>Ga0335081_10006706_pt1 | contig 18351 bp, 18 predicted proteins | sample Lox_Sample_35_FD_206713 | JGI IMG/M metagenome (GOLD analysis project Ga0335081, IMG submission 206713) | Soil microbial communities from Loxahatchee National Wildlife Refuge, Florida, United States - Lox_Sample_3.5 | ecosystem: Environmental > Terrestrial > Soil > Wetlands | place: USA...
GGAGCCGCGGCTATTCTGCGAAATTGCGATGTGGAATCGAGAGGCAGCGGGCTTCTCGACATGGTTTCTCAATTATTCAACTTTTCGAGGAAGTGTCGGCATATTTATTGAAGATTTATTCGTGCGGCCCGCCTATCGTGGCCGCGGTATCGGCAAGGGGTTGATGGCAAGTTTGGCAAGCCGTTGCATCGATGAAGGGTACGGGCGCTGCGAATGGGCGGTGCTCGGCTGGAACGCGCCGTCTATCGCCTTCTACCAATCGATCGGTGCGCAGGTCAGAGAAGATTGGCGCATCTGCCGCCTGAGCGGGGCGGCGCTGGCGAGCTTCGCACGCGCGGGGGCATCGTCGTGATCAGGGACAAAACCGTCGTGCTGGTCGCCGCCATCGGCGAAAACGGCGTCATCGGGAGGGACGGCGCGCTGCCGTGGCGGCTGAAGTCGGACTTGCAGCATTTCAAGAGACTGACCATCGGCAAGCCGGTGATCATGGGCCGCAAGACCTTCGAGTCGATCGGCAAAGCGCTTAAGGACCGCACCAACATCGTGCTCACCCGCGATTTCGGCCTGGTCGCGCGGGATGCCGTGCTGGCGACCAGCATGGATGCCGCCTTCGCTTTTGCGGCCGCCGACGCCGACAAGCGACGCGTCAAGGAGATCATGGTGATCGGCGGCAGCGACGTTTTCGAGGCCGCCATGGACGTCGCCGACCGGCTGGAAATCACCCGCGTGCACGCCTCGCCGCAGGGCGACTCATTTTTTCCGGCGATCGATCCGCAAATCTGGCGTCAGGGGAAGAGCGAGCGGCACGCGCGCGGGCCGCACGACGAAGCCGATTTCACCACCATGACATATGAACGGCTGCGCTGAGCCTGTTGGCCGCCTCCCCATCGCCACATTGCCGCACGAAATATCGCGCACTGGCGCGGAAAACGCGGCATGAGGGCGCGTTGTAACCACCCCGCGCAACCCCTATAACCCTCCCGAAAACAGGCCGCAGGCCGATGTGCCTCGGCGCCGGGAGATCAATTCAGATGCCATGGACCAATCAGGGCGGCGGTGGCGGCGGCCCTTGGGGCTCGGGCAAGGGCCCGTGGGGCTCCGGACCGCAATCGCCAGGCGGCCCGAAGCCGCCCGATCTGGAGGAAATCCTCCGCCGCGGCCAGGACAAGCTGCGCGGCTTGCTGCCGGGCGGCAATATGGGCAGCAAGGGGTTCGCGCTGCTCGGGCTGGCGGCGATCGCGCTATGGGGCTTCTCCGGTTTCTTCAAGGTCGAGCCGGATGAACTCGGCGTGGTGCTGCGTTTCGGCCAGGACGTGCGCGAGGTGCAGCCGGGATTGAATTACCACCTGCCTTATCCGATCGAGACCGCGCTGACGCCGAAGGCGTTGCGCATCAACAAGATCGACATCGGTATGCGTCAGGTCGAGGACAGCCGCCGTGCCGCCACGCGCGAAGTGCCGGAGGAAAGCCTGATGCTCACCGGCGACGAAAACATTGTCGACATCGATTTCGCGGTGTTTTGGAAGGTCAAGCCGGCGGGCGTCGGCGACTATCTGTTCAACATCCAAAACCCGGAAGGCACCGTGAAGGCGGTGGCTGAGAGCGCCATGCGCGAGGTGGTCGGCCGCTCGGATCTTCAGCCGATCTTGACCGGCGCGCGTCAGACCACTGAAGCGGCGGTGCAGGGCCTGATGCAGAAGACGCTCGACCATTACGGCGCCGGCATCATGATCCAGCAGGTGCAGTTGCAAAAGGTCGACCCGCCGACGCAAGTGATCGACGCCTTCCGCGACGTGCAGGCCGCGCGCATCGACCTCGACCGCTCCGTCAACGAGGGACAGACTTATGCCAACCGGGTGGTCCCTGAGGCCCGCGGCAACGTGGCCAAGATTATCCAGGCGGCGGAGGCTTACAAGTCACAGACCGTGGCGCAGGCCACCGGCGAGACCTCGCGCTTTCTGAAAATCTACGAGCAATACAAGAATGCGCCCGAAGTCACGCGCGAGCGCATGTATCTGGAAACCATGGAGCGTGTGCTCGGCGGCGCCGACAAAGTGATCATCGATAGCAAGCCAGGCGCGCAAGGCGTGGTGCCTTATCTGCCGCTGCAGGAACTCGCGCCCTCGGCGGCAAAAGGCGGCCAACCCAAGTCGGGAGGCCAGCCATGAGACTCAATGTCGCCGGCGGCGTCATCGCCGTCCTCTTGATCGCCGCGCTGATCGTCGCCTATTCGGCGCTGTTCACGCTCTACCCGACGCATCAGGCGTTGGTGCTGCGTCTCGGCAAGCCGCAAGCGGTCATCACAGACGCCGGCCTGCACGTCAAAGCGCCGTTCATCGACAGCGTCGTCTATATCGACAAGCGCATCCTCGATCTGGAGGCGCCGGCGCAGGAAGTCATCGCCTCCGATCAGAAGCGGCTGGTGGTCGACGCTTTCGCGCGCTACAAAATTACGAATCCGCTGCGCTTCTACCAAACGCTCGGCTCGAAAGCCGCAGCCGATTCGCAACTAGAGATCCAGCTCAATTCGGCGCTGCGGAGCGTGCTCGGCGGGGCGACTTTCATCCAGATGGTACGCGACGAGCGCGCGGAGTTGATGGCGCGCATCACCAATCTGATCGACCATGAGGCGGCGGCCTATGGCATCCAGGTGGTGGACGCACGGATCCGCCGCGCCGACCTGCCCGAGCAGAACAGCCAGGCGGTCTACAAGCGCATGCAGACCGCGCGCCAGCGCGAGGCGGCCGAGTACCGCGCCCAGGGGCAACAACAGGCCCAGGAAATCCGTGCCAAGGCAGACCGCGCGGTGACGGTGTTGATCGCCGACGCGACCTCGAAGGGCCAGCAGATCCGCGGCGAGGGCGACGCCACCCGCAACGAGATTTTCGCCAAGGCCTTCGGCCAGGATCCGGACTTCTTCTCGTTCTATCGCTCGATGCAGGCTTACGAAGAGGGCCTTAAGCCAGGCGAGACGCGGCTGTTGCTCAAGCCGGACAGCAATTTCTTCCGCTACTTCAACAGCCCGAGCGGTAAGGGTGAGACTGAGCCGGTGCCGACGCCGCCGACGGGCGCCGCTGCGCCGCGCGCGCCGGGCGCCCCCTCGGCATCGCGCTAACAGGCAAGCTCGGCCAAATGTCCGACTTCCTGGCCGCGCTCGGACTGGTGTTCGTCATCGAGGGATTGATCTTCGCCGCCTTTCCGGCGCAAGCGAAACGCGCCATGCAGAGCGTGCTGGAAACCCCGGAAACGACCTTGCGTGCGATCGGGCTCGGCTCGGCGCTGATCGGCGTCATCGTGGTCTGGCTGGTGCGCGGCTAGCGAATCGACCTCGCATGCAATTGAATCGGCTTGCCCTTGAATCGCCCCAAAGACGGGCGCACTCTCGCCCTAATCCCGTTTTCCCAGGAGCACCGACGCCAATGGGCGCACTCTTTTCCCGTATGACGACGCATGTCCGCCGCCCGGCGGCGGCGATTTTGCTATCCGCCGCAATCGCTTGGCCGATGGTGCCGGCGCCGGCCGCGGCGCGCGGGCCGGAAGGCATCGCCGACGTCGCCGAGCAGGTGATCGACGCCGTCGTCAACATCTCCACCAAGCAGACCGTCGATATGAGCAGCAGCGCCATGCCGCAGCTGCCGCCCGGCTCGCCGTTCGAGGAATTCTTCGAGGAATTCTTCAAGAACCGGCGCGGCAAGAACGGCGAGACGCCGACGCCGCGCCGCATCAACTCGCTCGGCTCCGGCTTCATTATCGACGCCTCCGGGCTGGTGGTGACCAACAACCACGTCATCGCCGGCGCCGACGAGGTCAACGTCATCCTCAACGACGGCACCACGCTGAAGGCCGATATCGTCGGGCGCGACACCAAGACCGATCTCGCGCTGCTCAAGGTCAAGCCGGACAAGCCGCTCAAGGCGGTCAAATTCGGCGACTCGGACAAATTGCGGCTGGGCGAATGGGTGATCGCGATCGGCAATCCGTTCAGCCTGGGCGGCACGGTGACCGCCGGCATCGTTTCGGCGCGCAACCGCGACATCCAGTCGGGACCCTACGACAACTACATCCAGACCGACGCCGCCATCAATCGCGGCAATTCGGGCGGCCCGCTGTTCAACCTCAATGGCGAGGTGGTGGGCGTCAACACCGCGATCATCTCGCCCTCGGGCGGCTCGATCGGCATCGGTTTCGCCGTGCCCTCGAAGACGGTGGTGCCGGTGATCGACCAGCTGCGCGAGTTCAAGGAAGTGCGGCGCGGCTGGCTCGGGGTGCGCATCCAGCAAGTGAGCGATGAGATTGCCGACAGCCTCAGCATCAAGCCAGCGCGCGGCGCGCTGGTCGCCGGCATCGACGACAAGGGGCCGGCCAAGCCGGCCGGCATCGAGCCGGGCGACGTGATCGTCAAGTTCGACGGCAAGGAGATCAAGGAGATGCGCGACCTGCCGCGCATCGTCGCCGACACGCCGGTCGGCAAGGACGTCGCGGTGACCATCATCCGCAAGGGCCAGGAGGTCACCAAGACGGTGAAGCTGGCGCGGCTCGAGGACACCGACAAGCAGGCCGCGCTGACGCCGAAGACCGATAATCCGGACGAAAAGCCGGTGGTGAAGAAGGCGCTCGGCCTCGATCTCGCCAACCTCAGCGACGACCTGCGCAAGAAACACAATATCAAGGACAAAGTGAAGGGCGTGCTGATCACCGCGGTCGAGCCGGATTCGGCGGCGGCGGAGAAGCATCTCGCGCCGGGCATGGTGATCGCCGAAGTGCAGCAACAGCCGGTGTCGAACGCGACCGACCTGCAGCAGCGCATCGACAAGCTCAAGAAGTCCGGAAAGAAGACGGTGATGCTGCTGGTGGTGACGCCCGACGGCGACCAGAACTTTGTCGTGGTGGGCTTGCAGTAGCTCGTGTCCCGGACGGGCGCACCGCAGATCCGGGACCGTTCCACCCATCGAAATTTCGCCGATCCCGGGTCTGCAGCGCACCACTTCGTGCTGCGCTGCGCCCGGGAAACGCATCATCCCTGAACGAATTCCTCGTGCCGGTAGCCCTGCACGTACAAGAGCGCGGTGAGATCGCCGTGGTCGATGCGCGCGGGCGCTTCTGCCGCCACCTTCGGCTTGGCGTGGAAGGCAATGCCCAGGCCAGCCTCCAGGATCATGTCGAGATCGTTGGCGCCGTCGCCGATTGCCATGGTCGCGTCCTTGGCAAGCTTAAGCTCCTGACGCAGCTCGATGAGGGCGGCGCGCTTGCCGTCGCGGCCGAAGATCGGCTCCGCCACTTTGCCGGCGAGCTTGTGGCCATCGACGAGGGTCAGGCTGTTGGCGCGGTTCTCGTCGAAGCCGATCATGGCGGCGATACGGTCGGTGAACAGCGTGAAGCCGCCGGAGACCATGCAGGTGCGGGCGCCGTTCGCGCGCATCGTGGCGATCAGTGTGCGCGCTCCGGGCGTGAGCTTGATGCGCTCGCGCAGGACTTCGTCGACCACCGATACGGACAGACCTTCCAGCAGGGCCACGCGCTCGCGCAAGGCCGGCTCGAAGGCGATCTCGCCGCGCATGGCGCGCTTCGTGATGGCGGCGACATGGGCTTTGAGGCCGGCATAATCGGCCAACTCGTCGATGCATTCCTGTTGGATCATCGTCGAGTCCATGTCGGCCAAAAACAGCTTCTTGCGGCGGTTGGCGACGTTTTGCAGCACCACGTCGGTGGCGGGGACGAGGCCGCGCAGGCGTTTGTTGAGCGCGCGTTGGTCGGCGGCTGCGCTTAGGGTAAAGGGGATGTCGGCGGCGGTGGCCGGCGCAAGCCAGAGCGGTGCGCCGGCGCCGGGCAGCACAATGCGCGCGCGCTCGACCGTTTCAGTGGTGAGCGCGTCGGGTCGTGCGATCAGGGTCGCGACATGAGTCATATGCAAGCCGCCAGCGCGGTGCTTATTGCAGGGCCGACCGCCAGCGGCAAGTCGGCGCTGGCATTGCGGTTGGCGGGGAAGCTTGGCGGCACCATCGTCAACGCCGATTCCATGCAGGTCTATCGTGATCTGCGCATCATCACCGCGCGGCCGACGCCCGCGGAAGAAGCGCGCGTGCCGCATAGGCTCTACGGCCATGTCGATGCGGCGATCAACTATTCCACCGGGCAATGGCTGCGCGATGTTGGTGACGTGCTGGCCGAACTGGCGCGCGAAAACCGCATGGCGATCCTGGTCGGCGGCACCGGGCTCTATTTCAAGGCGCTGACCGCGGGGCTCGCCGCCGTGCCGCCGATCCCGGCGGAGGTGCGTAGCGCCGTGCGCGCGCGGCTGCAAAACGAAGGCGTGCGGCCGCTGTACGCCGAATTGAGCGAGCGCGATCCGCAGACCGCCAACCGGCTGATGCCGAACGACCGCTCGCGCATTTCGCGCGCGCTCGAGGTGATGCTGGCGACCGGGCGCTCGCTGTCGGAGTGGCACCGCGAAGGCCTGCCGCCGCTGATCGATCCGGCGCGCGCGGCCAAGGTGTTCGTCACCTGTGAGCGCAAAGAGCTGGTTCGCCGCGTCGAGACGCGCTTTGCCGCGATGCTCAAAACCGGCGCGCTGGATGAGGTGAGGGCGTTGGCCGCGCGCAAGGTCGACCCGCTACTGCCGGCGATGAAGGCGCATGGCGTGCCTTGGCTGATCCGCCACCTCAACGGCGAAATCACCGTCGGCGACGCCACCGCCGGCGCCATCATGGACACCCGCCGCTACGCCAAGCGCCAGCTCACCTGGTTCCGCAACCAGATCAAGGATTGGCCGTGGGTCGAGGCGGATGGGGCGGAAACGGCACTCGAAAGTCAGTTGGCGGTCGTTTAAGCTCAAAAAGACGCTTGACCGGTCTTCGGGACGTCCCTATAAACCGCGCAATGAAAGTACGAGTGGAGACGATGTTGCGCAATATTATTACTCTCGTGGTAAGCGTTCGGACGCCACCTCGGCGACCCTAAACAGGGCAGCCAGGGAAGCGTCCGGACATGGCCCTTGCGGGCCTTTTTTATTGGCGGCGAGTGGCGAGTGAGACGAGGAAAAGGACAACGACCATGACACGGGAAATGACTGGCGCCGAAATGGTGATCCAGGCGCTCGCCGACCAAGGGGTCGAGCACCTGTTCGGCTATCCGGGCGGCGCGGTGCTGCCGATCTATGACGCCATCTTCGCCAACAACGCGGTGCAACACGTGTTGGTCCGTCATGAACAGGGCGCGGTGCACGCCGCCGAAGGCTACGCGCGCTCGACCGGCAAGGTCGGCTGCGTGCTGGTCACTTCCGGCCCCGGCGCCACCAATGCGGTGACCGGCCTCACCGATGCGTTGTGCGACTCGATCCCGATCGTCTGCATCACCGGACAAGTGCCGACGCATCTGATCGGCAACGACGCGTTCCAGGAATGCGACACGGTCGGCATCACGCGGCCGTGCACGAAATACAATTATCTAGTGAAGCGCATCGAGGATTTGCCGCGCGCGCTGCACGAAGCCTTCCACATCGCGCAGACCGGGCGGCCCGGCCCGGTCGTCGTGGATATCCCGAAGGACATCCAGTTCGCCAAAGGCATCTATTCAAAACCGAAGGATTTCCCCCACACCGGCTACAAGCCAAAGGTCAAAGGCGACCTCGGCAAGATCAAGCAGGCGGTCGAGCTGATGGCGCAGGCCAAGCGGCCGCTGTTCTACACCGGCGGTGGCGTCGTCAATTCCGGCAAGGCGGCGAGCGACCTGCTGCGCGAGCTGGTCAACCTCACCGGCTTCCCGATCACCTCGACGCTGATGGGCCTTGGCGCGTTCCCCGCCGCCGATCCGAAATGGATGGGCATGCTCGGCATGCACGGCACGCTCGAGGCCAACATGGCGATGCACGATTGCGATGTGATGATCTGCATCGGCGCGCGCTTCGACGACCGCATCACCGGCCGCGTCGACGCCTTCTCGCCCGGCTCGAAGAAGATCCATGTCGATATCGATCCGTCGTCGATCAACAAGAATATCCATGTCGATGTGGGAATCGTCGGCGATTGCGCGCACGTGCTCGAAGACATGGTGCGGCTGTGGCGCACCGAGGCGCGCAATGCCGACAAGAAGGCGTTGCAGATGTGGTGGACGCAGATCGACAAGTGGCGCGCGCGCAAGTCGCTCGCCTACCGGCAGTCGACCGACATCATCAAGCCGCAATATGCCATCCAGCGGCTCTACGAGCTGACCAAGGACAAGGACACCTACATCACGACGGAAGTCGGCCAGCACCAGATGTGGGCGGCGCAGTTCTACAATTTCCAGGAGCCGAACCGCTGGATGACGTCCGGCGGCCTCGGCACCATGGGCTACGGGCTGCCGGCCTCGGTCGGTGTGCAGCTGGCGCATCCGAAATCGCTGGTGATCGACATCGCCGGCGAGGCGAGCGTGCTGATGACCATGCAGGAGCTGTCGACCGCCGTGCAGTACCGGCTGCCGATCAAGATCTTCATTCTCAACAACAACTACATGGGCATGGTGCGGCAGTGGCAGGAATTGCTGCACGGCGGGCGCTATGCCGAGAGCTACTCGGAGGCGCTGCCGGATTTCGTCAAGCTGGCCGAGGCCTATCACGCCGTCGGCATCCGCTGCGAAAAGCCGGGCGATCTCGACCGCGCCATCAAGGAGATGATCGCCGTCGACAAGCCCGTGTTGTTCGACTGCGTGGTCGATCCGAAGGAGAACTGCTTCCCGATGATCCCGTCCGGCCGCGCCCATAACGAGATGATTCTTGGCGATGCCGGCGTCACGGTGGAAAGCGCGATCACCGAAGAAGGCAAGGTGATGGTGTAGCCATGAAAATCGCCATCATCGGCGCCGGCAATGTCGGCGGCGCGCTCGGCGCCAACTGGGCGAGCAAGGGCCACGACGTCGTGTTCGGCGTGCGCGACCCGAAGGTCGAGAAGACGCAAAAGCTGGTGAGCGCCATCGGCGGCAGGGCGAAGGCTGTAACGCCGACCGAAGCCGCGGCGGCCGGCGACTTTATCGTGCTGTCGACGCCGTGGCCGGCGACCGAAGCCGCCATCCGCTCGATGGGCAGTCTCAAGGGCAAGATCGTGCTCGACGCCACCAACCCGCTGACGCGCGGGCCGGACGGCATCGGTCTTGAGATCGGCCACGCCATCTCCGGCGGCGAGAAAGTGCAGGGCTGGGCGGCCGGCGCCTCCGTGTTCAAGACGCTCAACACCACCGGCTTCGGCAATATGGCGAACCCGGTGTTCGAGGGCGTCAAATCGGTGATGTTCGTCGCCGGCGATGACGCCGCCATCAAGCCAAAGGTGATCGCGCTGGTCGGCGACCTCGGCTTTAAGGTGATCGACGCCGGGCCGTTGCGCAACGCGCGCCTGTTGGAGGCACACGCCATGCTGTGGATCGATCTCGCGCTGGTGCGCGGGCAAGGCCGCGACTTCGCATTTGGAATTTTAAGGCGGTAGTTATGAATCTCCGCATCGACCAATACTCCGCTCATTCCCGCGCAAGCGGGAATCCAGCTTTAGAGTCTGTCATTTTGGGCCCTGGGTCCCCGCTTTCGCGGGGACGAACGGGTAAACAGGTGTCATCATGAACGCTCCGTCACCCACGACGTCACATTATCCCGCCGCGCCGACGGCGCAGAAGCCGGAAACGCACACGCTTTCGGTGCTGGTCGACAACGAGCCGGGCGTCTTGGCGCGCGTCATCGGCCTGTTCTCCGGCCGCGGCTACAATATCGAGTCGTTGACCGTGTCGGAGACCGAGCACCGCCAGCATCTCTCGCTCATCACCATCGTCACAACAGGGACTCCAATGGTGATCGAGCAGATCAAAAACCAGCTCGACCGCCAGGTGCCGGTGCATCACGTCGTCGACATGACGCTGACGCGCAACGCGATCGAGCGTGAGCTCGCCATGGTCAAGGTCAAGGGCAAGGGTGAGCAGCGGGTTGAGGCCTTGCGCCTGGCGGACGCCTTCCGCGCGCGCGTGATCGACGCCACCACCGAGAGCTTTGTGTTCGAGATCACCGGCAAGAGCGACAAGATCGAGCAATTCGTCGCGCTGATGCTGCCGCTCGGGCTGGTCGAGGTGTCGCGTACCGGCATCGCCGCCATCCTGCGCGGGCCGGAGGGGATGTGAGCCGGGCTTGTCCCGGAGCGACATAAAATCTAGAAGCAGCGCGGGAAGAACCAACGGCCACCGTCAAAGGCCGATGCAGGGGTAAGTATCATGCGTGTTTACTACGATCGCGACGCCGACCTGAACCTAATCAAGGGCAAGAAGGTGGCCATCGTCGGCTATGGCAGCCAGGGCCACGCCCATGCGCTCAATCTGCGCGACTCGGGCGTGAAAGAGGTCGCGGTGGCGCTGCGCAAGACCTCGGGCGGCGTGAAGAAGGCCGAGGCCGAGAAGTTCAAGGTCATGGAGGTGGCGGAGGCCGCCAAATGGGCCGACGTCATGATGATGCTCACCCCCGACGAATTGCAGGGCGACATCTACCGCGACCACCTGCACGCCAACATGAAGAACGGCGGGGCGCTGATGTTCGCGCACGGGCTCAACGTGCATTTCAACCTGATCGAGCCGCGCGGCGATCTCGACGTGCTGATGATCGCGCCCAAGGGCCCCGGCCACACCGTGCGCTCGGAATATCAGCGCGGCGCCGGCGTGCCCTGTCTGGTGGCAATCCACAAGGACGCCTCGGGCAACGCCCACGACCTCGGCCTGTCTTATGCCTCGGCGATCGGCGGCGGCCGCGCCGGCATCATCGAGACCACGTTCAAGGAAGAATGCGAAACCGACCTGTTCGGCGAGCAGGCCGTGCTGTGCGGCGGCGTGGTCGAGTTGATGAAGGCGGGCTTCGACACGCTCTGTGATGCCGGCTACGCGCCAGAGATGGCGTATTTCGAGTGCATCCACGAGATGAAGCTGATCGTCGACCTGATCTATGAGGGCGGCATCGCCAACATGAATTACTCGGTCTCGAACACGGCCGAGTATGGCGAATACGTCTCCGGTCCGCGCGTGATCACGCAGGAAACGCGCGCCGAGATGAAGCGCATTCTGGCCGATATCCAGTCCGGCCGCTTCACCAAGGACTGGATGCTGGAGAACAAGGTCAACCAGACCTCGTTCAAGGCGACGCGCGCCAAGCTCGCGGAACATCCGGCCGAGCAGGTTGGCGCCAAGCTGCGCGAGATGATGCCGTGGATCAAGCAGCGGGCGTTGGTCGACCGCAGCAAGAACTAGCCTCGATCCGCCTCATCCTGAGGAGGGCGCGAAGCGCCCGTCTCGAAGGATGGGGCGGCCACATGGTTCGAGACGCTCGCTACGCGGGCTCCTCACCATGAGGCCGGGAGAGGTTTCACCTTTTCTCGATCTCCCCCCACATCCACCTCGCCACCGTGCCGGGCGTGGCATCGCCCGCCGATGCCCGCAAATTAGCTTCGCGCATGGTGGCGACGTTGACGGCGCCGACCAGCGGCGTGAGCGCGGCGATGAGCGCCGCGTCATGCGCGCGCTTGGGCGCGATCAGCAGGACGGCGTCATAAGGCGGGATGGCGTGTCTGGGATCCGCCAGCACTTTGAGATCGTATTTGGCGATGCGGCCGTCGCTGGTGTAGGCCGACACCACATCGACCTCGTCATCGGCCGCCGCTTGATACATGAAGTCGGATTGCATGGTACGCTGCTTGGCGAAATTCAGGCCGTAAGCCGCGCGCAGCGCCTTCCATTCCGGACGCTCGAAGAATTCGTAATCGCCGGCGATGTTGAGCTGCGCGGCATGCGCCGCCAGATCGCTGATTGAATTGATGCCGAGCGCCTCGGCCTTCTGGCGCGGCATGGCCAGCGCATAGGCGTTCTCGAAGCCCAGTGCACCAAGCATCTTTACGCCATGCGTCTTCATGAGCCAGTTCGACACATCAGCCACGACCGCTTCGCGCGGCCGCACGTCAGTTCGATGCATCTCGTTGGTCCAGATCGTGCCGGAATAATCGACATAAGCGTCAATGTCGTCGGCAACGAGCGCATTGAAGATCACCGCCGAGCCGAGCCCCGCGCGATGCGTGCTCGATAATCCGGCCGCATCGAGGCGCTGCTCGAGCAGCGCCGCCAGCACGTATTGCTCGGTGAAGGGCTTGGCGCCGATGACGTAAGTGCCACGCGTGCCGGCATAACCGGGCGCCAGCGCCGCCAGCACCACCAGCGCGAGGCCGAGCGCGCCGGCCGCGACCTTCGCGCGGCTATGCGCAACGACGCCATGCTCCATCAGCGCCAGCAGCTGATCGACTACCAGCGCCAGCGCTGCGGCGACGGCACAGCCGAACACGACGAACACCCAGTTCTGCGTCTGCAGGCCGGCGAAGATGTAGTTGCCGAGGCTCGTCTGGCCGATCGGCGTCGACAGCGTGGCGGTGCCGATCACCCACACCGCCGAGGTGCGGATGCCGGCCATGATCACCGGCATGGCGAGCGGGGCTTCAATGTCGCGCAGGCGCTGCCAGGGGCCGGCGCCGAACAAGCGCGCGGCTTCGCGCAGCCGCGGGTCGATGCCGTTGAGGCCGGTGACCGTGTTGCGCAGCACCGGCAGCGTCGAATAGAGCGCGAGCGCCAGCACCGACGGCAGAAATCCGAGCGCGGAGAAGCTCGTCCCGAACAGGCGTTGCGACAAGGCGGCGAGCGCGAGCAGCAGCGGATAGAATAACGCCAACAGCGCAAGACCGGGAATGGTCTGCACCACGCTGGCGATGGTCAGCAGAATTGCGCGCAGCAGCGGCCGGCGCACCGACAGGATGGCGAGCGGCAGGCTGATGCCGAGCCCGATCGCCAGCGCCGTGATGCTCACCAGCACATGGCTGCCGAGATAATCCGGCAGCCGCGCCCACGCCTCGGCCCAGCGGGAGTCGATGTTCATCGCGGCGATGATGGCCGCCTTTGCAGCGCGGGGGCAAGCCGCTAGGTTTGCGCCCGCGAACAGGGGACGCTGAATGCCCGAGGGTGAAACAACAGCGGCAGTCGCGCTCGGCGACGTCAGCGTGGCATTCCGGCTCGCCGGCGATGGCCGCTATACCGCGGTCGAGCGCGCGAGCTTGCGCGTCGCCGACGGCGAATTTGTCGCCATTGTGGGGCCGACCGGCTGCGGCAAATCGACGTTGCTCAACGTCGCCGCCGGGCTGGTGCCGCCGTCGTCGGGCAGCGTCGATGTTTTCGGCAGCCCGCTTGCCGCGCTCAACCGCCAGGCCGGCTATTTGTTTCAGGCCGACGCGCTGTTTCCCTGGAAGACCGCGCTGGAAAACGTCGCCATCGGCCTGGAGACGGCGGGCACGCCGCAAGGCGAGGCGCGGCCGCGCGCGCAAGACTGGCTCAAGCGCGTCGGCCTTGGCACGTTCGGCGACCGCTATCCGCATATGCTCTCCGGCGGCCAGCGCAAGCGCGTCGGCCTCGCGCAAGTGCTGATCCGCGATCCGAAAATATTGCTGATGGACGAGCCGTTCGGCCCGCTCGACGCGCAGACCCGCCAGATCATGGGCAACCTGCTGCTTGATCTGTGGAGCGCCGACCGCAAGGCGGTGCTGTTCGTCACCCACGATTTGGAGGAAGCGATCGCGCTCTCAGACCGCGTGGTGATCATGTCGGCGGGGCCGGCCGCGCGCATCATCGGCGACTGGAAAGTGCCGCTGACGCGCCCGCGCGATATCGGCGAGGTGAAGCTCGACCGCGTCTTCAACGAACTGCACCGCGAAATTTGGCACAGATTGAAGACGGAAGTGATCAAGGGCTACGCGCAGGCGGAGGGCGGCGTATGAAATCGCGCGCGCAACTCCTCGCCATGCAGATCGCAGTCGCCGTCGTCGGTATTGCGCTGTGGTATGCGCTCACGACCTATCCGGTGTTCGGCCATATCGTGCTGCCGCCGTTCTTCTTCTCCAATCCGGTGGACGTCGCCGCGCAGATCGTCGCATGGTTCGCCACCGGCGTGATCTGGAAGCATCTGTGGGTCACATTGGAGGAGTCGATCCTCGCCTTCGTTATCGGCTCGTGCGGCGGCGTCATGGTCGGCTTCTGGTTCGCGCGCCAGCCGCGCACGGCGGCCGTGTTCGATCCTTACGTCAAGATGGTCAATGCGCTGCCGCGCGTGGTACTGGCGCCGATCTTTACGCTTTGGCTCGGCCTCGGCATCTGGTCGAAGGTCGCGCTCGGCGTCACGCTGGTGTTTTTCATCGTGTTCTTCAACGTCTATCAGGGCGTAAAAGAAGTGAGCCCGACGGTGCTCGCCAACGCGCGCATGCTCGGCATGAACGAGCGGCAATTGATGCGCCACGTCTATTGGCCTTCCGCGCTCTCCTGGATGTTCTCCTCGCTGCATACCTCGGTCGGCTTCGCCGTGGTGGGCGCGGTGGTCGGCGAATATCTCGGTTCCGCGGCGGGGCTCGGCTATCTGATCCAGCAGGCGGAAGGCGTATTCGACGTCGCCGGCGTGTTCGCCGGCATGTTCGTGCTCGCCGCCTTCGTAATCGTGATCGACACGGTCGTCAGCGTGGTGGAAAAGCGGCTGCTGGTGTGGCGGCCGGTGGTGGAAGATCGGTAAAGGAGATTGCAATGGCGCGCTTGGCAGGCAAGGTGGCATTCATCACCGGCGGCGGCGGCGGTATCGGCCGCGCCACCGCCGAGCGCTTCGCCGAGGAGGGCGCCAAGGTCGTCATCGCCGAAATCGATGACGCGCGCGGCAAGGCGGCCGAGGAGTCGGCGCGCGCGAAGGGCAAGAACTCCGGAGGCGACGCGCTGTTCATTCGTTGCGATGTGCGCGAGCAGGCGCAGGTCGAAGCCGCCATGGCCGAGACGGTCAAGCGTTTCGGCAAGCTCAATGTGCTGCACAACAATGCCGGCGGCTCCTCGCCGCAGGACGGGCCGGTGACCACCGTGTCCGAGGACGAATTCTGGCGCGTCATCAAGCTCGATCTCTACGGCACCTTCCTCTGTTCGCGTATCGGCATCCCGCTGATCGCCAAGGCTGGCGGCGGCTCGGTCATCAACATGACATCGACGCTGGCGCTCAATGCCGTGCCCGGCCGCGACTGCTACACCGCGGCCAAGGGCGCCATCGCCGCGATGACGCGGTCGATGGCGGTCGAATTCGCGCCGCAGAAAATCCGCGTCAACGCCATTGCGCCATCGGTGACGCTGTCGGACCGCGTCAAGAAATTGCTGGAGGGCTCCAAGGACATCGAGAAGCTCGCGTCGCAGCACCTGATGGGCTTGGGCTATCCGATCCACATGGCCAACATGGCGGTCTATCTGGCATCCGACGAGGCTGAGATCACCACCGGCGCGATCATGGTGGTCGATAGCGGCGCCACCATTTGGTAGTGCCCTAGCCAGCGCCTTGGCGCTGCCTTATCGTCCGCCGCGAACGGCCTGGTGAAAGGCCGCAATCAACAGGGAGGACGTTATGTCCAGAATTTTCCGGCGGCTTGCCGCCACCACTGCCGCGCTCGTGTTGTCGAGCGGCATTGCGCTCGCGCAATCCAAGGTGACGCTCGCCATCGGCGGCGCGTCCTGCCTGTGCTATCTGCCGACCATGCTGGCGCAGCAGCTCGGCGAGTTCAAAAAGGCCGGCGTGGACGTCGACGTGGTGCAGTTCAAGGGCGGCTCGGAATCGCTCAAGGCCGTGCTCGGCGGCTCAGCCGACGTGGTGTCCGGCTATTTCGATCACTGCGTCGAACTCGCGCCCAAGGGCCAGCATTTGCAGTCCTTCGTGGTCTATGACCGCTACCCCGGCTTCGCGCTGGTGGTTTCGCCCAAGCACACCAATGAGATCAAGGCGATCAAGGATCTCGCCAACAAAAAGGTCGGCGTTTCCGCGCCCGGCTCGTCGACCGACTTCTTTCTCAAATACATCCTGCACAAGTTCGGCGTCGACCCGAACTCGGTCGGCGTGATCGGTGTCGGCCTCGGCGCGTCGGCGATCGCCGCCATGGAGCAGGGGCAGATCGACGCCGCCATCATGCTCGACCCGGCGGTGACCGTGCTCGCCGGAAAATACAGCGACCTGCGCATCCTCAGCGACACGCGCACGCACAAGGACACGCTCGAGGTGTTCGGCGGCCAATATCCCGGCGGCGCGCTCTATACCGAGGCCGAATGGATCGCCGCGCACCCGAAGGAGGTGCAAGGGATGACCAACGCGATCATCGCCACGCTGAAATGGATTCGCAGCCATTCGGCCGAGGAGATCACCGAGAAGATGCCGCCGGAGTTCACCAAGAACAAGGCGCTTTACATCGCCGCGCTCAAGAACACGATGCCGATGTACTCGGAGAACGGTCTGATGGATCCGAAGGGCGCCCAGGCGGTGCTTGACGTATTCGCGCAGTCGTCGCCGGAGATCGCGAAGGCCAATATCGACCTGTCGAAGACCTACACCAACAAATACGTCGAGGCGGCCGGCAAGGGGATGTAGCGGCGAACGATCCCTCTCCCCGCTAAAGCGGGGAGAGGGAGAGCGCCATGAACCTGCTCTCCATCCAGTCCCACGTCGCCTACGGCCATGTCGGCAATTCGGCCGCGGTGTTTCCGCTGCAACGCATCGGGGTGGAGGTGTGGCCGGTACACACCGTGCAGTTCTCCAACCATACCGGTTACGGCCAATGGCAGGGCCAGGTGTTCGACTCGCGCGCGATCCGCGAGGTGTTCGGCGGCATCGAGCAGCGCGGCGTGCTGGGTGAATGCGACGGCGTGCTGTCGGGCTATATCGGCTCGGCTGATATCGGCGCCGCCATCCTTGACGCGGTGGCCGCCGTCAAGCGCGCCAATCCGGCGGCGAAATATTGCTGCGATCCGGTGATCGGCGACGTCGGCCGCGGCGTCTTCGTGGCGCGCGGCATCCCGGAGTTCATGAAGAGCAAGGCGGTGCCGGCGGCCGACATCGTCACGCCCAATCATTTCGAACTCGACTACTTGGCGGGCCGCGCATGCAAGACGCTGGCGCAAGTGCGCGAGGCCGTGAAGGCGGTGCACGATCTCGGGCCGGGTGTGATCATGGTGACCTCGTTGCATACCAACGAAACGCCTGATGACGCCGTCGATCTACTGGCGTCTGACGGGAAAAGCTGCTTCCGCCTGCGCACGCCGCGGCTGCCACTGACGGTCAACGGCGCGGGTGATGCCATTGCCGCGCTGTTCTTTGCGCATTATTTGCGTAGCGGCCACGCCGGCAAGGCTTTGGCGAACGCGGCGTCCGCGCTGTTCGGCGTGCTGGCCAAGACCGCGGAAGCGGGCGCGCGCGAACTTGCACTCGTTGCCGCGCAGGACGAGTTGGTCAAGCCGAGCCGGATGTTCGAGGCGGAAGAGCTCGCTTTATGAAGGAGAAGCCCGCGCTATTCCAGGTCGAGCGGCTGGAGCTTGCCTTCGCGCTCAAACCCTGGGCCTTCGCCATCGAAAAGCGCGCCGAGATCGACGCCTATTTCGCCGAGTTGCGACGCGCAAAGCCGTCGATCTGGAACGGCCGCGTCTTGCTGCTCCACCATCAGGTGGTGCGCGACGGCGTGTTTTACGGCGATTATCTCGAAACCGACTACGCCAGCTTTTCGGCCTGGCGCCATTGGGGCACCCCGCCGGCGGGCGTGCGCGATTGTTTCGGCGCTGCCGCCTTGCTGGCGAGCGACGGTGCTTTTCTGCTTGGCGTGATGGCAACGCATACGTTTAACGCGGGCGAGATCTATTTTCCCTGCGGCACGCCCGATCCCGGCGACATTGTCGATGGCAAGGTCGATCTCGAGACCAGCGTGCGGCGCGAACTGAAGGAGGAGACCGGACTCGACGCAGGCGAGCTCGATGCAGCGCCGGGCTGGACCACCGTTGTGGATGGAGCGCTGATCGCGCAGATCAAGCTCATGCGCGCGGCCGAACCAGCCGAGCGTTTGCGCGCGCGCATGCTGCGGCATCTTGCGCGCGAAGAGCAACCCGAATTGTCGGACATTATGATCGTGCGCGGCCCGCGCGATTTTACCGCCGCTATGTCGCGTTTCGTCACGGCCTTCCTGGCGCTGCACTTTGGCGTACGATAAACTTGCGCGGTTCGCGCGGAGACAGGCACCATGCCTCTGTACCACATCGCCAAGCGTTTTCGCGTCGACAGACCGGACAAATTCCGTTTATCGAAGCACGATCCGGCCGAATGCTACGGGCTTACCGTCGACAAGCACGAAGCCCAGATCATGCTGGCGGAAGGCATCGAGCGGCTGACCGACTTGCAGCAGCGTCTGTACGCCGAAGACCGCTGGGCGGTGCTGATCGTGCTGCAGGCGATGGACGCCGCCGGCAAGGACAGCATCATCAAGCACGTGATGACCGGCCTCA
>Ga0335081_10006707_pt1 | contig 18349 bp, 15 predicted proteins | sample Lox_Sample_35_FD_206713 | JGI IMG/M metagenome (GOLD analysis project Ga0335081, IMG submission 206713) | Soil microbial communities from Loxahatchee National Wildlife Refuge, Florida, United States - Lox_Sample_3.5 | ecosystem: Environmental > Terrestrial > Soil > Wetlands | place: USA...
CGTCGAAGATCTGCTCGTACGCGCAGGGCTTCCAGCTGCTCAAGGCCGCGGACGACCATTACCGCTGGGGCCTCGCCTTCGGCTCCATCTCCTCGCTGTGGCGGGCGGGGTGCATCATCCGCGCGCGCTTCCTCGGCAAGATCAAGGAGGCGTACGACCGCGACAAGGCGCTGCCCAACCTTCTGCTGGACCCGTACTTCGTGACGGCGATCCGGGAGGCGGCGCCGGGGTGGCGGAAGGTGGTGGCCACCGCCGCCGAGCTGGGCGTGCCGGTGCCCGCGTTCTCCAGCGCCCTGGCCTATTACGACAGCTACCGGTCGGCGGTGCTGCCCGCGAACCTGCTCCAGGCCCAGCGCGACTTCTTCGGCGCGCATACCTACCGGCGCGTGGACCGGAGCGGCGTGTTCCACACCGAGTGGGAAGGCTAGCGCCGCGCCGGTGAACGGCCGCGGCTCGCCGACCACCGCGCTCACGGGCGCGGACGTCCGCTCGATCGTGGCCGAGTTCGCGGAGCGCGAGCGGCTGGCGGGCAGGCGCGTGCTCGGCGTCATCCCCGACCAGACGCGCTCGGGTCCGATCGACCTGATGTTCAAGACGCTCTACGACGTGCTGGCGGAGAAGGCGAAGGCGCTCGACTTCCTCATCGCGCTCGGCACGCACCCGCCCCTGTCGGAGCCGGCGATCGACCGGCGGCTCGGCACCGCGCCGGGCGAGCGCGCGGCGAAGTACGCGAAGTCCAGGGTCTTCAACCACGCCTGGGACGACCCGACGCAGCTGACGACGCTCGGCCACATCCCCCCGGCGACGGTGGCCGAGCTGTCGGGCGGCCGGATGAAGGACCCGGTGCCCGTGACGATCAACCGGGCGGTCCTCGACTACGACGTGGTGCTGATCATCGGCCCGACCTTCCCGCACGAGGTCGTCGGCTTCTCGGGCGGGAACAAGTACCTGTTCCCCGGCATCGCGGGCCGCGAGATCATCGACATGTTCCACTGGCTCGGCGCGCTGGTCACGAGCCCGGCGATCATCGGCCACAAGTGGACGCCGACGCGCGCCGTCGTGGAGGCGGCGGCGAAGCTGGTCCCGACGCCGCGCCTGTGCATGAGCCTGGTGGTGGACGGCGCGGTGCTGCGCGGGCTCTATTGCGGCGCGCCGGAGGACACGTGGTCGGCGGCGGCGGACCTCTCCGACAAGCTCCACATCGTCTACAAGGACCGGCCGTTCCGGAGCATCCTCTCCTGCGCGCCGGCGATGTACGACGAGATGTGGGTCGGCGGGAAGTGCGCCTACAAGCTCGAGCCGGTGGTGGCCGACGGCGGCGAGCTGATCATCTACGGCCCGCACATCGAGCGCATCTCGGCCACGCACGGTGCGCTGATCGAGGGGATCGGCTACCACGTGCGCGACTACTTCCTGAAGCAGTGGGACCGCTTCAAGGACGTGCCCGGCGGCGTGCTGGCGCACTCGACCCACGTCAAGGGGCTCGGCACGTTCGAGCGGGGCGTCGAGCGGCCGCGCGCGATCGTGACGCTCGCGACCGCGATCCCCGAGGCGGTCTGCCGGAAGATCAACCTCGGCTGGCGCGACCCGACGACGATAGACCAGGACGAGTGGCGGGGCCGGGAGGCCGAGGGATACCTCCTCGTCCCGAAGGCCGGCGAGACCCTGTACCGGCTGCGCCACGATCCGTTCGCTCCCACCCGGAGTGATGATGCCCGCTGAGCTGAAGATCCCGCCCGCTTCCGCCGCCGGAGGCCTGGACCTCGTGAGCCTCGGCGCCCTCGTGCACCGCCTCGACCCGGGGATCGTGCCGTTCCGGAAGGCGACGCACTGCGACATCCACGTGAGCGGCGGCGAGTTCAACGTCGCGGCGAACCTCGCCGACTGTTTCCGGTTGAACACCGCGATCGTGACCGCGATGGTGGACTATCCCATCGGCGACCTGATCGCGGAGCGCGTGCGGGCGATGGGGGTGAGGCCCTTCTACAAGCGCTTCGCCCATGACGGCGTCACCGGCCCGAACATGGCGACGGTCTACAGCGACCGCGGGCACGGCGTGCGCGCGCCGGTCGTCTTCTACAACCGGAGCAACGAGGCGGCGGCGCGGCTGAAGCCGGGCGACTTCGACTGGAAGCAGGTCTTCGGCGGCGGCGTGCGCTGGTTCCACAGCGGCGGCATCTTCGCGTCGCTGTCGGAGACCACCGGCCAGCTCATCGTCGAGGCGATGACGGCGGCGAAGGCCGCGGGCGCGGTCACCAGCTTCGACCTCAACTTCCGCGAGCGCCTGTGGGCCATCTGGGGCGGCGAGAAGAAGGCCGCCGAGGTGCTCGGGAAGATCGTCGAGCACGTGGACGTGCTGATCGGGAACGAGGAGGACCTGCAGAAGGGCCTCGGCATCAAGGGGCCGGCGATCGTGGCGAAGTCGAAGCTCGACCCGGCAGCGTTCTGGTCCTCGATCGACGTCGCGGTGGCGCGCTTCCCGAAGCTGGCCGCGGTGGCGACGACGCTGCGCGAGGTGCACTCCACCACGCGCCACTCGTGGACCGCGGTGGCCTGGGTGTCGGGCCAGAAGCTCAATGCGCCCACGGTGGAGCTCGACGTGCACGACCGCGTGGGCGGCGGCGACGGCTTCGCATCGGGCTTCATCTACGGCCTGCTGGCCGGCGAGAAGCCGGCGGAGGCGGTGAAGCTCGGCTGGGCGCACGGGGCGCTGCTCACCACCTTCCCCGGCGACACGACCATGGCCACGGTGGAGCAGGTCAGGGCCTTCGCGCAGGGCGGATCGGCGCGCATCCAGCGGTGAGTCGGTGACCATCGAGCTGCACGTCAACAACCGGCAGACCAGCGTCGCGCCGGGCTCCTCCCTGTTCGAGTACGCGGAGGGGCTCGGCGTGTTCGTCCCCACCTCGTGCATCAAGCAGGGCAAGTGCAAGGAGTGCCTGGTCGAGATCGTCGCGGGGATGGAGCACCTCACGCCCCGGACGCCGGCCGAGGGGCACCTCGAGGACCCGTTCCGCCTGTCGTGCCAGACGCGCCTCGCGCACGGCGATGGCGTGGTGCGCTGCCACACGATGCGCCGCGGCGACATGCGCATCGAGCGCCAGGCGTTCCAGCTCCCGGTGACCCACGAGTCCTTCGCCCTCGAGCCCGCGGTGCGGCGCGAGGGGAACAGGATCCTCCTCGACGGCGAGCCGATCGAGCGCGGCGGCGGGCCGATCCACGGCCTCGCGGCGGACCTCGGCACGACCACGGTGGTGCTGCGGCTCTTCGACCTCGAGACGGGCGACGTGGTCGCGGACAGCTCGTTCGAGAACCCGCAGCGCTTCGGCGGCTCGGACGTGATGTCGCGCATCTACTGGGACACGCACCACAAGGGGAAGCTCCTCCAGCGCACGCTCGCCGGGTACCTGACGCACGCCATCGAGCAGTTCCCCGTGCCGCCGGGCACCATCTACGAGATGGTCGTGGTCGGCAACTCGACCATGCGCGACCTGTTCTTCCGCGAGGACGTGTACTCGATCGGCCAGAACCCGTACCGCTCCATCACCGAGATCGAGGTCGGCGAGGGGAAGCGCTCGCAGACGACGCTGGTCGCGACGCCGCGGCGGCTCCAGCTCCCGATCCATCCCAGGGCGCGGGTCTACGGCCTGCCGATCATCAGCGGCCACGTCGGCGCGGACGCGGCGGCCTGCATGCTCGCGGTGGACCTGGCGCGCGAGCGGCGGACCGTGGCGGTGATGGACATCGGCACCAACACCGAGCTGATCCTCGGCAACCGGGACAGGATCCTCGCCGCGTCCTGCCCGGCCGGGCCGGCGTTCGAGGGCGGGAAAATCCTGTGCGGGATGCCGGGCCTGCCGGGCGCGATCGAGAAGGTGCACATCCGGGACGACGGGAGCATCGAGACGTCCGTCATCGACGACGTGCCGCCCGAGGGTATCTGCGGCTCGGGGCTGGTGGACGCGCTGGGCGAGCTGCTCCGCACCGGCCGGATGAATTCGCTCGGCCGGCTCGAGGACGGCGCGTCTGAGGTTGTGCTGGATGCGCGCGGCGAGTCGCCGATCGTGCTGCGCGAGGCCGACATCAACGAGCTGGCCCAGGCCAAGGGCGCGAACGTCGCGGGCCTCCACGTCGTGTTCGAGAGCTACGGGCTGAAGTTCGAGGACCTCGACGTCTTCTACCTCGCCGGCGGGTTCGGCCGGCACCTCGACGTCGGCTCGGCCCGGCGCATCGGCCTCATCCCCGACATCCCGGACGGGAAGATCCGCCAGGTCGGGAACGCCGCCATCGAGGGCGCGAGCATCGCCCTCCTGTCGAAGCCCAAGCGCGAGGAGCTGGAGCGGCTGGTCCGCCGGGTGACGCACTGCCGGCTCGAGACCCATCCGGATTTCTTCCACTACTTCGTGGAAGGCTGCCAGTTCGCCCCCGTCCGCTCCTCGCAGGCGCCGGAGCACCGGGCGTGACCGGGCGCTTCGAGCTGAGCGATCCCCAGCCGCGGTTCGAGGTGCTCGAGGCGGAGTATCGCCGCCTCCTGGGCTACCCCAGGGACCACGAGCTGACGGGCCGCGCGCTGGAGCTGGCCGAATGGGCGCGCCGCTGGTACGCCGGGCGCGGCCGCCCGTGGTGGTACGCGCGGCAGGCGCCGGTCGAGCTGGTGGACGGCGAGGTGAGGATCGAGTCGGCGAGCTTCGCCTCGCCCCGGCTCTACGAGAGCCTGTCGGAGGCCGCCGCCGAGTCCGTGATGCTGGTGGCGGTCGGCGCGGGCGGCGAGTGCGAGACGGAATCCCGCCGCCTCTGGGACGAGGGGAAGCCCGACGAGTACTTCTTCCTCGAGGTCTACGGCTCGGCGGTCGTCGAGGCGCTGGTCGTGGCGGCGTCGTTCCGGCTGTGCGAGTGGGCCGACGGCCGGCGTCTGGCGATCCTGCCGCACTACAGCCCCGGCTATCCGGACTGGGACATCGCGGAGCAGGGGAGGCTGCGCGACCTCGTCGGCCTCGAGCGGCGGGGCGAGCTGCCCGGCGGCATCGCCGTGCTCGCCTCGGGGATGCTGCAGCCCAAGAAGTCGCTGCTCGCGGTGTTCGGCGTGACGCCGCATACCGGTCGCGTGCAGCGGCTCACGTCGCTCGTGCCGTGCACCAACTGCGCGCTGGTGGGCTGCCGGTACCGGCGCGCGCCGTACAAGCACCCGATGCGCCAGGTCGAGGCGGTGCACCCGGGGCCGGAGCCGCTGGAGGTGGAGCCGCCGGCGGGCGCGCCGCCGCTCACCAGGGCCGCGCGCTACTCGGTCTCGACCGACGTGCTGGGGCGCTGGTCGAGGCAGCGGCTGAAGCTCCGCGTGCTGGAGGACCGCTCGGTCGAGGCGGCGTTCCGCTACGACGGCACGACCTGCTCGAACATGGGCCGGCCGCTGGCCTTCGACTACACGATCCGCCTCGCGCCGCCGGAGGAGGGCTACCGGATCACCGACCTCCACTGCGCGCCGGTTGCGGGCGACGACGGCTACACGTTCATGTGCTCGTACATCGAGGACGCGGAGGGGATCATGCGCGCCATCACCTCCGAGCAGCCGCTGCTGGGGCACCCCCTGGACGCGGTGCTCCAGTGGGCGCGCGGCCGCGGCGTGGCGGGCTGCTACTGCGCGGCGCCGAGCCGCGAGCACAAGTGGGGACTGGCGCTGGAGACCCTGCACTACGCACTTTCGCAGGGCACGACTTCGGGAGATCAGCGATGACCAAGCTGTGCGACGTGAATGCCGCGGCGAAGGAGAAGCTGCCGCCGCAGTTCAGCGACAAGTCGGGCGTGGGGGTGCACTACACCGACGCCTTCATCAAGCCGATGAACGTCCAGCTCCCCGACGGGACGCGGGTGGCGTGCAAGCGGAAGGGGCTCAAGATCACGCTCACCGTCGGGACCCGGAAGGGCGAGGGGCTGCTGCGCCGGCTCGAGGTGAGCAGGGACCCGGTGGTGATGCTGAACGCCGCGCTCCAGGAGGCGGCGAAGGCGGCCGGCGTCGAGCTCCGGATCACGGAGAAGGAGATCCTGGTCGGCGCCTAGGGCGGCGCGCCGTGGCCGTCACCCCGGGTCTTCCATAGGATCGCTCCCGTGAGCGCGGTCGTGGTGGTTGCGGGCGCGACGGGCAACCTCGGTGGACGCATCGCGAGGAGCCTGCGCGAGCGCGGGGCGGACGTGGTGGCGCTGGTCCGGCCGGGGACGGCGCCGGAGAGGCTCGAGCCGCTGCGGGCGCTCGGCGTCACCGTCGCCACCGCGGACCCGGGCAGCGCGTCCGGGCTGGCGCGCGCGGTGTCGGGCGCTTCGTGCGTCGTCTCCGCGCTGAACGGCCTCCGGGACGTGGTCGTGGACGCGCAGACGGTGCTGCTCGACGCCGCCGTCCAGGCCGGCGTACCGCGGTTCATTCCCTCCGACTACTCCATTGACTTCACCGCTCTGCCGCCGGGGCGCAACCGCAACCTCGACCTGCGCCGCGAGTTCCACCGCGTCCTCGAGCTGCGCGAGATCTCGCCCACCACGGTCTTCTGCGGCGCCTTCGCCGAGCTGCTCACCGGCCCGATGCCGCTCGTGTCGTTCGGGCGGAGGCGGGTGCTGTACTGGGGCGGCGCGGACCAGCGCATGGACTTCACGACCATCGCCGACACGGCGGCGTTCACGGCGCGCGCGGCGCTGGATCCCTCCACGCCGCGGTTCCTGCGGATCGCGGGCGACCAGCTCAGCGCGCGGGAGCTGGCCGCGGTCGCCAGCGAAGTGACCGGAGAGCGGTTCCGCCTGCTGCGGGCCGGGAGCCTGCGCATGCTCGGCGCGCTGATCGCGGTCGCGCGCATCCTCGCTCCGGGCAGCGGGCCGTTCCCGGCGTGGCAGGGGATGCAGTACATGCGCGACATGTTCGACGGGCGAGCCAAGCTGGCGCCGCTCGACAATGACCGCTACGCCGGGCTGCGCTGGACGACGGCGCGGGAGGTGCTCACGAGCCGGGAACGCGCCCCGCGCAGGCATCCATGATCCACTGGCCCACGAGGTCTATCGTGGGGCCGTCGCTGCGCTGCAGGTTGATGGTCAGCCGTCCGTAGGACTTGCCCCGCTCGTCCACGATGACGGGGGGATCGGTGGCGAACGCGTTGCACGCGCTCCAGGCCGAGTGCGGTGAGACGAACACGCTCCCGCGGTTCACGATGGTGGGCGGCAGGTACGCGCCCTCGTAGCTGCCGCCCTGGGTGAACACCGAATCCGCGTCACCTTTCGAGCAGTTCAGGCAGCCGAGGTATGTACTGTCGCCGGGCCCGCCGAACACCATGAGATCGTGCCCCCCGCCCACCACCCAGCTCTGATGCGCGATGTGCCGCAGGTAACGGCCGCAGCCCGCGGCCGGCATCGCGCCGGCGAGGGCCAGCAGGAATCCGAGCAGGCGGGGTCGCGGGAACATGCGGGGCAGGGGCGTCTCCTTCCGAGGCCGCCGCGCCCGGCGGAGGCGCCGTGGCCGCCGGCGGGCGGGCAGCACTACCTTCTCTGCAAATTATCGACCACGACGTCCCGATCGGAACCGGGGAGGCTCCCATGAACACCCGCCGCCAGTTCCTGCTGGAGGCGCCCGTCGCGCTGCTGGCCATCGCCGGAGCCTGCCGCGAGGGCAAGCAGGCCAGAACGCCCGGCTCGCCCACCCAGACGCCGGCCGGCGCCCCGCCGACCTTCGCCACCGCCCCGGGCTCCGGGCCGCCGGTCACGGCGGCGACGTTCGCCGAGGCTGAGAAGCTCGCGCAGGTCACGATGTCCCCGGAGCACCGGCGGCAGGCGGCCGGGTCGTGGCGGAACGCGATGGCGCCGTACCTGGAGCGGCGCACGGGGCCGAGAAGGGTCGCCTTCGATCCGACCGATGCCCCCGCCCTCCTGTGGCACCCGGCGCCGCCGGGCTCCCCGGCCGGGCCCTCGCGCGACCGGTTCGTCCGCAGCTCCGGCAGCGCGCCGCTGCCCGAGAGCGACGACGACATCGCCTTCGCCCCCGTCGCCCGGCTCTCCCGCTGGATCGAGTCGCGGCGGCTGACCTCGACGCGCCTCACCAGCATCTACCTGGAGCGCATCGCGCGGCTCGACTCGAAGGTCCGTGCGGTCATCACGCCCACGAAGGACCATGCGCTCGCCCGCGCGGCGCAGGCCGACCGCGAGATCGCGGCCGGCCGCTACCGCGGCCCGCTCCACGGCATCCCGTACGGCGTCAAGGACCTGCTCGACACCGCGGGCATCCGGACCACCTGGGGCGCGGAACCCTACGTGAACCGGATCCCCGACCGGGACTCCGCCGTGGTGCGGCGTCTCGACGAGGCCGGCGCCGTACTCGTCGCGAAGCTCGCCCTGGGCGCGCTCGCCCTCAACGACGTCTGGTTCGGCGGCCAGACGATGAATCCCTGGCTGCTGGAGGAAGGCGCCTCGGGTTCGAGCTGCGGCCCGGGAGCCGCCACCGCCGCGGGGCTGGTGGCGTTCTCCATCGGCAGCGAGACCGACGGCAGCATCGTGAGCCCCTCGATGCGCTGCGGCGTGACGGGGCTCAGGCCGACGTTCGGCCGCGTGCCGCGGAGCGGCGCGATGACCCTCTGCTGGTCGCTCGACAAGCTCGGGCCGATGACGCGCGCGGTCGAGGACACGATGCTGGTGCTGCACGCCATCACGGGTCCCGACGCGGGAGATCCATCGAGCGTGCCCAGCCGCCTGGACTTCGACGCCTCGGCACCGGTCGCCGGCCTCGAGGTCGGCTACCTCGACGCGTGGATGAAGGAGAGCCCCGCGACGGACGTGGACCGCTCGGCGCTCGAGACGATCCGCTCGCTCGGCATGCGGCCGGTCCCGGTCGAGATCCCGGACTGGCCCTACTCGTCGCTGATGCCGGTCCTGTTCGCCGAGGCGGCCGCGTCGTTCGAGGAGATGACCCTGAGCCACCAGGACGACACGCTGACGATGCAGGTGGACGACGCGTGGCCGAACCTGTTCCGCGAGGCGCGGTTCCTCTCGGCCGTGGACGCCGTGCAGGCCGACCGGCTGCGGCGGAAGGTCGCGCGGGAGATGGCCCGCATCTTCTCGCAGGTGGACCTGCTGCTGGTGCCGTCGCTCAGGGACGAGCAGCTGACGATCACCAACTTCACGGGACATCCGTCGCTGACGCTGCGGGCGGGGTTCGTCCACGTCTCGACGGCGCGCAGCGACTGGGCGCCCGACCCGGCGCATCCGCTGCCCCGGTTCTCGCCGCCGCGACGCGTGCCGCACGGGATCACGCTGATCGGGCGGCTGTTCGACGAGGGGACCGTGGCGCGCGCCGGCCTCGCGCTGGAGCGCGCCTTCAAGGTGTCGGAGGAGCGGCCGGCCGGATTTCAGTGAGCCCCGGGGGGGAGCTCAGCGCCCGCCCGCCGGCAGGTGCGTCGTCAGGTACCGCGTCAGCAGCTGAAAGACGTGCTCCGTGGTGCCGCGCCCCTCGCAGATGCAGTGCGAGCGGTTGGGGTAGACGGTCTCGTCGAACGGCTTGCCGAGCGCGACCAGCCGGTTCACCAGCCGCTCGTCGCCCTGGTAGTGCACGTTGTCGTCGCCGGAGCCGTGCACGATCAGCAGGCTGCCTTGGAGGCCGGCCGCCTGGTTGATGGGCGAGGCGCGGTCGTAGAAGGCCGAGTCCTCCGGCAGCAGGCCCATGTACCGTTCCTGGTAGATCGTGTCGTAGAGGCGCTGGTCGGCGACCGACGCCACCGCCATCCCGACCTGGTACACGTCGGGATAGCGGAACATCGCCTGCAACGTGCTCGACCCGCCGCCGCTCCAGCCCCAGATCGCCACGCGCGTCGCGTCCACGTAGCTGCGGCTGTGCGCGAGGGCCCGCACCGCCTCCGCCTGCTGGCGGCTCGAGAGCACGCCGATCTCCTGGTACACGGCGCGGCGCCACGCGCGGCCCTTGGGCGCCGGCGTGCCCTGGTTGTCGAAGCTCACGACCAGGTAGCCCAGGTCGGCGAGCATGCGGTGCCACAGGCCGTCGGTGCCGCCCCAGGCGTCGCGCACCGTCTGGCCCGCGGGCTCGCCGTAGACGTACACCAGCACCGGATAGGTCCTGGTCGAGTCGAAGTCGCGCGGCCGGATCAGGTACGCGTCCACGGTGACGCCCGGCTCGATCGGGAGCGTGAAGAACTCGGTCGGCCGCGCGAGGAATGGCTGCGCGGCCTCGCGCAGCGCGTGGTTGTCCACCAGCGTGCGGACGCTCTGGTGCGAGGGAAGCCGCACCAGCTCCAGCGTGGGCGGCGCGTCGGCGCTCGACGCGGTGTGCAGGGCCCAGCGCGCGTCGGGCGAGATGTCGTAGCCGTGCGTTCCGGTCGCGCCGGCCGGCGTCACCCGCTCGGCCGCGCCCGTGCCGTCGAGGCGCGAGCGGTACAGGTAGCGCTGCGTCGGGTTCGCGGGCGAGGCGATGAAGTAGAGCCAGCCGCCCGCCGCGTCCACCGCCTCCACCTGCATCGCGTCGAACGCGCCCGGCGTCACCAGCCGCACGTCGCGGCCGTCGCGCGAAACGCTGTACACGTGCCGCCAGCCGTCGCGCTCGCTGGTCCACAGGAACCGCCGGCCGCCGTCGAGCCACGGCACGTCCTCGACCAGGTTCACCCAGGCGCTGTCGCGCTCGGCGAGGACGGTGCGCACCGCGCCCGTCGCCGCGTCCGCCAGCAGCACGTCGTCGGCGTTCTGCCGGCGGTTCATGTGCTGGATCAGCAGCTCGTCCGGGCCGGCCCACTCCATCCACGGCAGGTAGTTGTTGCGCGGGTCGCCCGGCACCTGGATCCAGGTGGTGGCGCCGCCCGCGGCCGGGACCACGCCGACGCGCACGGCGGAGTTGGGGGTGCCCACCTTCGGGTACTGCACGGGGATCGTGAACGGGTACAGCGAGTCGGTGTCGTTGATGAGGAGGAAGGTGCGGACGCCCGCCATGTCGAACTGCCAGTAGGCGATCCGCAGGCCGTCGGGCGACCAGCGGAAGCCGTCGCGCAGGCCGAACTCCTCTTCGTAGACCCAGTCGGTCATGCCGTTCACGAGCGTGGCGGTCGCGCCGGTGGTAAGCCGCGTGATGGCGCCGTCGGCCAGGCGCTCCACGTAGATGTCGCCGCCGCGCACGTAGGCCACGCGGTCGCCCGACGGCGAGAACTTGGCGTACATCAGGGTCGAGGCGGGCGCGTCGCCGCCGATCTTCGTGAGCCGGCCGCTGGCGCGGTCCAGCACCCAGTAGTCGCCGCGCGTGTTCTCCCGCCACACCCGCTTCGTGTCGGTGAACAGCAGCAGCTTCGTCCGGTCGGCCGACCACGAGTAGTCGTCGAAGGCGAGCGGCACGCTGTCGCCCGGGGGCGTCATCGCCTGCGCGGCGACGTACACCGAGCGCGCGCCGGTCGCGGTCTCGTAGCGCACGATGTCGCTGCCCCGGCCGCCGGCCGCCGGCTCCACCGTCGTGTACGCGGCGCCGTTCTCGATCCAGCGCGAGGGACCGAACCGCTCGGGCGCGAAGTCGCGCGTGCCGAACAGCCGGTGGACGGTGGCGCGCACGGTGTCCGGGACCTGGATGGCGAGCGGCGCCCGGGCGGGCAGCTGCTGCGCGCCGGCGAGCAGGATGCTGAGCAGGAGGTGCACGGGACGCTCCGCGTGAGTGCCGAAGTGTGTGCGAGCGAAGGCCGGCGCCGCCGGGGCAGCCGCGTCAGGCGCCGCGCAGCCCGGCGAGCAGGCCCTGGAGGTTCAGGGAGCCCGAGCGGTCGCGGATCCGGCTCTCGACCTTCGGGTAGATGGTCTTCGCGTCTTCCTTGAAGCGGTCGAACAGGGCGAGCAGGTCGTTGCGACTCAGCCGCCGCCCCTGCGCGTAGTACTGGTCGGCCACGTGGCCGAGGGCGTAGGTGGCCGAGAACGAGATGACCGCGCCCGTCGCGACGCGGGTGGCGCCGGCCGCCAGGCCGCCGAGCAGTCCCCGCGCCACTCCGCCGAACAAGCCCATCACCAGCCCTTCGACGCCCTGCGCCGCCACGCCGATGCCGAGCGTCGCGAGGAGGTCCTTGACCTGGTTGCCGTCCAGGTGCTGCCCGTGGCGCTGCCCGATCTGGTAGACGAGGCGGAGCTGCAAGGGGAGGATGGCGATGTTGGCCAGGCTGTCGGGCAGGATCTCGAGCGCTCCCGTGAGGATGGCCTGCTGCAGGATGAAGTCGTCGAGCGGGCCCGCCGCCGGCGTGCCCGTGTGGATCTCGGCCAGCGGCTCGACCTCGATCCCGAGCGCGCCGCGCAGCTTGTCGAGGAACGCCAGCTCGTCGGCGTTCGCCGGGCCGTCGGCGTTGCAGATGGCGAGCGCGCCGTTGTAGGCGGTGTGGCGGGCCTCGCCGTCGGAGAGCTGCGCGGCCAGGTCGGCGACGCGGAGCTGGCCGCCGGCCACCTGCTCGGCGAGGCGGCTCACGTCCGGCGAGCCCATCTTCTTCACCACGGCGTCCACGGCGGCCTGCTCGGCACTGTCGGTCCGGCCGTCGGCGCGGGCGGCGAGCATGGCGATGGCGATCAGGGGAGCACGGTCGGCGGTGTTCATGCGGCGCTCGCTTTGCGGGATCCGGGTAAGGTAGCGTCGTCCTTGACGGGGCGCGCGAGCGGGGCAGGCGGCTGTGCCTAACGAGATTGCGCCTCAGCGGCGGGCCACCGCCCGCCAGCCACACAACACCTGCACTACCTCAGTTGCACTCGCCAGCCAGTACCTGCCGAAGATGCCCGCCGCCGCAGGCGCGGGTTAGGCGGCGCGCGCCGCACCTAGAGCCCCGGCGCGAGTACAAACTGCACGCGCAGCCTTGGCCTCTCGCCCGGCCCGAAGCTGCTACCGTGCCATGAAGGTCCACGCCAACACGACGCCGCAGGGACTCAGGGGATCCTCGTACCGCCCCAGGAAGATCGACGGGCGCGGATACACCTCGACCACGGCGACCTGCTGCGGCAACAGCTCGCCGAGCTGCTGCTCGTCCGCGGCGTATCCGTCGATGTAGACCTTCATCCGGCAGTAGCCTCCGTGGCCACCACCGAAGCTGTAGATGGCGCGGGTCCAGAGCGTGAAACTGTCCGGGCGTCCCTCCACCTGAACCGACGGCAGCCCCTCGAAGAGCGACATGAGAGAGAAACGCTGGCGGATCTCCGACATGCCGAACGTGTAGCCGAACCCTGCCAGGCGCCGCAGGCTGATCTCCTCCAGCACGGCCGACATCTCGGGAGCCGCCGTCACGCGGATCGTGTCGAGGACCGTGGCCTCCTCCAGCGTCACGTCCACGCGCGTCGTGTCCCGGTTCCGGAGGTCCACCTGCGAGCGCCAGGCGAAGTAGCCCACCTGGCGGACCATCAGCATCCGGGAGCCGGAGGGAGCGCCGTGCAGCTCGAAGCGGCCCGCGGCGTCCACCCGCGCCGTATCGGCCACGCCGTCGAGCGACGCGATGGCGCCGGGCAGCACGCCGCCCCGCTCCCCGCGGACGGTGCCGATGACCGTCGCCAGACCGCGGCTGGTCCGTGGCGGGGCCGAATCCGGCCTCGCCGCGAGAGCCTCGCGGCTCAGCGACAGATCCCGGCGCGCGATGCCACGGGCGTCCACCAGCACGTCCACGACGCCGCTGGAGAAGGGGCCGGCCGCCGCCTGCGCCTTCACCAGCTCCTCGACCGGAGCGCCGCACACGTAGTACGTGCCGAGCGAGTCCGTCCGCACCTCGGCGCCGACACGGCCGGGGTGCCAACGGCCCCCCGAGTCCCACTCCACCGCCAGCCACATGACCGCCACGCGGGCGCCGGCCAGCCGCCGTCCGGTCTCCGCCTCGCGGACGGTCCCGAAGACGATGCCGCTGTCGGCTGCGGCGCTTTGCGGCGCCCCGCACGCGGCGCGCCAGTACGTGGCGTGGGAGGGCACTCCCAGCGGAAGCACGGTCGCTCGTCCCGCCTGCACCGTCACCGGGAAAGCGAAGTTGGAGAGCCCGACCGAATCGAGTGCCGGATGCCAGAACGTCACGACCTGCGGGCCCGCCGGCACGCTGTCGAGGACGTAGCGGCCGTGCCGGTCCGACTCGGTGCTCGGCATCCCTTTGAGCAGGGCGACGTGGGCGTCAGCCAGCGGGACCCCGAGCAGGCTGTCGAAGACGGTTCCGCGGATCGTGCCGAAGCCGGAGTCCGGTCGGGATTGGGCGACCTGTGCCGCCGCCCCGGAGGTCGCGACAGCAAGCGTCACCAGAACTGACAGCGTGCACGCTGCCGCGCGGAGCCCGCAGGCCCGCGCCGCACCTGATCCGTCACCCACGAGGCATCCCGTCATGGCTGGTCTCGTGCGTCGCCGCCGCAAACCTGGATGAGGAGCATGGGCTAGGCGGCCCGCAGCGCCGCCACCGGATCAACGCGCAGGGCAGCGCGCGCGGGCAGATAGGCTGCGACGACCGCCACAATCGCGAGCACGCCGCCGACCACAACGAACGTGATCAGGTCGCCTGGCCCGACCTGGTAGAGCTGACTGCGGAGGAGGCGGGTAGCCGCGGCAGCTCCGGCAACGCCCAGCACCATGCCGACGAGGGCCAGCCCGAGACCCTGGCGGAGGACCAGGCCCACGACATCGGCGGCCTCGGCACCGAGCGCCACGCGGACGCCGATCTCGTGGGTGCGCTGCCTCACCGAGTACGCCACGACCCCGTAGAGGCCGACGCTCGCGAGCACGAGGGCCAGCCCCGCGAACGCCGTCAGCAGCGTCATCACGAAACGCGGTTGTTCTCGCAGCTCGGCGAGGGCCGTGCTCGGGGTCACCGCGCGCATGACATGAATGGTCGGATCCATGGCGGCGACACCGCGCGTGATGAACGGGAGCAGCGCCGCGGGATGCGTGCCCCGCGCCAGGATCGTGCCCGTCCGCCGCGCGCTGAACGGCTCGTAGAGCGTGGGCTGAGGTGGCGCGCCGGCGCCTCGGGGGGACGGCACGTCCCCCACGACGCCGACCACCGTTAGCCACGGTCCGGCGTCGAGGAAGCGCAGGCGCGCGCCGAGCCAGCCCCCGGTCAGATAGTGATGGGCGAAGGCCCGGCTCACGACCACGGCGTGCTCGCTGGTGTCGCCACTGAAGACCGTTCCCGCGAGGAGCGGAAGCTCCGCTGTCCTGAAGTACCCAGCCGAGACCGCGTTGTAGCCGATGTCCTGGGGCGTCTGCTTGGAGGACGAATCGCCGCCCTGGACGACCACTTCGTCCAACACCACGCCGCCCTCCCACGGGCTCCATAGCGCCAAGCCAGCAGCGTCTACTCCCGGAATGTGGGTTGCCCGGTTCAGGATCCGGTCGAAGACCTGAGCACGGGCGGTCGGCGTCGAGTAGGCAGCAGGGGGAAGCTCGACCGACACCGAGGCCAGGCCAGCAGGATAGAGCCCCGCAGCGGCGCGCGCCCGAGCGATCAAGGAACGCACGAGCAGCCCCGCAGCGATCAGGAGCACCATCGAGAGGGCGATCTCACCGACCACCAAGGCACCGCGGAACCGGGCCCCACCGCGTCCGGAGGTGGAGCGCGCACCTTCCTTGAGGCTGTCGCTGACTGACCCGGCCGTGGCGAACAGGGCCGGCGCCAGGCCGAACAGGACCCCGGTCACGACGGTCAGCCCGAACGTGGCGCCGAGGACGGCAGGATCCAGGTGCACGTCGTCCAGGGCGCCCAAACGCGAGGGCCGCAGGGCGGCCAGGACCGGGATCGCCCGCCAGGCCAGGAGCGAGCCCAGGGCGCCGCCAGCGAGCGCGAGGACGGTGCTCTCCGTCAGCAGCTGACGCACCAGCCTGCCACGGTCGGCGCCCATGGCTGTCCGGATGCCGAACTCCCGTTGGCGCGACCATGCGCGCGTCAGCAGGAGGTTAGCGACGTTCGCACAGGCGATCAGCAGCACGATCCCCACGGCACCCAGCAGCAGTGTGAGCGTCTCGTGGTAGCGTCGAGCGAACGATTCTCGAATCAGGTGGGCGGCGCCACCGGGCACGCGGTCCAGCCCCGCCGCCGGATCGAGCGCCGGAACGGCGCTCAACTCCCGGGACGCCTCCTCGACCGTCGCGCCCGGCCGCAGGCGCGCCAGGACCTCGACGCGCGGGGGGGCAGCGGATGGAGCGAGGGGGACAAACACCTGGAGGGCATCCTGCATTCGGAAGACCGCCATGCCGAAGTCAGGCCGCATGACGCCGACAATGGTGAAAGGCTGGCCGTCAAGCACGATCGGCCGGCCGACGATGTCGTCGCGCGCACCGTATCGGCGCCGCCAGAGCGCCTCGGACAGCAGGGCCACCGGCGGAGCGCCGGGCTCGGTGTCGGAAGGGATGAAGCTGCGCCCCAGCAACGGCCGGGAGCCGAGGAATGTGATGAGATCAGGCTCGATCCGCTCCCCTCCCACCAACTCCGGCTCGGCCGGGTCGCCGCGCATCCAGTGGGATGGAGCCAACTCAACGACGCCCTCCAGGGTGTGGGATCGCGCACGCCAGGCATCCACGACCTCCCTGCTCGGCACCATATCGAACTGGAGGATCCCGGCCGCCGTCTTGAGGGTTTCGGTGAGGCTCACGAGCCGGTCGGCGCCGCGGTAGGGCAGCGGGGCGAGCAGGAGGCTGTGGACCGCGCTGTAGATGGTGGTCGTGGCTCCGATGCCGAGGCTGATCGTCAGGACCGCGACTGCCGTGAATCCGGGGTTCCGTTTGAGCGAGCGAACGGCGTAGCGAAGGTCTCGAAGGATGGTCTCGAGGAGGAATCCCATCCTGACGCCCCGCACTTCCTCCTTCACCTGCTCCACGCCGCCGGCCTCGATGCGCGCGGCTCGACGCGCCTCGACGGGACCCATCCCGGCGCAGACCTTCTCGTCACCGAGCAAGTCCACGTAGGCGCGCACTTCGTCGTCGAGGTCGCGCTCCACCAGCCGTCGATGGAACAGGTTTCGCCAGAGGCTGGCCAGCCGACGCAGCACCGTCATCGGTGGGTCCGCCTCAAGTCGCCTGCAGCATCAACCGGATCGCGCGCGAGATCCTGCCCCACTCTTCGGTCTCGGTCGCGAGCTGGGCCTGGCCGGCCCTGGTCAACCGGTAGTACTTGGCCCGGCGGTTGTTGGCCGACTCGCCCCACGACGACGCCAGCCAGCCCGCCTCCTCCATGCGATGCAGCGCGGGAAACAGCGACCCGGCCTTGACCTGGAAAGTCCCCCGGGTGATTTGCTCTACGCGCCGCGCGATCCCGAGACCGTGCAAGCGGCCGAGGCTCAGCGATCGAAGTATCAGGAGATCCAGGGTTCCCTGCAGCAGGTTCGTCGGCTTGGGCGCCACGCTCGCTCCTATAGACTTTCTACTGGGCGAGAGTGGGACCGTTCACCCAGAATGTCAATAGGAAATCGGTACCACCGTGGTCGGATTTGGGCTTGGATGCCGTTGCAGGCGCGGGTTTGGGGGGCGGCCGTGCCCGGCCGCTGTAGGCGCGGGTTAGGCGGACGGCCGATCCGACGCCTGCTTCAGGACCTCCATCGCCGCAGCAGCATCCTCGGCCCTGACCGCCAGCCGCGCGCGGACCGGAGTCGGCAGGCCGTGTGACTGGAACATGGAGATGACTTGGGACCGAATACCGTTGGCCTCGAGCACCGCTCGGGCGATCCAAGCGCTCGGCTCGTCCTGGAAGGCGCCCAGCTCGACGATGTCATCCGCCATCATGCCATCCCCGATGATGCGCCGTTCCGACTAACGAATTTGCGCCTCAGCGGCGGGCCGGCCGCCACGCCGCCTGGGTAACCGTTTCTAGTCTATACCACCCCCGGCAGCCGGGCGTGAGGCGGCCGTGCCCGGCCGCTGTAGGCGCGGGTTAGACGGCAGCTTGCTGGTGATCGAGCAGCTTCGTGGCGTCGCGCGACGGCAGCGCGCGGGCTCGATCCAGCCAGGCTTGATACACCCGCTCGAGTTGGCGCGCCTGACGCCGATAAGACCAAGAGGCGAGGCCGAGGAGCGCACCGACTGTGCCCACACAGAGGGCCAAGACCCACGCGGCGCGACCAATCGTGAGGGCGTGGGTGGAGAAGAACAGCGCACGGATCGCTGCCGCGGCGAGCAGGCCCGGGATTCCAATAGCCGTCCAGCGGCGCTGCGGGGCGAGAATATCGGAACCGTCGCGACGGGCATCCTCGTAGTCGAGCATGAAGTCTGCGCGCCGCATCTCATCCCAGTGCTTGATCCGCGCCAGGATGCCCTTCGGCTGCACCGCTGCTAGGAAGGTGCGGAACTCGATCAAGTGCTGCCGCTCGATGTCGTCTTGCCGCGTCGAGTCCATAGCTCGGCTGTCCGTCTAACGGAGTGCGCCTCAGC
>Ga0335081_10006708_pt1 | contig 18349 bp, 15 predicted proteins | sample Lox_Sample_35_FD_206713 | JGI IMG/M metagenome (GOLD analysis project Ga0335081, IMG submission 206713) | Soil microbial communities from Loxahatchee National Wildlife Refuge, Florida, United States - Lox_Sample_3.5 | ecosystem: Environmental > Terrestrial > Soil > Wetlands | place: USA...
AACCGAGCACGAAATGACACATCGGACCGAATGGTACAGGCGTGTAAGGCCCCATTTTGAAAACTTCTCCAGTCTTCTGTACGAACAGCTCTCTGAGTCACATAGGAAGTGAGGCCGTAGGTGGAAGGGGTTACTGGCCCACATCTCTTTCGATGTCTGACTTGTCGACTATGTCTTTGAGCAAGGCACACTTGGCGTGTCTGTAGCTTCGATGCGAAGCTCTGGAGAACTTGCTTACGACGACGTCCCTCAATTTGAGAGGCTTTCCACACGTGTAACAAACGGCACCATTCTTGGAGTATCTCAGAACAATATTCATCAGTCCCGGAGTTAGGCAGTAAATGCTGACAGGCACAGACAGTCACCGGTCTAAGTGGCAATAATAGCGTTCTAGAAAAGTCAATTCGGTCCAGGCGTGACAGGCAGGCACGACCCTCAAGTGACGGTCGTAGGTGCAGCCGAAGGATGCAGCCAAATCAATAGCTGGCTAGCCGAAGACCGTCAGGGTGAAGCATGAACCATTCGAAGTGGGCCCTGGGTGGGAGAGTCCACATATGGGGGTTCAAGCTGGTGGGGGGGGCATCAGCAATAAACGAACTGCAGTACGGCGGTTAACGTAATCGGTGCATTACCATTCTAGAGCCAGGGTGCAGGAACGATTACGAGTAGAAACCATCAACTTCTGCGTGAAGGACAGAGGTCAGAATCTAGTGTTCGCAAAGACAGCGTCAGCTGGCTAGCAATCGGGGCTGGGAAAGATGATTTGAAATCCTAGCCAGAAGCGAAGCCAACGGCATTACGTCCGCGTATTTCATGTCCATATCAAACAGGTTGACAAGGTGGGATCTCTTTGATATGTCTGCCACACATTCCTTCGGAACGACCACTCTGAAATCATAAGAAAATCCATCGACCACGGTAGCTCTAACGGAGCCTGATGTTGTCATCCCGGTGACAATAATCGTGTCCACACCCATGAAATTTAGAATACTCACTAGTTGTGTTCCGAAGAAAGCGCTTGGTTTGGCTTTGTCGATTATTAGATCGATGTCGTGTGGGCCAATCTCCCGTAGAATTCGATTTGCCTCCGCTTTGGTAGGGGCGTCTAAACTCTGAATCTTGTACCACCCTTTCAGCGGAGTTCCATCTTCCTCTGCCCAACAAACGTTTCGAGTGTAAATGATCGGGACCCCATTCGATCTCGCGACGCGCAACAGTCCCTTGATCGCGCAGACGCATGGTTTGCCAGTCTTTGAACAGCCCGTCGGGAAATCATCGTTAACGGAGGCATTCGTCATGTCGATGACTAGCACAGCTAGTTTGTTACCCATGCCTGTCCGTCTGAGTATTCCACCATGGAATTTCTGAAAAGCAGTCTCGTCTTCAGGCGTCATCAGGTTGTTCATGATGCGCATTTGACTCAATGACTACTTAAGAATGGCTTGGAACGACTCTTCGCTTGATTCGATCAAGTCTCCATCGACACCCATTTTTTTGGCGTTGGTTTTGACAGGACTCGGCCACGGAGTTACGACCGCGGAGACCGATCAAATTAACCGCGATCTTATGAGAGAGTCCACAAGTTTTGATTTACATTTGTGATTCTCCGCCAGATCAAGCCTAGATCATACACACAATAGGGGCGAACCTGCCGACCATCCTTCGACGAAATTTCTTAAGTCCGTGTGCCGGACAACGCCCGTCAGATTGCGTATGACTAGAGCAAGATTGGATTACAGGGGTATAGCCCCGGGCGCCTTGGAAGCGCTTCAACACCTTGAAGCGTACGTGAATTCGACCGGTCTTGAAACCTCGCTCCTTAATCTTGTCAAGATCAGGGCATCTCAGATAAATCATTGCGCTTGGTGTATCGACACGCACACCAAGGACGCAAGAGCTGAAGGAGAAATTGAACAACGACTCTATGCACTTTCTGCATGGCGTGAAACTCCTTTCTATATATTATATATTCAATAGGATTGAGTTCTCTCCTCTGCACATTCTCCACAAGTGCGACCTCGAAGGCCTTCTGATCATCTAACAGCATCACAACACACGGGATGGTCGCAAAACCCAGCCTGGCACAGGCCATGTAACGCCTATGTCCTGACACTAACTCGAATTGCCTGGACCCGCCGCCTCGCCTCGGAGATGGAGGTGTTACGGGTCTGACGATGATCGGCTCAATCACTCCGAACTTATCGATCGATTCGACCAATCCAAGGAATTCTCCATCTAGGTCGCTCTCTTGGTTGGCTTCGACCCTGAAATTGAAGATCGGAACTGTGGTTATCTCTTCGAGTGCAAGGTTCTCGATGTTCTTGTAGCTGCCTAGCAGTTGCGGCAACATGGATTTCTAAATCAACAGCTTCATATTTAAGAAAGGAAGTGTAGGTTACCACTACCTACAAGCAGCGCCCTATGCAGATTGGAACAGCTTTTGCGAAACCGGTTTTGCGGTAGTCCAAAGGTGTTCGAAGAAGAAACACAGGGCTTCGGTCAGTTTCGAGTCGACAAGAAGAAGATAGGCGTCTTCAGGAGAGTCCAGAGAAGTCGAATACTCATCGTACCTGGCGCTCAGCATTGAAATCGACTTATCGACAGCAGTAAACCGAAGATTCACGTTCTTCATATGCCTCAACTCCACAACTTTGGAGAGCTTCTTGATCTGCTCCGCATTCGTGGGAATGACCTCTGTTATCAGCCGGACCGGTACACCCCGCGACTTCAGCTCACTGTACACTTCGTCCATGTGAGATGAAATGCCTCTAATGATCCCACCTGAAGACACGATGCGCACAACCTCCCTGTCAGCGTTCCTTATCAGCTGCTTCAACTCTAAGATGTACTGGTTCTGGCCAAGGACCAGTTTGTACAAGTTGTTGGAACCCTTTTCACGTTCTCCCCCTCGCGCATTGTTTCCCAAGTACTTGCGCAAATCGACAAGGCGGGGTACCAAAGCTGCGGATCTCAGTCTGAACGATTCGAGCTTCTGCTCATTTCGCCGTAGGAGGGTCGCGATGACACTGGATGGTTCGAGAGCCCCGTATCTCTTAGGATAATCCAAATACATCTCGAGCGAGCCAAGCTCTTGAAGTTCTCGCAACTTCTGGTACACATCCACCCTGTGAATCCCCAATGACTTCGAAATCGTCCTGGCGGGGGACGGTCCGTTAGTCAAGAGATAGAGATAGATCTTCGCCTGTGCGACAGTCATGCCGTATGTACTGAGTTCAACTGCCATTCTCGTCAACTCGTCAGATTGAGACGTCTGAGAATTTCCCGTATCTCCGCCAGGTTCCGCTTCGGCTCGCAATTGAGGCATTCTCTCGCCTCCTTCCTAGGCTAGGTGAGGATTGAGGTCCCTTTTATCGTCTTCAAGCATGGGTGGGCGTGCAGCAATCGACGAGCGGCGGAGGCAGCCATCGAGATCATGCCAGGCGATAACGACTGCATGAGCACTGGTATTGGTGTGAGTCCACCTTTCGCCCTTGGTGAAGGAGAGATAGTGTGGGTCATAACAAGTGATACGTACTTGTGATACTGCTTGGCGAGCCAGGGCCCGCACAACTAACTCTCCTATTGCTTTACCCAAATCGGCCCAGGGGGTTTCAGGATTCCGGCTCTGTGCGAGATGTGAGTCCACATATGTGGGTTCAAATCGTCCGTGAGCATGTCAATCGACGAACATCAATTCGACAGCTGTCGTTCATTGATGGTTCGGTCGTTGTGCAGCGACTTCTTTCATCAGAGTTGTTCAGCTGACGTGTACCGTTGTTAAGATTGCCCAGTTTGCATGAATCTTGGTCAAATTCAGACAAGTTCCTTAAATTCGATTGAGCTGTAAACGGGCATCATGCTCGAGCGACTCTTTTCTCCGATTGACATTGGACCCGTGGCACTTCGTAACAGAATCTACTCAACCCCGCACGCCACGATGTTCGAGTCAGATGAACGAAACAACCTTCCTGGAGAACGACTGGCGAATTACCTTGCTGAGCGGGCCAAGGGAGGGGCTGCGCTGGTCGAAGTGTCGATGGCCATTGTGGGAGAAGAAATAGGAATGAGCTCTCCAGACACTGCTGCCCACTTCGGGCCTCTGAACTCAGGTCATCCAATGATTCTAAGTGGGCGGTGGCCCCTCCGTGGCGGAGACCCACGCATAGTCAAGGGCTATTCGATGCTTGCAAAAGCGGTCCACGAACATGGCGGCAGATGCTTCATAGAGCTCGCGTCTGGAGGCACAAATGTCGGAAACGAGAAGGGAGTAACGAGATTCCCATGGCCTTCTAGCGCTATTCTGGGGCTGCCTTTTACACCCAGGGAAATGACCGAGGAGGACATTGAGAAACAGATTGAAGCTTACGGCGTAGCAGCCAAGTACGTCAAGGATTCAGGTCTGGATGGCGTTGACCTGCTTGCAAGCCACGGGTCTCTGATTTCCGAGTTCCTTTCCCAATTGATGAACAGACGAAAGGACAAGTGGGGTGGTTCCATTGGGAACAACAGTAGGTTTCTGTCAGAAATCGTCAACCGCGTCAGGGAGTGCACCAAGGGTGAAATCGCCATCGCCCTCAGACTTCTAGGCGACGAGAAGTTCGAAGGAGGATATGGTCCGAAAGAAGCTGGCGAAATCGCGCATCTCGTAGACGGGCGGGTCGATATGATTACCGTCGATCAGAGTCACTCTCCCCAGCAGGATGATTGGCAGGCCGTGCCAATGTATGTCGAAAGCGGATACAATCTTCCGATTTCCGACGCGATCAGGTCAAGAATCAAGACCACGAGGCTTGGGGTCGTTGGGAAGTTCACGGATCCAACATACGCCGAGAGCCTCATCGCCAACAATCGAACAGATATGGTCGCGATGACACGGGCCCTCATTGCGGATCCTGAACTTCCGAACAAGGCAAAGCAGGGGCGCCTAGAGGAGATTCGACCATGCATTGGCGCGCTCCAAGACTGTTGGGGGAGGATGAACAGAGGGCTCCCGATTTCGTGCACAGTCAATCCCGCTGTCGGAAGGGAGGCAACCTGGGGAATGGGCACCCTCACAAAGGCCGGCCGAAAGAAAAGAGTCTTGATTGTGGGGGCGGGTCCGGCCGGATTGGAGACTGCACGGATAGCTGCCGAGAAAGGTCACTCTGTCGTGATCTACGAGAAGGCACATAGCGTGGGGGGACAGGCTGTTCTCGCCGGCAAGCTTCCGAGAAGGGAGAACATCAGGGCCATTCTGGTTTGGCTGGAACAGCAAGTGAAATCACTCAACGTGGAAATCAAGTACGGGATGGAAATAACGTCAGATCCTGATGTTGTCAGGTTTGTCCTCGACGAAGAGAAACCGGACGCCGTCGTAATTGCTTGCGGATCTCACCCAGTGAAAGATGGTTTCCAACCATACACATTTCACGTAATCGATGGCTGGGATCTCCCATTGGTGAGCACCGACTTGGACATTCTAGACGGAAGGGGGGTGATTGGCAAGAAGGCAATTGTGGCCGACACACTCAATTTCATAGAGGCGCCGGGAGTGGCCGAGTACCTTGCCAAGCGGGGCGCCGACGTGGAGGTTGTCACCCCATTCGACAACATCGGCCTTGAACTGCATCCGCTGAACCATTGGGACCATCTCCTTCCCCGGCTCTTCGAAGCAAACGTCAAGGTCTCGCCATTCACGTGGATCAAGCAAATCAGACGAGACTCAGTGGTTCTGTACAACATCTATTCCAAGAAAGAATGGGTTACGACGGACGTTGACAACGTGGTTCTGATAACAGGCAAGATCCAGGACGACACTCTTTATGACGTCTTCAAGGGGTGCGTTGCCGAGACCTACCTCGTAGGCGACGCCAAGATAGGAGGAGCCCGGATCGGGTCCGCGTTTTACGACGCTCAAGATGTGGCCAGACTCATCTGAAACAGAGTGAATCTGTTCGGGGAGGAAAGATCCCGGCGAGGTAAGAGCCGTCTATCATTTAGAGAAACTCTACCCCTAATCAGGAAGAACTTCCAATTGAGTATCAAAAGTTTGATCCCAGGAGACCCCTCCTAGTTGTCTCTGTCCTCGTGTCGGGGGTACTTGCTTCACCCTTCAGAATTTGCCTAATCCCGAAGATTCCCTGAATCTGATCTACTCTGCTCGTCTCTCGCTAGAAAGCAATCGATCACAAGAAACGCTAATACACATCTTACCCCGCAACTTTCGTGATTGAATCTCGTAGGTTACATCCTACGAAGACTGTTTCTGGCGATTTTCGTACTGCTGGGAGTGCTTACAATCACTTTCATTCTATCTCACAGCATCGGCGGAAACCCGGTCTATGCATGGCTGGGTAGAAGTGCAGGCCAGCATCCACAGCTCATCGCACAGGTTACGAAGCTCTACCATTTGGACGACCCACTTTGGGTCCAGTATTACTATTACTTGGTGAATCTGCTCCAGGGAAACCTTGGCTACTCACCTTCTCGGGGTTTCCAACCTGTGGCATCAGTGATCGCCCAAGCCCTTCCTAACACTCTGCAAATAGCCTTCTTTGCTTTGGTCATCAGTTTAGTTCTCGGGATCGTCCTCGGCGTAATATCATCCCTTTATCGAAACAAACTCGAAGACAAAGGCATTCGAGCTTTCTATCTGGCCGGGATTTCGTCTCCTGCCTTCTTCATCGCCATCATCCTATTGATAGTTTTCTCCCTAGAGCTGCACCTCCTTCCAAGTGGCCTTTCCGCTGATGCAAGTCTCCCATCCCCTTCCACCATTACTTACATCCCAATGCTCGATTCTCTAATTGAAGGGAACTTTGCCTACTTTTCCAGCTCGCTCTATCATGTTATCCTCCCAGCTCTGGCGCTCGCTCTCACTACCTTCGGAGTTGTGGTGAGGGTCTTGCGAAGCTCAATGATTGAGGTCATGCACGCGAATTACATCAGGACTGCAAGAGCTAAGGGCCTGGACGAAAGGACCGTCTTCTTCACGCACGGACTCAGAAACGCGATGATTCCGGTCGTAACGCTATCATCTCTGATGGTAACCTGGCTCATAACTGGTACAATCTTCGTCGAAAACATATTCTCGTACCCTGGTATCGGGCAGTACGTCTTTACCGCCCTGACCGCACAGGATTATCCCGGAATCCTCGCTACAACACTTGTATTCGCTGTTATAATCGTTCTCGCGAATCTTGCCGCCGATATTCTCTACGTGTTCTTTGACCCTCAAATTAGGTTGGGATAATAGATGAAATCAACTAAAGAAGATCACGTAGAAATGCCGGTGGTTCCTCTTGGGCGTCCCCGGGATAAGCGAGCCAAGGCGGTCAGATCTGCGATCGGACTCCTACGGGAGAATAAGACCGCTTTGGCCGGGGCAGTCATCGTCGCAGTATTCGCCCTCACAGCAGTGGCAGTCTACGTTGCTAGCCTATTCGGAATAACCCTGACGCCCTATAATCCGATACAGCAGGATGTCGGTCCTCTGCTAGCTCCTCCCTCGCTCGCGCATCCATTCGGTACGGACCTCCTAGGCAGAGACATCTTCAGCAGGATCATTGCAGCCACACCGAACGACTTCGCCATCGGTTTGGTGGTGATTGGGTTCTCTCTTGTGGTAGGGACTCTGGTCGGATCCTATGCTGCTTTCCGGGGAGGCTTGCTCGACGAGGCATTGATGAGGGTGACGGACATCTTCTTCGCCCTTCCCGCGCTAGTTCTGGCAATGGCCATTGGAGTAGCACTGGGCCGGGGAATAGGGAACATGACGATAGCCCTGATGATAGTATGGTGGCCTCCTTACGCCCGGCTTGCCAGGGGGGAGACGCTGAAGATATCTCATCAGAACTTCATCGACGCGGCAAGGCTCTTTCATCTCAGCCGGCTCCGAATCCTCCTCAAGCACGTAATTCCCAATATCACTACAACATTGCTCGTCTATGCCACCCTAGATGTGGGAACCGTTATCGTTGTCTACTCTGGCCTGAGCTATCTCGGACTGGCAGTCACTCCTCCCGCACCAGACTGGGGAGAAATGGTGAGCTCGTACCAGGCCTACACGATCTCAGCACCATGGCTTCCGCTTTTCCCGGGAGTGATTATCGCTCTGGGAGTGATAGGCTTCAGCCTTCTCGGGGACGGGCTGCGAGATGCTCTGGAGGTCAGCTAAGGGATGGCTGGAACCCTACTCTCTGTCAGAGATCTAAGCGTGGTGTATCAGACGAAGCTGGGACGGCTCTTCGCCTTGGACCGAGTCAACTTCGACGTCGAGAAGAACAAGTTCGTCGCGGTCGTGGGAGAATCTGGGTGTGGCAAGTCGACTTTGGCCCTTTCCATAATTGGTCTTCTCCCCAGCCCGCCAGCAAGAATCACCAACGGGGAAATCGAATACAAGGGAGCAAACCTAGCCCAGCTGGACGAGAAGCAGCGCAGGAAATACAGGGGCACCGAGCTGGCGATGGTTTTCCAGGAACCTCTGACAAGTCTAAATCCCGTCTATAGGATTGGGGATCAGATTGCCGAGGCGATTGCGCTCAGGGAGAGACGCGAGATGGGTAGTCTTGAAACTGTGGAAAGCGAAGTCATGCAGAAGACCTATTCAACAAGATCCTCTGGAACGCCTTCAAGATTCCGGTTTCCCTCTCGGGGTCTTGCGAAGGCCTTCCACAAGGAGATTGTCTCCGCGCTTAAACAGGTCAGAATCCCGGATCCAGAACAGGTAATCGAGCGCTACCCATTCGAGCTTTCAGGCGGCATGAACCAACGAGTGATGATCGCCATGGCTCTTTCTGAGCGACCAGCATTGCTTATCGCCGACGAGCCGACGACAGCCCTTGACGTGACAACTCAGGCTCAGGTTCTGAAACTCATGAGGTTGTTAATGCATGAAGCCAACACCAGCATCCTTTTGATTACACACGATCTGGCGGTAGCCAACGAAGTTGCTGATCGGGTTGTTGTGATGTACGGCGGCGACGTGGTTGAAGATTCGGAAGTCGATGGTCTTTTCAGAGAACCTATGCATCCATACAGCAAAGGACTGTTGTCATGCATCCCGGCCGGGGCCAAGGACGACACGGTTCTCAATCCTATTCCAGGCAATGTTCCGTCGCTCACAAGTCTTTCCGACGAATGCAAGTATGCAACCAGATGTCCCTTCGTTATGGACGTCTGCACTAAGAAGAAACCCGAATTGCTCGAGACCAAGAAGAATCACAATGCAGCGTGTTTCCTATATGGAAGATAGCAGAGACCAGATCCTGAAGGTAGTTAACCTTAGGAAATACTATCCAATTAGGCGCGGTTTCAACCCATTTTCCCCGGCTAAATTGGTGAAGGCTGTCGATGACGTCTCGCTGGAAGTTCCCACAGGGAAGACCATCGCTATCGTGGGAGAATCTGGGTGTGGCAAGTCGACTCTCGCAAGGACGATTACCATGTTGTCACCCCCGACCTCAGGAGACGTGATTCTTGAGGGAGAGAAGGTCTCCCACAAAGGGAGAAAACTCAAGAAGTTGCACAAGGATGTCCAGATGGTCTTCCAAGACCCTGATTCATCACTGGATCCAAGGATCAGGATCAAAGACCTGATCGCAGAGCCGCTGTGGGATCTCGAAGCGTCGAAGGAGGCCAAGGAATCGATGGTAACCAAGAGTCTCCTTTCAGTAGGGCTAACTGAAGAACACGCCGAGAGGTTCCCGACCCAAATAAGTGGAGGTCAGAAACAACGGGTGGCCATAGCCAGAGCCATGGCATCGCAACCCAAACTCGTCATCCTCGACGAACCGACCAGCGCGCTGGATGCCTCGGTCCAGGCCCAGATCTTGAAACTTCTGCTTCAGCTGCAAAAGGAATTCAATCTGACTTACATCCTGATTACTCACAACCTCGCAGTAGCCCACTACCTCTCCGACTCAATGGCGGTGATGTATGCCGGTAACATCGTAGAACATGGCCCAACAAAGGAAATCGTGTCGAAGCCGAGACATCCTTACACCATCGCCCTGATTTCTTCCGTACCCACGGCCGACCCGAACAACAGGAAGATCCTCACAACTGAAATCATCGGTGAAGTCCCTAGTGCGTTGGACCCGCCAAGCGGATGCAAATTCCATCCAAGATGCCCCTTTGCGGAGAAGAGATGCGAGACCGAAGTGCCAGAGGAGAGAGAAATCTCTCCGGGTCATTTCGCCGCCTGTCACTTCTTAGAAAAGACAGCATAGTTCCCCTCCCAGACATCTCGGGTTGATTCTGTTCGAGAGTCTCGGATGCTCGCCCTGTTGCTATTGAAACTTGCCTCTTACCGGAATCCCAATTTCCATTTCGACGTCGCCTTTCCTTACACCGACGTAACGGTCATGAAGGCATGTTAGTGTGTCAACGTCCGTCGGAAGCAGCTCGGCAACATCCCCCACCATGAGATTGGTATCTGGCTGATCTGTGACAATGTGTGTGTGCTCGGCATTCACCTCAATGACCCTCAGGTCCGGTCTGTTCTTGACCCAGGGTAGACCTGCATCCGTGCTGATTGCTGTCCCTCCTACATCGAGAATGATCTTGCTCTTCCGAGGCCTGCTCACAACCCTTCCCAAGATTGACACAGCGAACTCGAAGTCCATGCCAAATCTGCGGTAGGTTGCGTCCATCAGTGCATACATCCCTGCTTGGACTTCGGTAACACCTGGGTATTCTCCAGCGATATCATAGGTCATAGTCCCTCCGCCGCTCACTATCTCCACTTGCATTCCAGCATCTTGGACTAGGTCTCTTGTTTCAATAAGATGCGACAAGGCTTGCTTGCACAGCGAGATTCTAGCCTCTGAATCTATGTCCTTCATGGATCGGTAATTGAATATGGATCCCTCGTATCCCATCAGACCTCTGAGTTCGATTCCGTCAAGTCTGGATACCTCCTTGGCTAGGTTGACTGCTTCCTGTCCCGGCGGTACCCCGCACCGGTCCAGAATCCCATCAAGGTCCGTCGTGGCGCCTAGGTTGACATCGACGAGGACTCCAACTTTAGACCCCACCGATTTAGCAGCCGACGAAATCTGCTTTGCGTTATCGACGGTATCCACGGCTACCTTGAGGTCACTATAACGCGCGAGCCTCACGAGCCTCTCGATTTTGAATGCACTGGTAATCTCGTTGGCAATCAAGACATCTTTGATTCCTGATTGGATCATTACGTCGGCCTCCCCCAATTTCGCACACGTTATCCCCTTTGAGCCAGCCTCGATCTGCATATGCGCAACGAATGGTGATTTGTGGATCTTTGTGTGTGCTCTGAGAGTCGCCTTCTTCCCATGGAAATACTCTGACATTCTCATGATGTTATGCTCCAAAGCCTCCATGTCGAGAACGAGGGCTGGTGTATCGTAGTCTGAAAGCTTCATCATCAAATCAAGATTCCCGTGTCTATATATGGAATAACGGCAATCCTTCGCAACAATCGGCCCCTCATAGGGGCTATCGAGGGTCCCAGGCTGGCAGATCCTAATTGTCGTAGAGTTGTTGGATGACCGATGCATCGGCGAGCGCAGGCTTCAGCGTCCACGCTTGGAGGCGAGCCAATCGAGTCTGCATCGGCGCCTTGAAATTCTCAGGAAGGAAGTAATAACTCCAGTCCGCAAGGGCGCCTTTGTCTGAAATCATGTTTCCAACTTCGAAGGAGCCTCGAGACGGGTTGATCTGGTTTGGATTGCGTCCCTTCGCCAAGTCTAAGTAGAGCGCACAGCACGTGACGAACATATCCGCTGGCGACAGACGTGCGTGTCCAATTGAAATGTGGCTGGACATGTATCCTGTCTTCCTCATCATTGAGTCCTCATGAGAACACGCTTTCAAGAACTCCTTTGTGTCAAGGGGCCCCGCTTGGGCATTGTTGTCGAACTCTTCCTTCGGACCCATCGGGTGGAAGCAGGTTACTGACTCGGGGAGTTTCCCTTCTTTGGAAAACAGAACGAGCGAGTGGAGGACCATTGAATAGATTTCCGCGGGGTTGACGCTAACATTCTCACCAACCATCTGGTAGTTTATCGATTGGAGGCTCTTTTCACACAATTCGCCCAAGTCCTTCTTCGAGAATTCTCTCTCTAGTGCCCTGTCGTGGTATATCTTCAGAGCATCACTGGCAGTGATGAAATGAAGATGGGGTGTCGCCTTGGCCAGATCCAGAAACGCTTCCAGGCTCTTGAACTCTCTATCTATTCTCTCTTGAGCTTTGAGCTTCGCCGGCCTCATCGCTCCGGGTTCTCTTACTGACTTGAAGCCTTCAGGATTCTTCCCTCTGTTGAAATTGACCTTGTCCCAAAACTCCTCAGTTGCATAGCTGTTGGGGTGGCAGTACATCCCTATTATCGGGGTGTCTTCCCTATTCACAAACTTCTGAAGTATCCCATTAAATCTCTGCGGGAGACCGGATAGGTGATCTTCCGGCAGATCTGCGCTGCTGGGAGGACCGTCAAGGCAAAGCACATTGGTGCCGAAGCCCTGGAGATTGAGAGTGTTGCACATGTAGAATGGCTTCTCATTCTTGGCTGAGATCGTTTCCATATCGTCCAGGTAAACCGGAACCCCCCATTTCTTGAGGACCGGGTAAACTTGTGGCATCCAACTCGAACCCGGGTGTCCATAGCAGACCGGGTCTCTGCCGATGGTCTTCTTCAGATCGATGTACCCTTGGCGTTCCCTTTTGTCCCACTCGTTGACGCCGGCGTCCCATCCCATGTCACCGACGTATTCCGACATTGTTGGATGTACGCTGTGGTAGTTGCTGTGATAACCAACGTCATGGTGGGATATCGCCTCTAACGTATCTCGCCGATTCCGTCTGACCAAAGCTCTTACCTCCTCTCCGACTAGTTTGAAATTGACCTTGATTCCATGCGCCCTGAAAGTGTTTGCGACCCGCAAGGCTGCATCATCGGATTGAGGGGTCACGAAGTCCTCTGTGTCCACCCAAATAACCGCAAGTGTCTCTTGATGCATTTACTTGTTTCACAACACGAATTCGATTTAAGTCTTAATCGAGAATCGAAACGATATCGTCCCCATTCCCACCAGCTCGCGAGGGTTGAAGGGTCCAATCTACCGCAAAAGCTTAAATTGGTTAAAGGGCCTTTTCGAGGCGAATTAGTACGTTCGTTGAGAAGCGGCGTGCTGCAAGTCGGAATGTCATTGTCGCGGTGGTAGTAATAATCCTCGTTATTGCAGTTGGTGCAGGGGTCTACATTGCTAGCCAGCCGTCGTCCAGTACGACATCATCAAGCTCTTCGTCTTCTTCTACTTCAACCTCGTCGACTTCGACCACTTCCACTACTGGCCCGAGCACGACAAGCTCGACCACTACAGGAGAAGTGCAAAATCTCGCGATTGACAGCTACACCTGGCCTCCAGACGATATGAACGAAATTCCCTCGCCAACCGGGCTCTCGTGGCCCGACTGGCAACTCTACACTGTCTATCAGACCCTGGTCAATGTCAACAATACACTGGATTACACTAAGGGGATAATTCAATTCACCCCCGGGCTTGCCGCTAACTGGACTGTTTCTTCGGATGGATTGACCTACACTTTCAATCTTAGGAACGATGTGCGCTTTTCCAACGGGGATCCATTCAACGCCTATCAGGTATGGGCGGAATTGTACGGATTCTATTACATGGCGGGCAACACCACGACTTGGGGCTCTGGATACCCTCCCCTTCTTGACATGTCACCCGTTAGTTTCGGGCCTGCCACGCTGGCGACCCTCGCTAGTGGCGGCGTGGCCAACCCATCCTCTCAGGTTCTCTCTATCATGGAGAATAGCGGATGGCCCATCTATGTTACTGGACCGTACCAGATTATCATCAAGCTGGCGCATCCGTTCATCTGGTTCCCTGGCCTTTTGGCTGGCTACGAGGGTGCAATGTTCGATGTTCAATACGTCCTCCAGAATGGAGGATGGGGAACGCCAGCTCAGTTCAACACTGCCTTCAATCTGAACCCAATCCCGGGTACTGGGCCATACATGACAACAAAAGTTGTGGAACAGTCCTACGTGACCTTCCAGCAAGATCCAAACTACTGGGGAAACAAGCTCACGCCCGCCGAAATCAAGGCGGAACCACTATTCGACCCGGGTCACGCGAAGACTGTCACGATATATCAGAAGTTGGACGACGTATCCAGATACACCGACCTGTCGAGCGGGACGGTACAAATCGCGACGATTCAGCCCGATGAATGGAATCTGATTACGAACAACCCTGCTTACCAGTATATTACAAACATTCCACAGAATGGAGACATGGAAGTCCTCGCCCTGAATACTCATCTTTATCCAACCAATATCACCTTAGTAAGACAAGCGATAGTTCACGCCATCAACTACACGGACATAAACGACAAGGCGTTCTTGGGTGGTTTGTACCCATACATCGGTCCAGAACCACCTGTTTACTCTGATTTCTACAACCTCGGGAACACACCCGCGTATGCTTACAATCTGAGCTTGGCAAAGCAAGACCTTGCTGCGGCTCATATCACTGACATGCCGACCTTTACTTTCAACGTAATTGCGGGCTGCACGCCTTGTTCGACCATGGCGCAAGTGATTCAGGGTGATTTGGCACAAATTGGAATCAACGTCGACGTTGTGGTGCTGACTGCAGCGACGTTCATTACATACAACACTGCATACACAGCAATGATACAGAATCCCTCAGAGCTCGGACAGCTCAATTTGGCCTATGGCGGAATAGGGCTAGGGCCCTTCGCTGCAACTCCATTGGATGCATTGGCCGAGTTCGTTAGCAACTCGTCTATATTCGGCAATACGGCTCTCTACTACAACCCTGTCGTTCAGAAATGTGTTGATTCGCTCACCCAGAGCACTAACATTACACAAATGCAGGCTCTGTGCAAGGTCGCTCAGCAGCAGATATACAACGACGCACCCTACGCCTGGATCGGGGTATTCAAGCTGTGGTCACCAGGGGGAGGATCGCTCGTCTGGAAGTCTAGCGTGGTGAAGAGTTTCCTCGTTGACCCAATTTGGTCTGGATACGACACCGACCCAATCTTCAACACTGTAACCTTCGGATAGCGCCTGAATTCTGAGCGTTCCCGTGGAGTGTGGGGGTAACCAGGTGTATCTCGAGCTCAGCACGGTCACTTACCTGCCTTACTGCGACTTGCTTCAGGCAGTTGACCGCGGCTCAAGACTCGGATTCAGGTTCGTCGAACTCTCCGGAGACAGACCTCACGCCTGGCCCAAGGACTTCTCAAGGCAACGCAGAAAATCGATGAGGGAATTCCTGAAGGACCATGACATCGAAGCAGAGATAATCAGCATAGACGGGTCCTACCTGATTGGTCCTGGGCTCTGCACAGAGGATCGGGATGCCAACCGCGACATCCTAACCTACGTCAAGGATCTGATAGAGCTTGGCCACGACTTCGGTTGCTCAAAGGCCATTGTGAGTCCAGGTCGGCCTTTGCTTTCAACTTCCCCACAGAAGGCGGCTACCCTGGCAGTCAAAGGGATACAAAACTGCGCCGACTTTGCAAGCTCTTATGACATGACCGTCTGCGTCGAGAACACTCCCTTTGCTTCAGGCCTGCTGGACACACCTTCGAAGATGTCACGATTCATCAAAGATGTCTCTGCCAAGAATCTCGGCGTCAGACTCGACCCCTGCCACTGCAACGTGTCCGGCGCCAACTTTGACGACTTCTGTAATGCACTGCGAGGCAGAATAGCTAGTGCGGGCATGCACGACAACAACGGCACCGCCGACCAACACTTGCCCATAGGCAGAGGGACTGTTCCCATCAAATCAGCCATACACACTCTGAGGGACGTTGGATATTCTGGTAGTCTGACGATTGAGATTCTACCGTTTGAGGGGTGGTCCATCGCAGAGGCAGAGAGCAATATCTCAGAAAGCAAGCGCATCATGGAAAGACTTCTTCTGTGATGGTGTCGATTGAATACCTCCTTAGTAGCCTAGCCTGAAAAATCGATATCATAGCCGCTAAATGTTATTAGAACGTCAGGTCGCGTCGAGCCTGTTGGGGATATCCGAAGAGATGACCGAAGGTCTGGGGTTGGCCAAGGATGAACTGCTCGATATGTATCGTAGAATGTCCCTGATCAGGAAGTTCGAGTACACAATCAAGGACATGTTTGCAAGAGGTGTCATCGCTGGCGCCATTCATCTCTATGCAGGCGAAGAAGCGTCGGCTGTCGGCGCAATCTCAACACTAGATGAACGCGACTACGTCACCAGCACCCACAGAGGACACGGCCATCTCATAGCCAGGGGCGTTGACATCAACAAAATGATGGCTGAACTCTACAGCCGAGAAACCGGTCTCTGCAAAGGGAAGGGAGGATCAATGCACATGGCGGACCTAAAGAAACACGTTTTCGCGCAGCCAATCGTTGGGGGTGGGTTTCCCCTGGCGGTAGGTGCAGCACTCGCGGCCAAAATGTCTGGTTCCCACGCAGTCACACTTTGTTTCTTCGGCGAAGGGGCATCAAACCAAGGCACGGCGCACGAATCAATGAACTTGGCTGCAATCTGGAAGTTACCGCTAGTCTTCGTCTGTGAGAACAACAAATTCGCGCAATCGGTGAGGGCCAGCTATGCATTGGCTGGGGGAAGCGTCGCCGCACGAGCTGTTGGCTACGGCCTCCCTGGCGAGAGGATTGATGGCACGGACGTATTGGCAGTATACTCGGCTGTGAAGCGGGCAGTTGAACGTGCCAGAAATGGCGAAGGACCCAGCATACTCGAGCTGGATCTCTACAGATACGAGGGGCATGAGGAGGGGGACCCCTGGACGACGTACAGATCAAAGGAGGAGCTTGAGGAGGGAAAGAAGAAGGATGCAATCCAGTCTTTCGCGGCCCGACTAATCGAGTCCGGTGTAGCCGACAAGGAAACGATAGACGGGATAGACGCGGAGAACGCTCAGAGAATCAAGGACGCCATCGCGTATGCGGAGTCTTGCAAGCTGATCGGCCCAGAGGAGGTTTTCACAGATGTCTTCGCAGGTTAGCTCGCCACCTTCGAAGAAGGCGGACAGGGCAATTACATTCCGACAGGCTGTTACCGAAGCTCTCTCTCTGGAGATGGCGAAGAACGACAAGGTCTTCCTGATGGGTGAGGACCTAGGGCTGTTCTACGGGGGCGGCTCATTCGGGGTCACTCCAAAGGAGCTCTTCTTGGACAAGTATGGTACAGAAAGGATCAGGGACACTCCGATATCAGAGGCCGGCTTCATGGGTGCTGGAATCATGGCCGCGGTGGCAGGTTTTCATCCAGTCGTGGAGTTGATGTTCAGTGACTTCGTGGGCGTATGTCTGGATCAGATTGTCAACCAGGGGGCGAAGATGCGGTACATGTTCGGCGGACAAGTTGAAGTTCCACTGACCGTGCGGACCACCTACGGTGCGGGCTTTTCCTTCGCCGCTACACACTCGCAGTCGCTTTACTCAGTGTTCGCGCACTTTCCTGGGGTCAAGGTCGTGGTGCCATCATCTCCCTACGACGCCAAGGGCCTGCTTACAACCGCCATGCATGACAGGAACGTCGTGGTTTTCTTCGAGCACAAGGGCCTTTACCCAACGAAGGGCGGTGAAGTACCCGAACAACAATACGAGATTCCTTTCGGCCAGGCTGACGTGAAGAGGCAGGGTGAGGATGCAACAGTCGTGGCGGTGGGGATGATGACGAATCGCTCCCTACAGGCTGCCAAGGAGCTTGCCGAAGAAGGGCTGAGTGTCGAGGTGGTCGACCCGCGCACGATTGTTCCATTAGACCTGAAGACGATTCTCGAGTCTGTCAAGAAGACGTCTCGGCTGGTAATAGTTGATGAGGATTATCTGAATTGTGGCTTCTCGGCGGAAGTCGCGGCAGAGGTCGCCGATGAGGCATTTGGATTCCTGGACGCCCCGATCAAGAGGGTTGCCAATCCAAACATCCCAATACCGTACGCAAAGCATCTAGAAGATATCGTGATTCCAAACGTCGAAGCGATCAAGAAATCGATCAGACAGGTAGTGAGCCCCCAAGCTTGACGCCGAGGCCTTGACGTCGTATGGTCTTCCAAGTAGTGTTTCCTAGGCTCGGTGTGTCAATTGATGAAGGGGAACTCATCGAGTGGCACAAGAGAGAGGGGGATTCTGTCACACCTGGCGAGAAGCTCTTTCTCGTAGAAACACAGAAGGCATCACTAGAGGTCGAGTCGAATGTAGCAGGCAAACTTCTGAAGATCCTCTGCCCCGTCGGCACGACTGTCAAGGTGGGTCAGGTTGTCGCCATCGTAGTGGCACCTGGAGAGGTCGTGTCGGAAGACGAGGTCGGGAAA
>Ga0335081_10006709_pt1 | contig 18348 bp, 20 predicted proteins | sample Lox_Sample_35_FD_206713 | JGI IMG/M metagenome (GOLD analysis project Ga0335081, IMG submission 206713) | Soil microbial communities from Loxahatchee National Wildlife Refuge, Florida, United States - Lox_Sample_3.5 | ecosystem: Environmental > Terrestrial > Soil > Wetlands | place: USA...
GAACCGGCGGCGCAGCCCGATCACCACCCCCAAAGCCGCGGCCCCATGGCCGCACTGAAGCTGACCGGCCAGAACCAGCCCGCACCAGCAGAGACACACCCCAGCAGCAGACACAGCCACGATGACCGCGGCCCCCACACGGCAGCCCGGGCCGGCGCGGCCCTGACCAAAGGAGTGACTGACCATGAAAATCACCGTCTTCGGAGCCTCCGGCGGAATCGGCGCCCATGTCGTCGACCTCGCCACACAGCGCGGCCACCAGGTCCGCGCCGTCTACCGGGCCACCCCGCAAATTCCGCCCGCAGACCAGGCCGAGATCCTGGTCAGCCGGACATCTTCGACCCCGCTTCGCCGCCCAGGCCATCCGCGGGGCCGACGTGGTCGCGACGGCCCTGGGCCCGGACTTCGCCAAGCGCCATAACCCCAGGACCACGATGATCTCGCCGCCAGACCTCCACCAGCGGCTGGCCCGCACCCTCATCGCCGCCATGAGGGACCCCGGTGCACGCGCCAGGCTGATCTCGGTCAGCACCGCCAGCATGGGACCCGGCGACGCTGCCATGGGCACCGGGCCGCGCCTGCTGTTCCGCTTCTTCCGCACCGTCGTGACCCCCAACCTGGGCCGCGTCGGCAAGGACCTGCAGGCCATGGAAAACGAACTCGCCGCCACCGGGCTCGACTGGTATGCGCTGCGCCCCATCAAGCTGACCGACGGCCCGCTCACCGGGCACGTCCACGCCAGCGCCCGCTTCGCCATGAAAACGATCTCCCGCGCCGACGTCGCCTGGTACATCCTCAACCTCGCCGAAGACCCCCACCCCCACCAGCAACGCACCCCCATCATCACCTCCGCCGGCAGAAGGAGCAGCCCCACCCACCCGGGGCCCGAAGGCCTCGCTGTGCAGCGAACGGCCAGCACCGGCTAGATATCGCTCCAACGCATGTCACGTCCGGTGTCTGCGGAGTCCAGAGGCCCACATTGAATCCGCGGTTCGGTTGTTCGAGCTCTGGCGCCCCACCAGCCCCACCATGGCCTGCTTGGCTCCTCCGGCCCGCCGTTACGGTCTCGCCGCCGCTTCTGCTAGCGGCCCGGCGCTGGGCTTCTTGGGTGATTTCGGAGGCAGGGAGCGGGCGTGGCCGGCGGCAGCGGTGACCCAGTTTCGCAGCGCCGGCTCGCGGAGCCCAGCGGGCTGGACGAAGATCATGTTTTCATCGGGCGGCCGGTGAAGTCCATCTCCCGGACGTGGTCGCGTTCGAGGGCCTGCTGGACGGCCTGGTAGCCGAGCCGGACCATGAGCTCATGGCCGACGACACCGGCGAACATGTGCCCATTGGGTGATCTGGTCCAGGTGGCCGTCGGCGGGAACGGTGGCAAGGAACTGGGCGATCGCTTCCCGGCCCCGGTAGGCCAAGGGGAAGGGCGGCATGGTCAGCAGGGCGTCCTCGCGGAGCAGTACGACCAGGGCCGGGATGTCGCAGGCGTGCCAGGCCGCCAGGTAGCGGTGCAGTTTGGACCGCTCTGCCGCTGAGCTTTCCGCCCGCTGGGGCAATCACTGCCGTGAGCGTACGCAGAGAATCCGGTTCTGCGTGCACGGCGCTGAGCGGCCTATGACAAGCGCCGCGGCGATGGGGCAGCACAGGCTCGGTGCCGCAGGTGCAAGCGATGTAGGCGATGTAGGGCCCTGGCGCCCTGGCGCTGTGCTGCCGAATCTGCCCGTATAGAAGATCTAGAGCGCCCGCCACCGGGCTCTGCGTTGGGGACGCACCCGGCACGGACGCGCGGCCGCTGGTCAGGCCGTGCAAGTTAGCATCGGTGTGTGGCCATGACTGACGGGCCAGCAGGCAGAGCCGGCCCGGGCGCAGCGGTTTCCGGGCCGGACGCCTGTTGCGACAACGCCACGGTCACCACGGCAGTCATCCCTGATGAGCGGTGGCTGCGGTCCGCCCGCTACGCACGCTGGCTGGCCTGGGCTTCGCTGGCCTGGATGGGCGCTGAAGGCGCTCTTGGCCTGATCGCTGGTCTCGCGGCGGGCTCGATCGCGCTCGTGGGGTGGGCGCTGGGCAGCGCCATTGAGGCGCTGGCTAGCGTGATCGTGGTCTGGCGCTTCACCGGGTCGCGGATGCTGTCCGGAACTGCCGAACGGCGGGCGCAAAAAGCGGTAGCCGTCAGCTTCTGGCTGCTGGCCCCCTACATCGCGGTCGAGGCCATCGGCGACCTGGCCGCCCGCCATGCAGCCAGCACCACCGTGCTGGGTATCGCGGTCACGGCGGCGAGCGTGATCATCATGCCGGTGCTCGGGGTAGCCAAGCACCGCCTGGGCGGGCGGCTGGGCTCGGGCGCCACCGCCGGGGAGGGTACCCAGAATCTGATGTGCGCCGCCCAGGCTGCCGCGGTTCTGCTCGCGCTGGCTGTTGTCGCCATCTGGCCGGGCGGGTGGCCGATCGACCCCATCGTCGCGCTCGGCATCGCCGGGTGGTCGGTCTGGGAGGGAAGCCGGTCCTGGCGCGGCGCAGACTGCTGCTGACCGGACTGGCGGCACGCGCGGCCTGGGCCTCCTGGAGTTCGTCGCGCATCTTGTGGCCGGCCGGGTGTTCACGGGCGATGGCTAGAGCCATCAGTGTCATCTTCTCGATGATCATGGATTGGCGCAGGCTGGTCAGGCACCTGACCCCGCAGGGCAGGTACAGGTCTTGGTGTGATTCCACGGTCTCCTGCCACCTGCGCAATGCGGACCGAAACGGCCTGCGCGTGGTCTTGGCGCTTTGGACATCGGTGAACGACATCTCATCTGCCGCTCTTGGTGTGTCAGCCGCTGGCCATCGGCTGCGGATAGGGATCTGCGGCTGGAGCAGCCCTGACCGGCCAGGAGTTTCTGGACCGCCCGGGCAGGTGAGAGGGCGAAGATCGATAGCAGCAGTCGGCCGGGCAGTGTGGTGAGGTTGAGTCAGCACAGCTGGAGCTGGCCGGCGTGCACGTTCCTGGTGGGTCTGATCATGGGCTCGACGGCGGCCAGCCCGGGCGTGACACTCATGGCATGGCCACCGAGTCTTCTGTCCCGCCGGGAGCGCTGGCGTTTTCCCGGGAGGTCTACGCCTCGACGATGGACTGGTACAAGGTGGCGGACTCGAAGGGTCAGCTACTGCTGGCGCTGAACGGTGTCTACATAACGGTACTTTCGAGTGTCACCATTGCCTCCTCGCAGCAGCTCGTCAAGATCCGCACCAGCCTGCCGCTGGTGACCGGGGTGCTCCTGGCCGCAACGGCAGTAGCAACGGCGACCTCAATCCTGATGGCGGTCGCCTGCCTGTATTCGCGGCTGTCCGATGCGAGAACTCTTCAGGCTGTCAGTGAGCGAGATGAGCAGGGACGCCTTCGCTACCGGCCAGCCGTGCTGTACTGGTTCGGCACCATCGCCCGGATGGACCGTGGCATCGGGCAGGCGATGCTCCGGTCGGCAGATGAGGCCTTCGAGCTTGCCGCCGTCACCGAGGATCTGTTCCTGCTGGCACCCAAGGTGATGGCCAAGCATCGATGGGCGAACCTCGGCTGGGTGGCCGCAGGCATTAGCCTCCTTCTCCTTCTGGCCGCGGTAGTTAGCGCCGTCATTGCCATATGAAGCACGCACGCGCCCATCATGATCATGTTGGGATCCCGTCTCCGCTTGCCATCAGGTGCAACTAATCCAGCGCATCAGATCCCGATTCTTGAACCCGGGTACCGTCCAAGATCGGCTGGGCTTTGCTCTGCCAGCCCCGAATCCATCCTCGCGTGACTCCACTCTGGCCGGGAACCGCCGGGCTTCTCCGGCGGCCCGTCGCCCGCCGGGACCGGTGCCTTGCGCCGGCCGTGCAGGCGGCTGGTGGCGACCAGCGCGCCGACGGCGAGCAGTAGCAGGCCCAGGGCGAGGTCGACGCCCGCGCTCACCGTTTTCTGGGAACTGATGGCATCGACGTGAAACACCAGGACATCCAGCAGGCCGACCGTCAGGCCCACGGTGAGGCCGCCGAGCAGGACGCACAAGAACATCGCCCGCGGCGGCCGGTTCTCGGCTAGCAGCAGGTCGATGGCCAGCAGCTTGGGGTTAGTGCCGCGAAGAACGCCAGCGCGAAGAACTCGGCGTTCATCGCCGGTCAGCCACCATCACTCACCGGCCCTCTCGGGTGGCGCGTACCAGCTGCTGGTGCAGCCTGAGGTGCTGCTCGTATGCTGCGACACCGGCTGCTATCGGGTAGGGTCCGCGGGCCCGCTGAAGCTCGGGTGAGACCTCGCGGTAATCCAGGTCGGGATCGTCACCGCAGTCGCAGCAGATGAGCTCGAACACGTCGGTGTAGCCACCTTCTTGCCGGCCTTCCACGATCCGGGCTGGCTGCCGGCGGAGAACCACCGTCCAGCCGTCCCCGGGCTGATCACGGGTCGCCATGCCTGCCTGCTTTGCGATGGCTCCGGTGGGCACTTGCCGAGGTTGCGCCATGCGCGGGCCTGCGTCTTCCACGTTATGGCGTGCGCGGGTTCCGCCTGCTGGGGCCCCCTGCTTATGGTCCTGGGCGACCTTGTGGTCTTGGGCGACGGGCGTTTCTTCACGCTCCCATGCTGGTTGCCCTGCATGTCCAGATGCTCAGGACTTGCCGGGCTCGTAGCCCTCGGTGAACAGGTCGCCCTGGGCGGCCCCGAGGGCGGATTTGTCGCCGCCGCGGCCGCGCAGGACGAAGGCGATGGCCACGGCGATCACGGCGCCCGCGATCGGCCCGGCGATGTAGACCCAGTAGCCGGTGAAGGTCTGGCTGGCCAGGTCGGGCCCGAAGGTGCGGGCCGGGTTCATCGAGGCGCCTGAGATGGGGCTGCCCCACAGACCGGCCAGGGCGATATACGCCCCGACCCCGAAGGCGCCGATGATGCCGACGTTCTGCGCCCCCGACGCGGTGCCCAGGATCACGCTGACCAGGCCCAGGGTCAAGATCAGCTCCATCCAGAACGCGGCCAGGTCGGAGTAGCCGCTGGCGGGATAGTTGGACCCGTAGCTGGCCGAGACGTTGATGACCGCGTGCAGGAACAGGGCGGCGAGCGTGGCCCCGGCCAGTTGCACGACGATGTAGCCGGGCACCCGCCACCACGGGAAGTCGCGGCGCAGCGCGAAGGCGATGCTGACGGCCGGGTTCAGGTGCGCGCCGGAGATCTTGCCCATGAACAAGATGATGGCCATGACCGTCAGCGCGGGGGCGGTGACGGCGGCGGTGTGGCTGATCACGCCGGGGAAGGCGTGGCCCATCATCCCCCCTCCGGCCGCCGCCAGCACCAGGAAGAAGGTGCCCAGCAGCTCGGAGAACAGCCGCCGCCACTCCTGCCGCGGATCGTTGAAGTCGGTGATGCGCTCGATGACGCTCCGCTCATAGCGGGCGAGCGGGCCGAGCGGGCCCGGCGTCGGTGCTACTTGTTCCGCGGCCAAGGCTGCCTCACATCAGGTTGGGAACACGTGCCCGGACAGCTCACCCATCCGGCGATCGCGCCAGGATCTCATTTATCACATTCGGCGGTTATCCGTCCCGATGCGACGGCGTCGACAAGCGATTTGTGGCCGCGTTCGTTCTGGTCGGCGTAGGCGGCGGCGAACCGGGTGATGGCCTGGCGAGCGGCCAGCCCGCGCGGTGATCAGTCGCGCCTGCCGATTATTTGCGTGCTTTGCTGATGGCATGACTGCGCGGCTCATCGGCTCATATCGGTAGGTTCAGTGCCTGTCGGCAGCACCGGTCAGTTGCGCATACCTCTCCTGCGCCGGCACCGGCCCGTTGCCAGGTCAGCGTTTCCCGGCGGCGCCCTGCGCGGCGGTCAAGTTCCTGCGGACGATGGCGTGAGCCAGGCCGGGCATGGGCCGGTCATGCTCGACGCGTGGGTCCCGTTCGTGACGGCTGGGCATGCCGATAGCCCAAGTAGGTGTCACTCTCGGTCAGAGCCAGCCAGTTGAGCGTTAGCCGGCGGATCCGGCGCCGACTCGGGGCCTGGCGGGCCGCCGCCTCGCCGCGGGCCGCACGGGCCCGTTGCCGCGCCGTCCGACAGGCTCAGGGTTGCCCATCCGGTCAGTGCGAGCGCGGTCAACGGGAAGGCGATGCAGATGATGAGGTACGTCGCCGCGTCGACGCCGGCGGTGAGCTCGTGACTGTACATGACAGCTCCCAGGTCGTCCCGCAAGAGCTGCCGCAGCCCGGCGACACCGAAGAGCAGGTGCTGGCCGTGGTAGAGCCAGGTTCGCAGCCATGCCGCCTTGAGCATCATCGCGATCGTGCCGGTGCCCAGCACGGTGACGAACAGCGCACCGACCAAGTTGGTGAGCAGCCCCGCCGCCACGACCTGGCGGGCTCTGGCGCCGGCGCGCCGGGGCGGGCTGCCCGGTGCGGTGTAGCGGCGCTCGGCTACGAGCGCAGCCGCTACCGGGGCGCCAAACAGCAGGATCCATGCGAGCACTACGAAGGGAGTGATATCCGACCCCGGCAGCCACGGATTGGTGGCAACGGTGAGCCCAAGCGGCGCCACCGTGTACATGACGACGCCGAGAACGATGCCCGCGCCGGCGCCGGCGGCGAGCGTGGCCGGGGCAACCCCGGACCGCCGCGAGGTCATCCAGAGGATGGCCGCCGCGTACAGCGCCATGACGGCCAGGAAGATGATCTCGGGTGGCCAGCCTGGGCCAAAGCCCCCGCCAGAGATCAGACGGTACAGGCGCAGCAGGAGACCCCCACGTGGCGGCGCGAAGGTGAGCTGCTCGACCGTGGCCTTGGCTGCTATCAGGGCCAGGATCGCGGCATACCCGCCGACGCGCAGGGACCTGGCTACCCGGCTGTCGCCAGCAGGCCCGAAGAACCGGCGGGCCAGCAGCGCCAGTCCGGCTAGCACCAGCACCATGGTGATCACATCGACCCGGTCGACTGAGGTGGCGAAGTTGGCCGGCGAGCCTGGCCAGGCTGCCCAGGCCACCAGCGTCGCTGCCACCGCGAACAGCAGTGCGGTGCCGGTCCTGCGCCGCATCAGCGCCTCCCTCGCTATCAGCTGCACACCACCGGCGCGCCACGCCAGCCGCCGCAGGCCCGGCGGCACCTCGGGCGCTTCGGCCCAGAGCGCCTCCACCCAGTCCCGCCGCCCGGCCGACACCAGCCGCGCCGCGCCGCGTCGCGCTGCGGCGCCCACCCGGCTCAGCCCGCTCATGGCACTACCCGCGGCATCACACCGCGCCTGGCCCGCGCCGCCCGCGCTCTCGGCCTGGCGGCCGGTTCAGCCGCAGCCGCCAGCGCGGCCGCGGCCAGCCCGTCAGCGGTCACCCGGTACAGGTGCCGCCGGGGGCGGCCCGGCTGCGGCTCGTCCTGCCAGCACGCCTCGACCAGCGCCCGGTCGGCCAGCCGGATCAAGATCGGGTACAGCGTCCCCGACTTCAGGCCCGTCTGCTTCGCCAGCGCGTAGCCGTGCCGCCACTCGGACGGTTCGTCACAGAGCGCCACCAGCACCGACAACGTCTGCGCTGAGAATCCGGAACGTTCTCCCACAGCAGAAAACTCTACATAGGTAGAGATCTGCTGTCAGCGTCTTGCTGGCTTCGGCTACAACCGGCCAGATCTCTCCAGCAGAGTCGGCCGCGACCACCCAGGCGAGGCCCTCCGCCACGGGCCGACAGAACATCCACCCAGATCGAGTCCTCTGTGCTGTCAAGGGCGTGGCCGGGTCTTGTTTGACCTCGGTTTCGGTGGCAGGGCAGGCTTGTGCCGGGTGGCGGGCCGTAGGCTGGTTTCGGGCCCGGGAGTGGCTGGTCCGAAGAGCTGGCGTCCGGGGTGTGAGCCAGCCGCGCTGGAGTCAGAGCCGTTCCCCGGTTGCCCTCCCGGGCCCTTGCCGCTGGCCACGGCGGCCTGGCGGGCGTCGGCCCGCAGGCGGGTAGATGGCGTTGCTGATCCGCCGCTTGAGCGACCGGAGTTCTTCCTTGTGTGTCTTTCCCTCGGCGATCTTGCGGTCGTAGTAGGGAGGACCCGCGGATGCCATAAGTCCTGCGCCGCCACGGTCCTTGCGGACGCGTTCTCGGGAATCCTCAAAGACGCTGCCCGCGACGCCGTTCGACATGGCGACCGGATGGCCCAAGACACGTCAGATAACGATTCGGCTTGCTGCTACCGCCGTTGGCGCGGGGCCCGCTGAGGCCGGACCGGTTGCGCCGCTGGGTCCGCCCTGGCCAGCCGGAGTCCTACGACCAGGCGCCAACCGGAGTAGACCCGGGCGTCTACGACGATCGTTCGGCGCTGGTCCAGAACCACGGTGCCCCCGACGATCGTGGGCTTCGCCTCGAGCCCGGGGCGCAGCGGGCCAACCTGGCGTGATCAGGACCCGGGCGCTCGCGCCGGCCGACGCGTCCGGCTTGATGCAACTCCGCTGCCAATTCGCGGTGAGTCACCCCACGGCCAGGTTCCGGCACATCCAGGCCGTGCTTGCCGATGTACCAGCGGTCGCCGGTGACGCAGGGCCCTGTTACTGGCCGTGGAATGCCTATGCGCCGAAGCCCGGGAAGGGTACCGTTAAGCCCACTGCTCCGGACCCAGGCAGCTGCAACCGTGAAGGATCTGCGGTTGTGCTGCGGGCCGGATTTTTTTCGTGTACGGAAACGGTGATGGGAAAACGCCACGGGCCGAGGGATAACGGAAACACGGGGGAGGTTTCTTCTCCCTCCGGCTGGATGCCGCTGGGGGCCTGCCAGCGTGAAGATCCCGAGCTCTTCTTCCCCATCTCGGCGAAGGGGCCTGCGCTGGACCAGATCAGCGCCGCGAAAGCGGTCTGCCGGCGCTGCGCGGTACGCCCCGCATGCCTGTCCTTTGGCCTGGAGACCAGGCAGGAGGGCATCTGGGGAGGAACCACCTCCGAAGAACGCAGCGCCATGCGGGACCGCCCGGCTGGCATGGCCGCGCAGATTGCCCAGCTGGCCCGGCAGTGAGGTAGGCAGAAGATCGCCGAGGCGTTGGGAAGAGCAGAAGGCGGGCGGTCGTCCACGTCCAGTGGGACTGCCCGGACAGCGCATTGCACAGATGGTGGGCGGGAGTAGCGATATCTTCGCGGCCGCATGTCAGGAATGACAGCAGCTTCTGGATGAAGCTACCTCGTGGCTGGCGGACCTTAGCCGCAGGTCATACTGAGTGGCCGCCGTCTGAGCTGCCGGGTGCGGCGGTGACCAGGCCATCGTCGCCGTCCGCTCAAAGATGCAGGTTCCGGAGCAGATCAATCAGGCCGGCGGCCGCTGCCCGGTCTGTGGCGTGTTCGAGGATCGTACGCGCCGACTGAAGGTGCCCGGCGATGGTGTCGCGATCCGGCGTGGGCAGGCCGGTCTGAACCTTGACCGCCGCCATGTCCGCGCGAAGCTGCGTGGCGTCGCCGTCAGGAAGACGCAGCGAGGCTGCCTGGGCCTCGAACTCACCCACGATCTCGCGAACCGTGTCCAGGTTGAGATCACCGATAAAAACAGCCTGGTGGGCCCGGGGGTTACCGACCTGGATGGCAGAGCCGGTGGCATCACCCTCGATGTGGATCACCGAGATCGGGGGAAAATGCTCAGTTGCCTGGTCCGGCGCCTGGCGGGATTGCTTCATCTCTTCGATCCCGGCGTGAGTCAGCAAGATCATGAACGGGGTGTGGTGGCCCCAGTACTCCCGCCCGGCCGTGATCAGGCGCTCGCCCTCCAGGTATCTGCAGATGCCGCCGAGCTCCTCATCGGACAGCTCGAGGTGCTCCAGCAGCCAGCCGCCGCTGACATGGGACATCCGGCTCCCCTCGGCCGCTTCGTAGATCGCGTTCATGACACGCAGACGGTCGGCGCGGCGCCGGGCGATGTCGGCCACCGTGCTCATCTCCCAACTCCTGAAACCTGTGAGCAACCGGCACTGATGCTCTGCCTTGATCGGATGACGGTGCTGCTCAGGGGCCGCGCCTTGGCGCCGGCACCGGCGGCGATGGCTGGCATGTCCTGGCCCGGCTGAGCGCAAGCCCGGAGGTGTGCGCGGCGTTCACCGGCCTGCACAAGCGCACGCTGGCCGTGCTCACGCCAAGGAGCACCACGGAGGCGATGGCCGCGAGCGCGACCGGGATCAGCGCGATCGCGCGCAGCTTCCCGGTCGGCCGGCCTGTCGCCCACCGGGCCCGGGACGTTGACCGCCAGGCATTGCGAGAGCAGTCCTCGGGTGGCGCCAAGATCCCGTCACAGTATTGAACTTTGCTGTTGCCGGCTCGCTGGTAGCCGATGGTCAGTCCGCCGGGGCGGGCCGTGCCCGATCCGCTCGCGGGCAAGGTCAGTGGCGGGGGCTGCCTGAAGGTGGTCATTGCCGTCGGCGCTCGGTGTGGCTGCCACCCGTTGTGCGCGCGTCTTCGCAGGCTTGCCGGGCCAGCGGTGGCCGGGGTGGGGTGGATGAGCGCGGGTGCGTGCCGCCAAACCAGCCAGGCGGCCGCGCCGAGGGGGATCGGCGGCAGGTAGGTGAGGGCCCGGTACAACAGGACGGCGGCGGTCACCTGTGCGCTGGCCCGGGGGCCGGCGCTTGCGGCCAGGATGCCCACTAGGCCGAGCTCGGTGATCCCGAGACCGCCCGGGGTGATGGGCAGGACGGTCAGCAGCCGGACGAACGCGAACGCCGCCAGGGAGGTCTGCCACGGCACCTGCGCCTGGGATAGGCCGGTGCCGCGCAGGCACGCCAGCAGCACCAGCCACAAGATGAGGTTGCTGGCCACGGTGGCGACGGTGATTCGCTTGCCGCGCGCGGCCAGCAGCCCGGCTGCACGGTCGCGGAAGTCGGCCAGGGACCTGGCGATCCGGGAGGGCGCCTGCCGGCGTGCCAGCCGGCAGGCGCGGGCGGCTGCGTGCTGCAGCATCTGGCCCGCGCGAAGTGCGAAGGGCTCGCTGCGCAGTAGCAGGCCGAGCCCGGCCGCTAGGGCGGCGAGCAGGGCCAGGCCCACAGCGGCGGCGGCGATCAGGACGGCATCGGGGCGGGTGGCCGTCATCAGGACCAGCAGCGCGAGGACCGGCAGGCCCAGCCGGGCGAAGACGTTCCAGATGCCAGACAGCAGGGTGTACAGCACGTAGTCAGCGGTGCTGATACCCCAGCTGGACAGGATCGCCCAGCTGACCCCCATGCCCAGGGCACCGCCGGCGGGCAAGGTGTTGGCCACGGCGCTGGAGCTGAGATTGACCACCGCGGCCTCCCGCAGCCGTAGCGATGGCAGCACCGCGCAGATCAGGAACCAGTACGAGGCCAGGCTGGCGGCGGCCGCGACGCCGATAAGCACGGCGTAGGGCCAGGTCATCGCGTGCAGGCTGGCCCACACGCTGCGGTAGGACGCGATATGCGGGAGCGCGAACCCGAAGGCGGCCGCGACCACGGCGGCCGATGCCACGGTGCGGAGAACCTTCCGGCCGCACCACGGCCGGGTCCCGGCGATCACCGGCTGCCGGCGGGCACCGCGCCGCGGGCCGGCTCCCGCAGCGGCGGGCCACTCCGGTCGTGTCCCGGTGGCGGCTGACGGTTCAGCGCTTGTCCTCATCGGATGATCCTGCCGGGGTGAGCGGTGACGTGGGTGGCGGGCCGGGCTGGCCGGCCCGTCCCGGTTAGCGTCCTGCCGGCTGGAGGACACGGCGCGGCCGGCGGGACGGCAGGTGGTGGGCTGTGCGGTGGGGAGCCCCTGGCCTTCTCAGCGGTGGGCGAACCGGCCGCGGGACCGGCTGGTGACCAGGTGGTAGACGAGCAGCAGGACGGCCGCCCCGGCGATGGCGGTGAGCCAGGTGGACAGGTTGAAGAACCCCTGCAGGCTGTGGATGTGGAACAGCCTGGTGGCAGCCCAGCCGCCGAGCAGGGCGCCGACGATGCCGATCAGGCAGGTGAGGATGAGGCCCTGTGATCTCTTGCCCGGGATCAGCATATTGGCCAGCAAGCCTGCGCCCAGGCCGAGAACGATCCATGCGATGATGCCCATAACCGGCTCCTTAGTCAGTTCGACCAGGTGAGGTACGCGGTGGTCGGTCATGCTGGATAGATCGCGGTGGGAGAAAATTCTCCCGCGGGTGCTCACCGTCCTTTGGCCGCAGCGTCTCGCCGGCACCGGTCCGTGTACGAGGAAAAGAAAATCCCGGGCCCTGCTGTGCAACCGTGTGTATTAACCGGGTGCAGCTGCCTGGGTCCGGGACAACACCGTTATCCTACACGTTTTTAATCCCGCGTATATGCATTCCCCCAGCAATAATGGTGCCCTGGAACTTGAGGGGCCCGGCGCGAGCTCCCGTCAGCGCTGGCTCGTTTTCTTTCTGGCCTGAGCGAAGAGGATTGTCACCGGTCCCGGTGGATCTGCTCATCCCGGCCGTCGAGTAGCCGAACTGCAGGCCCACGGCGGCCTCGGCCGGCCGCCCGGCGGCGCGGGCGATCACCGAGAGCAATGAGCGGCCGAAGTCGGCTGGATCGAGCTGGGCGATGAGATCGGTCTCTGGAGCGAGCGCCGGTCATATCCGTTCGAAGATCGCGGCGATGCCCTGGCCGCCGCCGATGCACATGGTGATGAGCGCAGGAACTCATCGACAACCCCGACGAGACAGCGTGGACGAGGCGGTCGGCAGCGCCGGCCGCTCCTGGCCGGTCAGATCAAGGCGGAGCTCGACGGGGCGGAGTTCGGCGGCATCGGCATCCGGGGAAGGGCGGGGCAGGTGCAGAAGCCCGCCGGTCACGGGCATGCCAGCAGACCCGGCCTGGCTGGTGCTACCAGGCTGAGCGGGCCCGGTGGCGGCGCCGCCAGGCCAGCCATTGCCCGGCGGCACAGGGCGGTGGCGGGTGGGAGCAAACGCCCGGTTCCGGGGACGGTGAGCGGGATCATCCCGGGGCCGGCGGGCGGCTGCTGCTGGCTCGGCGAACAGGAGCCGTCAGTGCGTTCGCTATCTCTTGTGTGGTCTGTTCCCAGCCGCGCAGGGTCGACCGCCGCTGTCGCGCAGCGGCCCGTAGCCGGTGTCGGTGGCGCTCGTCACCCAGCCATTCTCCGAGCGCGGCGGCGAGGGCAGCCGGGTCGCCGGGAGGGACCAGCTGGCCGGGGCGAGTGCCATCGGCGGTGGAGCCGAGCGCTTCGGGTAGCCCGCCGACGGCGGCAGCTATGACGGGCAGGCCGTGGGCGAGCGCTTCGGTGACGGTCATGCCGTAGGTCTCCGAGCGGGACGGCGCGACGAGCAGATCGGCGGTGGTATACGCGTGGCTGAGCGCCGCGCCGGTCAGGACGCCGGTGAGCCGGACGCGGTGGCCGTAGCCGAGGCGCGTGATCTGGGCCTGCAGTTGCTCGACGAAGTCCGGGTCGCGGTCGAGCGGTCCGGCCAGCACGCAATGCCAGTCCCGATCAGCGAGGTCGGCGAGCGCCTCGACGAGGAGGTCCTGCCCCTTGTGGCGGCCGAGGACTCCGACACAGATCAGGTGGCCGCGGACGGGCCGGGCCGGGGTAGCGACCCGATCGACGCCGGGCTGGGCGACGTGCACCCGGTGGGCCGGGATCGCGTACCGGGTCAGGACCTGCTGGCGGGTCCATTCGCTGGTAACGACCACGCCGGTGGCCGCGCGGAGCACGACCCGTTCGGAGCGCTGCGCGCTGGCATCAGCGTGTGCGCCGGGGCCGGTGGCCAGTGGCATGTGCAGCAGCACCGTCATTCGTATCCGGCTGGTGTGTGGCAGCAGCTGCGCTGCGGCCGGCGAGGCGATGAGCCCGTCGATCAGGACGATCTCACCGCCGGGGATGGCGGAAACGATGCGGGCGAGGTCGGCGCGGGCGCCCGAGCCGGGTACCGGCCACGCCCCGGCTACGGTCGTGACCAGCACATCCCATCCGGCCTCGGCCAGTCCGGCGCGGACGCGCCGGTCGTAAATGTTGCCGCCGGTAGGCTGGCCGGGATTGTCGAACCCCTCGGGGACTACTACGTGGACCCGCACGATGTTCCGGCCCTCCAGAGTGCCTGCCGCACCGAGCCAGCTTCCACCTTGCGGCCGGGCTGAACCACACCCGCCGCCGGTCCGTCATACCTGACACATGATGGTACGGAGAAGCGGTGGACGCGGTTCGACCCGAGACGATCGGCGTCTGCTCGGCATGGGCGCGGCACGGCAGGTAGCCCTGCCAGGCCAGATGGCCCCGGCTCCGCCGGGACCGGACACCGTGCGGGATCTGATGTGAGACAGGATCAACGAGCACCATTTTGACGGCGCTGGAGCGGGCCCGGGCGGCCGCCTTCCCCGCGGGCGAGTATGTGGGCCAGGAGAGCTTCATGCGGGCGGGCGAGGTCCGGACGCTGGCTCACCAGGCCCGGGTCGGTCCCGGCGTCTCCGTGCTCGACCTGTGCTGCGGGGTGGCCGGCCCCGGCCGGATGATCACGGCAGAGTCGGGATGCTACTACCTGGGTGTCGATTGCTCCGCCAGCGCACTGGCCGCCGCCCGGGAGCTGGCCGGGAATCTCCCCTGCCGCTTCGAGCGGGCTCACATCCCGCCGCTGCCCGAAGGCCGCTTTGAAGTGGTACTCCTGCTGGAGACGATGCTGGCCTTCCCCGACAAGGAGGCCTTGGCGGGTGAGGTGGCGCGGGTGCTGGAGCCGGGCGGGCGTTTCGCTTTCACGGTCGAGGAAGGCCGGCCGCTCACCCAGCCGGAGCGGGCGCGGATGCCCGGCGCCGATACGGTCTGGCCCATCGGGTTGGCGGAATTGGCGGGCACGCTACGCGGGGCGGGGCTGACCGTGAGCTGGCGGCAGGAGTACAGCTCCTCCCATCACGCGATAGCGACGGCGCTGCTTCGCTGTTACCGGGCTGATTCTCCCCAGATCGCCGGCGATATCGGGACCCAGGCCACCGCCGATCTGATCACAGCCCATCAGCTGTGGAGTGACTGGCTCGGCAGCGGGCGGGTGCGCAAGTACGCGATGGTAGCCGAGAAGCAATGACTTGCTTCGGTGAGGCTTCGATGGCCTCCGGCTATGCCCGCTACCTGGCCGCGAAGACGACCGTGGATGACCGGGCGCTTAACCGGCATGTGCTGGCAGAGTTGCGCCGCCTGATGCCCGCGGGTGCGCCGCGGGTGCTGGAGGTCGGTGCCGGCCTGGGGACGATGGTGGCCCGTCTGATGGACTGGGGCGAGGTCGGCGCCGGCGAGTACATCCTGCTAGATGCGGATCGGCAGCTGCTGGATTGCTCGCGCCGGTGGCTGCGCGATTGGGCGGCCGCGCGGGGCCTGCGCAGCGACCTGCTGCCAGATGGGCTGCGGGTGGGGGATCTGCGGGTGCGCCTGGTGCACGCCGAGCTCGGCAGTTACCTGGAGGCCGCTCACGGGGCACCGGCCGATGTGCTGATCGCCAACGCCGTCCTGGACCTGGTGGACGTGCCGACCGTCCTGCCTGGATTGCTGCGGTTGCTGGTCCCCGGCGGCGTCTACTGGTTCACGATCAACTACGACGGCGAGAGCATCTTCGCGCCCGGCCACCCTCACGACGACCAGATCATGCAGGCCTACCACTGCGACATGGATGAGCGCGTTCGCTACGGCCGGCCGGCCGGGGAAAGCCGGACGGGCCGCGGCCTGTTTCACTACCTGCGGGCTGCGGGGGCGCCCGCGCTGGCGGCGGGGTCGTCGGACTGGGTCGTAAGCGCCGGCCCGGATGGGAACTACCCGGGCGATGAGGCTTACTTCCTGCGCAGCATCCTTAACACGATCCGGGACGCATTGCGGAACCGCCATGACCGGGTGGAACCGGCGGACCTGGCCGGCTGGCTGGCCGAGCGCGGCCGGCAACTGGCCGCGGGCGAACTGGTCTACATCGCCCACCAGCTTGACTTTGTGGGGCGCTCGCCCGGCTAGCGCCCCGCCAGTGCCGGCGACGACAGCCGGCCCTGCTGGTCGTCGTCGGCTCCCTTGCTGGCGGAGGCACAAGCGACCGGGCTGCTCCCGGACTACGGCAAGTGCCAGCCCTGCATCACAGACGTGCACAGCGCCTTCCGTTCCAGAAGCTGATCGCCCTACCGGGCGACGCCGGGCGGGTGCGCCGCCCACACGGCATCGGGCTCGGGGGCCGACTGCGCGCGCTCAGGCCTGTGGCGACGGGTAAGCACCAGGGCGCATGCGGTGGCCGCGATAAACACGAGCAGGGTGAGCACGTAGTAGTTGCCGACGATCAATGCCAGCCCACGCCAGGTGAACTCGACTGCCGCCGGTTTGTTGCCCCGGTTCGGCGCGAGAAGCAGCCACCCGCGCGGCAGCAGCCGGGCCTGAGGGTCGTAGCCGCCCTGGTTGCCAATAGGCACGGGCCACCAGCCAAACAAGCCCACCACCAGCGCGGCGCCGAGGATCCGGTAGCCGAGGCGGCGTGGCCCGCAGGCGGCGAGGACAAGTGCCGGTACCACGTAAACGTAGTGGTGCGACCAGGAGACCGGGGACACCAGCAGGCCGGTCGCGGCGCACGCAACCAGGCCGAGTAGCTCGTGGCCACGCCGGCTCGCCAGTATCGAGGTGGCGAGCCCGGCAATGCCGACGACGACCGCCGCGACCAGCCAGTACGCATGCGCGCCGGGCCCGGCGTGGGTAAGGCGCAGTATGACGCCGTTAAGGGACTGGTTGAGCAGGTGGAAGGGTCTCCTGCCCGGCCGGGTGATCTGCCCGCCCCAGTAGACCGCGGAGGCGTGCGGCAGCAGCGCGAACCCAAGTCCTACCGTGACCGCGAAGGTCAGCGCGCTGACCGCCGCGGCCCTTACTCGCCGCGTGAACAGCAGGTACGGAATGAAGATCAACGGCGTGAGCTTGATCCCCGCCGCCAGCCCGATTCCGATGCCCTTGCCCTTGATGCGGTCCGGCAGCGCGAGATCGCCCACCACCAGGGCCAGCAGCAGGAGGTTGATCTGCCCGAAGAACAGTGTCATCGCCACCGGTTCGAGCCAGAGGCCCACCGCGGCGATCGCAAACGCCGCCGCCGCCCTGGCCAGGCCGGCGGGCCGCCCGGCGAGTCCCAGGGAAAGGTACGCCACCACCGGCAGCAGCCCGATCGTGAGCACCGCCAGCCCGAGCTGCCAGGTCGCGAACGACGCACCGCTCCCCACGGCGAACAGGAGCGCGGCGAACGGCGTGTACGTGAACGGCAGCTTCGCCGCCCCGAGCGCCAGCGCGTAGAGCATCGCCGGCTGGTTCCGCGCAGCGATGCCGCCTTCTCGGTAGACGGCCGTGTCGATCTGCGTCCAGTAGTACTGCGGGGACGCGTGGACGAGCAGGGCATAACCGGCCACGGCCAGCAGGAACAGTGCGACCGCGGCCACAACCCAGGCGGCTGGCCGTATTCGAGTCACCGCTCTGGCGCGTTGGTAGGCGGCGGATGCCCGCGGGTGTCTGTCATCGGCCCTCGGTCCCGAGGTGTGCCGGGCCGGCGATCGGGCCGGCGTTCCGGTGCGGCTTGGAGGCGCGTTCAAGACCCCGCGAAAGCAGATCATGCCCTCCGCGCCGGGCCTTGGTGGCCAGGTAGGCAGCGTTGGTCCGGGTAAGGTGCAGCGCGGTGGGGACCTGCCTGGCGATCGTGATGCCCAGGCGGGCCAGCTGAGCGCCCTTGTCCGGGTTGTTGCTCAGCAGCTCGATGCGGTTGGCGCCGAGCGCGTGCAGCATCTGGGCCGCGCTGGTGTAGTCGCGCTCGTCGGCCTGGTGACCGAGCGCGAGATTCGCATCGTAGGTATCCAGACCGCGATCTTGCAGCGCGTAGGCGTCGAGTTTGTCATACAGTCCGATACCCCGCCCTTCCTGGCGCAGATACAGCACGTAGCCACCGTGCTTGGTGATCCGCTCGACCGCTTCACGCAGTTGCGGCCCGCAGTCGCATCGCTGGCTGCCGAACACGTCACCGGTGAGGCATTCACTGTGCAGGCGCACCAGCGGCAGCCCGGCCGCGGCGGGCCGGCCGAGTTTGAGGGCCACGTGCTGCTGCGCGTCGGTCAGGCCGGTGAAGCTGACGACCGTGGCAGTGGTCGAGTAGCCGTCACCGAAGCGCAGCGGGATCCGAATACGCCGGCGGATCGCCGCCTGGGCCGCCCCGGTCATGGGACGAGCCGTTCGGCCTGGCACCGGGCCGGGGGCGCCGTCAGCGGCGTGCCGAGGCCGGTCACCGGGCATGGCCGGTCAGCCACGAACGACCTCCAACGCCCGCGCCGCCGGATCGGGTCGTCTCGGCTCGCGCGGGTGATCCGGGCCGCGACGGCGGCGAACGGCGTCCCCCAGCAGCAGGCCAGCGCCCGGGGCAACCGCGGCCAGCATGAGCACCGCATAGAGGGTGGCGACCGTGACCCCGGTGGCCGCGCCGAGCCCGGCTGCGG
>Ga0335081_10006710_pt1 | contig 18348 bp, 15 predicted proteins | sample Lox_Sample_35_FD_206713 | JGI IMG/M metagenome (GOLD analysis project Ga0335081, IMG submission 206713) | Soil microbial communities from Loxahatchee National Wildlife Refuge, Florida, United States - Lox_Sample_3.5 | ecosystem: Environmental > Terrestrial > Soil > Wetlands | place: USA...
TTATTTATAGCTCCCAGGCGGAGATAAGTCTCTTTTCTTGATGTATTTAAAGCATGGATAGCCCCCCCTTCCGAATAGAAGGAATTGAAGAAGCAATCAAGTCGGTAAATTCAACAGTCTGTGCGTTATGAACCTGACTGAACCAGAGTCATTGTGCGTTTCACGTTGTTTGTCGGCCCAGGATGCTATCCAACAGCGAACCCAGCGATGCCAGCCTCCCGTACCCTATTCTCCTGCTTCCTACAGAACTGCTTATTGACATTCTATCTTTCCTACTTCCCCCAATCTGCGGCCAGCTAAGCCAGCCCCCGAACACGGCACTCCAAGCAGTCCCCCCCTATCAAACCGTACGACACGTTTGCAAGACATTTCGCACGATTGCGGACCAACTCCCGTTCTGGTATGAACGAGAATTCCAGTTCGAGATCTTGAGATTCCATCGAATCCCTTCCTTGATTGCCGGGTTCGGGTTCTCCTATTTCAGCCAACGTTTCTCGCATTACAGCTATGAACCTTATCATTCTCTGAAAACCGCTTCGTTCGTGGATGTGTTGCTGCAGGATGCACACCTGGTAGAATGCCTCGGTCGCAAAAAAGCCTGGGTTTTTTACTCAAAAGAAGTGTTTGGTGCTATATCGCGGAATATTCCTGGCGTTCATGAGAACACGGAGTGGTTGCATCTCGACTGGAGGGATGGCGTGACGCCGCGACGGAGCCCAGGTTCGAGCGCCGGGATTAAAGGTAAGTTAACACGTTTCACGAACCTTGAATATCTACACCTCCAAACCGACAGTGATTATGCTGGCTTTTCCACATACACTCTCCCCAATTCACTCCGTACTCTGCGAGTCGACGAACCATGGCGGTGTAATGTGCACGAACTGGACAATCTTCAACACTTTTCGGCCCGGATTTTTTCCCTTCCGCGAGGGCCTATCAGCTTGCGATATATCATACCCCTGCTATCCGTTTCTACCTTAACATCACTCACCCTTGACTTCAGCTGTACCATTAACGAAATTTGGTTCGATGCATTGGACACGTTCACTTTCCTCGACACATTAATAATCCGATTGCCTTCCCTCAACTTCATCGCATACCTCCCACGCTCACGACTTTCGGTCTCGAAATTTTTGTTGACTCTGCAATCCGCGGATGATTGCCACGGACTCGTACCATCTCTGTCCGCACCCTTTTTTCGATCCGTCAAGCACCTCATCTTTGAGCTGATGGACGGTCGAATCGATCCCCAAATAACTTTTCCCCTCATTGCTGCGATTACGAGGCTCTCGGAGTTAGAGGAGATCGAGCTCAGCCTTCCTCTCCAAATCGAATGGTGTCAGCTCGTCCGTAATTTTACTAGCTCTGTTCGCCGCATTCGATGGGAGATCACCAACTTGCAGGACCCGCCGGAACCTAGGGACGTCCGGGACGCGTTGTTGAGAGCTTTCGAACATCGAGATCGGGCACCCGTCGTGGATGTATCCGTGAAATACGAACCGAGGGGATCAAACAGTCCCATAAATTAAAATGCGAGAATGAGGTCCTGCAGCTTTTGTGTGTCCTGACCTGTGTATATGTTATCGATACTTCCATTATATATTTTCATATTTTCTAACAATGCTCCCTCACTTGTGAGCCAGATTAAGACGTATCCAAATTGACCATCCTGGTAATTTCATCCGATTTTGACACCCGGAAGTTCAACTTCCCTTTCACATGAATATTTCTTGGGTTTGATTGGGCGGGGCTGGAAGCAACCATTTAATAAATAGTTCCACGCATGCATGCATGCGTCTTCTTTGCGCAGAGTTCAGTCGGAGCCGTCCGATGTTGGATCATTTGGTCCGACATGAGAGTACGAGATTTTGGCCCCGGTGAGGAGAATCGTTGTCCGTGAGAATGTTTTCGTCAGTCCCAGATGTAGGATTGTCCACTCCAAATTCTTGAAATCTCGTCTACTCCTTGGGATCGGAACATTGCCTCGTGGGGGGTTTCCCCAATATGTATATTCTGGGTGAACTTCAGAGGAATTCCTTCTGATACGAGTCCTGTTTCCCGAGGATTTCTCTTGATGCGCAACTCAGAGAGTTGAGGCCAACAACCAAACCTGTATTATTCGAGGTTCTTTCCGAGAGGCCGAATGAGATGGTGGGAGAATTTTGATAAATCGTTGATGATTAATCGGCCATTAAACCGTCGCGCAGTCCGCGCAGATCTATATCATCACCATCAACAGCATCGTCACGACCATCCTCAACGATGGATTCCCGCCGAATACCAACCTCTGCCCCACGCCCCAACGGCACAAGCGACACCTCCGAGAGCGACTCGTCCGCAAGGAGTCCCCTGCCCGGCAGCAACAGAGGCCCACACTCCCTCTCCCCGCTCTCAACCCGTTCGCCCGTCCACTACCTTGACGGCGCACGCGGACTCAATTCCCCCCAACGCACCTCGTCCGTCCCCCCGCCCATGGCGACAGACTTCTTCAACGAAACTCACACACACGGCCTCGATCTCCCCTGGATCACGCGCGAATTCAGCCAACTCCCCTCCAGCGCAGTCCCCGCTCACCACCTCCCACCCCCCCGCCCCGCTTCCCCTTCGATAGGGACGCGGGTCTCAGAGCTAAACCTATCGGCCCATCCATCTCGACATGGCCATTTCCGCAAGAATCAGGGCAGGACGGCGTGTTTTGTGCATTCATTGTTGCAGAATGGACGGGGGTGGAGTCCGAGTCGACGGGGGAGCAGCGAGGATTTGACGAGGGCGAGTATGTTGGATGCAATCAATAAGGGACCGGAGAAGCGGGATCGGTGGAATCGAGGGATGACGAAGAAGGAGCTGAGCGATATGGCTCTTGGTGTAAGGGAATTGTCGAAACGATTGGGTATCAACCCGACCTTTGAACTACACCGTGCTTCTTTTGCTTTGGAATGCTAATGGGGTTTATTCGGCGGTAGGTGGGGCACGGATGAAACTTCGTGTCAAAACGATTATCATTATTACGAAGAAGAATGATCATTCTCTTATTGCGTTGACAAAGGAGGTCACTGAATTCCTCCTCCAATATTCAAAATCGAAAAAGGATCCCTATACAATGTACCTATTCCCTTCCCAAAACGAAATTAATATGGAGTTATGTGGATCAAGATTTTGAGTCTGCCCCATCCTTCGATTATGAAGGATTGAAAAAGAGATTCCCTACATCTATAGATAGAATCAAATTCTGGGCTCCAGAATTATGTCTCAGACGTCCCCATCTCTTCGACTTCGTCATCACCGTACCCAAAACCCCCTTATCTACGTGCCCTCATGCTCACTTCGGTGTTGTAGCTGGGCGGCGACGGCACAGTCCTCTACGCCTCCTGGCTCTTTCAACGCGTCGTTCCACCCGTAGCCTCCTTCTCCCTCGGTAGTTTGGGCTTCCTAACACCCTTCGACTACTCCAACTTCCGACATACCCTCGCCGAATCCTTTGACCGCGGAGTGACCGCCCGTCTCCGCATGCGCTTTGAATGTACGATTATGCGGGCCATCGACACGTCGTCGCCGTCCGCAGAGTCAGAGGGCGAGCCGAATGATGAATGGCTTGAAATGAGGAGGCCGCCAAAGAAAACGGGACCGCCAGATCAACCTGTCACTGCCGGTGGTGCGGATGGTGAGATGAATCATCACACGGAGGAGTACTGGAAAGAAAGCCGAGACGGGGAAAAAAGTAAGGACGATTGGGTTTGGGAAGAAGAGGGGTTAAATAGGAGACATCGTTCGACCGAGAGTTTTTCAGTGTTAAATGAGTTGGTTGTGGTACGTTCCGTCCAATCCAACCCGCCCCGTTATTGCCATATTCGATTTTTTTTTATTTTTTATTTATTTATTTATTTATTTTTTGAGTTTTGGATCGTGGGGATTAACAAGCAGGACCGCGGACCAAACCCGTTCTTAAGTACATTGGAATTATACGGTGACGAAGAACATCTAACAAGTGTCGTCGCAGACGGCCTCGTCATTGCCACCCCCACTGGTTCAACCGCCTATTCCGTAACCCCCCCCCCCCAACTCCCCCCAGTCCCTGCCCCATTCAGGACTAATGGAAGTTATCTGCCGGAGGCTCTCTTGTCCACCCTGAAATCCCCGCAATCTTGATATCCCCAATTTGTCCGCATACACTGTCCTTCAGACCGCTTTTAGTTCCCGACTCGATGGTATTAAGGGTCGTGGTGCCGGCTGATAGTCGGAGTACCGCATGGTGCTCCTTCGACGGCCGAAGTCGGCTTGAGCTTAAACGTATGTCCTCGCCGCACACCGTCCTTTCTCCTTCTCTCTCTTGTCTTCTTTGTTTGAATTGTCGTTGGTGGGGAACTGACGTTAGCAGAAGGGGACTATGTAGCCATCTCGGCATCACGGTTCCCATTTCCGACAGTGCTGAAACAAAAGGAGGCCGGGGATTGGTTTGATTCGATTAGTCGGACGTTGAATTGGAATGAACGGAAGAGGCAGAAGAAGTTTGATGATCCAGTTGAGTCTAAGGCGAATGTCGATGTTGATACTCCGCAACAATCTCCTTGGTGGAAAAATGGTTAGAGTTTGTACACATTGGATTCTCAGGATATAGAAGCAGATTTGGCCTGAAGTTTTATGGCATATCTTTATCACGGTCGGCTTGGGTTTCATGATAGTGGCACTGTTGAATGCGCCTACTGGGTTCCCTTGGGATGTACATGATATTTATCAGCCCTTCTCAACTCGGAAGACTGTCGTTCCAGGATAAATCTCTCGCAGTGGCAAGGAGGACATGACGAGCTAAAAAGAATGATATCCAGAACTTTGGCGGAGATGAGATTATATTGCTCATGCCATAATTAACAGCCCGGCCTCCCGTGCGATCATTCGTGCTCGTCCGCGGCGCATACAATTTCCCCATCAATCAACCAAGAGGTACGACCATTCTACAATTAGACTCGCCCCATATGAAAGATAGTTACCTCCAAAATGATGGCCGAGGAGAACTCTGTGTGTATCCTGAAAGTGAGACTCACACTGCCGGCAAGAAAGCGTACCGATATACAAAATCATGGGAATCCATCCGTAATGAATCGCCACCTTCCCCATATCAATGATTCTCCCGATTCGCTCCTGTCCCACTTAGCTCCAGAGCACACACGCGATATACATACCTTCGTTTCTTCTGATAACTGGACCATCTTTGGGACTGATGAAGATGCGTCAAGCAGGACAAAAATTTCGCGGCACAGCCAGAAAACTTTCGATCTGGACTGTTCCCGCCTCGGAAAGTATCGGGTGCCGATCACCAATTCCATACGAGAACGCTCGGCTCATGCAGTCCTCCCCTCGCGAGATAGAGTGTCAGATATGGCGGCGGCAGAAGGGAAGCTGGCAATGAGGCCGAGGCCTGACAGTCGTTGGGCTGCCTTTCAGCAACTGTTCGCAGGCGTCGCGGCGGGCGTGGCAACTGCAATATGCACTCATCCTCTAGACCTCATAAAGACTAGGATGCAGAGTCCAAAACCCCTAGCTTCGTTCTTTTTTTCCGTTCGAGTTTTCGGACGGAGACTGATAGGAAGTTGATCGAGATGCGAGTGCCAAGATTGGAGGAATACTACGAATTGCCAAAGAAGTCTACGCCGATGAGAAACGTTTATTATCGTTTTATCGAGGACTGTCGCCAAACATGATCGGGAACGCGGCGAGTTGGGGATTCTACTTTATGTGGTATGTCCCCAGCCAAAAGAGGCCTGTTCAGAGTAGGTACGGAGAGATCAAAAAGTACATGTCTGCGAGGCGGGGCGTGACAGTTCTGGACTTATCGTTCGCCGAGTTCCTCGCCGCATCGGGAACCGCAGGCATCGCAACGGCAATTTGCACGAATCCCATCTGGGTTGTGAAAACGAGGATGTTGATAACGAATCGTTCGACAACGGATTCGTATCGCGGGTTAATACGTAGCCTCCTCTGAGATTCGGTGATTTGACAGTGGCGCCAGATGGGATCCGAGAGATTTCTCGTACGGAGGGCCTCCAAGGTTTTTATTCTGGCCTTACACCGTCGTTGATTGGGGTTTCACACGGAGCGGTTCAATTCATGTTTTACGAGGAATTGAAGAAATTTCGGCTGCGACAGAAACGGGCGACTGCTGATCCTGGCCTTGTAAGTGTCCACCGCCCGTTACCGGGGTTGCTGACTGACCAAGAATAACGCGGAGTGGATTGCTGCGTCGACGTTGTCGAAGACATTTGCTTTGATTGTGACGTATCCATACCAAGTGATTCGCTCGCGTCTCCAAGCGCACGATGCAAAAACGACTTACTCATCCGCACGGGATGTCATTAAAAAGACGTTTCGGATAGAAGGTGTTCCCGGCTTTTACAAGGGGTAGTTACACCCCCACTAAGGTGATCTGACTGTTAGTCTGGTGGCGTCAGTGATTCGAGTGTTACCGGGGACAATCATTACGTTCGTGGTTTACGAAAATATCAACAAGGCATTTGAAATGCAACGTTCTTAGACAAATTGCTTAGTGCATGTAACAGACACTTGAAGTAGCTTAAAATACTTGTAATCGAGGAATATACACTCGACGAAAGAAAAATAAAGCTAGAAGAGAACAATCTCTGATGCCGCTCAAATAGCAGGCATGGGGTATCTCAAGCCCACATTAATACTCTCTGCCCCCGCGGTCCGATTGCGTCCAGTTCCCATCCGCCCCTAACTAATCACAAAGTAATAAAACATCCTTTAGTGAGATAATAATATATCTTTCACCAGCCCTACATTTGTTTTAATTCATTCCTTTTCTCACCCCATATTCCCAAAAGTAAAGTTGGTCAGAGTAGTCCCTGTTGTCGTATCCCCTGCCAGCCCTAAATAACTCGAATGTCCTCCTCCTCCGGCATTTGCTTGATGACCCTCCGTCACCTGAGTCCCTATGAATACATCTCGTGACCATGATGAGTTCGGCCCAGTCATTCCCATGAAGGGTGATGGCCCTTCGATTCCCCGCCTCGGGACAGGTTTCGTAACAGGCAGCGGTAATAACGTTTGTCCTGCCGCGAATGAAGATTGCTGCTCAGGCACCGTCCCCATTCGCGACGCTTGTGCTGAGGGAACAGCGGGAACAGTTGGTTCCGCTGTAGCCGTTGGCACCGTCACTTTCTTCGACAACTTTTTTCCACGGCCTTTTATCCCCTTATTCGAATACTTGTACAGAATCTTCAGATGATCTGCCACTTTCCTCTCCTCCTCGGTCAGCGGCGGACCTCCCTTTGCTGCATTCTGCAACTTGAGCGTCAATTCCTGAATCCGTTCTGTATGGAATTTATTCTGGTGCATCTCCCAATTAGCTTCGAAAAAAATATGGGATAGGACCTTGAGGTTTCCGCGTTGGGAGTAACGGGAAGTGCAATTATCGATCAGACACACGAAGGGCTTCAACCCGGTATGGACACTCTTGTGCGTTTGTAAATTCCCCTTTTGCGCAAATGCTTTATCGCATTCTTCGCAGATAAACGGTTTTTCCCCCGTATGCTTTCTTTGATGTGCCTACGTAGGTCAGTTTCCTCCTTACAAAAACGTGCGTACCTTTAAATTCCCCTTTTGAGAAAAGGTTTGTTCACAGCCATCAAAGCGACATTTGAAAGGTTTGATGCCCTGGTGACTTGCGAGATGAGTCTTATAATGCTGATAATGTTGGAATCGGGAAGTGCAGTTCAAGTAATTGCAGACGAAAGGTCCAGCTTTAGGCTCTTCCCCGTTGACTTGTTTTGTGTTGCCCCGCCCCTTACGACCTCGTCGGGGGGCAAGCGGGGGAACAGACGGCAGAGCCTGGGCTGGAGAACTCGGTTTCCGAGAGGGTTCGGGGATAGGTGGGAGGGGTGCAGGTTGCGATGTCTCTTGAAAGTCGTGAGGGTAATATCGCACCTGTTGCATGCCGACTTGGTTTCCACTTGTCTGTATCAACCACTCTTCCGGACCGAGAAAATCGAGGTAATCATAGGGCGGTTGTTCCGTCGACACTTGCATGCCTTGAATTCCATCCAACATCCCTCGATCTTGGCTTGACTGCCCTGGATTCCCACTCGTATCGACCAATTGTAACGTTTCAATGGATGGGAGGGAATTTCGACTCATATTCGCGACGAGGGACACGTCTTCCACCGGCGGAGGTTGAGAGGGCGGATCGTATTGTCGACTCGTTGGGGTCTTTGGCGGGCCCGGTTGTGCCCCGTCGTTCTTTTGGATGACAGTAACAAGGACATCGATGTGCGTTTTATCGGGTTCGCCGTTCTTGCCTTCTGCAGCAACATATCGTGCATGCTTTCCTCGTTTCTTTCGCCTCCCTGTTTCCGGTTGATTCCCCGAGACTTGACTTTGAGGACCTTCAGTCTCACGTTTGGCAGGTTGTTTGGACTTTGGGGGGATCTTCTTCTTCGCTGGGCGAGGTGTTTCGCGCTCGATTTGCGGTTCATCGAATCTCGCGGGCGGTGGTTGCTGCTGCGGTGCAGATTGTTCAACTTGTGCAATACGAGGCTGATCAAATATCGGGTCGGAAGACGGATTCGTCAACTCAGTTGGAAACGTCGATGTAGTATTCGGTTGAAGAAGGATATCCACCCATGAAGAAGGTTGAATATTCCCACTCACATCAAACTGTCCTTGAGAATTCATGCGCATGTCAAATGGATCGTTGGCGGGGTTGGCCGACGATGGATGATCTAGGCGTCTTTGATCAACGAGGTCCATGGATTGCATATCCGACGTTTGATCGAGGAGACTCGGCTGAATTTGCATGACTTGCATACTTGGACTATGCGCTGATCCTGGGAGCGGTGGAAGAAGGAGACTTTGAACGGGAAGGCGACCGCTAACGTCTCTTAGTGTAGAGGAAGGAATGATATCTTGCTGTGGTCCGTTCGTGGAATCTAAAGCCTGAAAATCGTAGAGTTGAGGGGTTGAGCCGTCTTCTGAATTCAGGACCATGGCTAGCGAATTTGGATTATGCAGGTCGAATGGTCGAGGTTGGGATTCATCGTTAATCGTGGAGGCACCGCCATAGGAATCATTCATATCCGTGGACGACATTCCCTGTGGAAGGAGGAGTTGTAGGGCATTCAACTCGTTCGGCGCGCGAATGTGATTAGGCGAGGTAGGGGTGATGGGAAGCGGGATCCGTCCATGTTTGGGAGATAACGACCGAGGATGGGAAGTCGGTTGTTGTTGAAGTGTGGGATATGACGTTTCAACAGGCGGCGTCATATCCATCCGGCGGATCATATCGCCATCATGATTCAACACACTTTGTATGGCTGTCATCCCGCCTTTCCTGACTTTCCCATTCCCCTTCTTCTCAACCAGGAATCCATCCTTTTCAAGACCAACATCCCTCTTCCTCTTCCCCATGCCAGGACCGACAGCAGCACTCGCATTCATCACTCCCCCATCAACACTAGGAAATCCTGCGTTCACTCCGACAAAATTCGGCGAATTCGAAGCGCCCGTGCCGAGACGCTGAGGGAAAATTTGTGCGGGTGAAGTGAGGGACAGATGTCCCGGTGAACCTAGATCGGGGATATGATCGAGGGCAGCGCGGAAAGCATGGGGCGAATTATGTATGGATTGAAGTGGGGAAATGGCAGAATGTGGACTCACATGACTGCTCGTGTGGGAGTTTGTAGGGAAGGCTGGACTGTGGTACATGCTTTGTTGGAAAGAGGGGTTTCCAGCTTCGGAGACGGGAGAGAAATTGTTTTGCGGACTGTTGTAGAGTGTCGTCATGAGGGGCTGTTGTTGCGGTTGTGAGGAGTGCAGGTCCATGGGAGGATGTTGCAGGTTTGCAAATGGACCATGTTGAGATTGATGTACGGATGAGTGAGCTAGCATGGTGGGTTCCATGGTCTGCAGGTCGTTAAACGGTTGAGACAAATGAATATCGGTGGAAGCGTTCATCGTTAATAACGAGGATGCGACGGATTCATCAGAGACAGAGGTGTCCAACGGCGGCAATTGTTCTTTCTTCCGTTTATGAGATCGTTTTGGAGGTGCCTTCTTTGGTTTGACCTCAACCACCGGCGGCAGCTCCATCTGCGGCATCTCGACGATCTTGGGAGCAAGCTGTTTCAGCGGTGCTGGTTTCCGTACAAGTTTCTGCCTCGGTCCCTTGGGTCCTCGTTTCAACGGTTTCTCCGGAGCCTGAAACCCCACAAGCGCACGGAACTCCTCGCCTTCGAAATCAGCTGTCATAGAACCCGTCTACAGGCCCCGTCAGTACTAACTCTTTCCGTCATGGAGGGTAAACATTTGAGGGACTTGTGGTGGTTGGCTGTTGTGGTGCATTGACACCTGCATTCTGCTTGGCGGCTGCCCACTGCTCCGGCGGCGTGAGGAGATTCCTCACAGGCGGTAGACTCGCTTGATGTGACGACACTTGCCGAACAGCAGCCAGCGGCGGTAAAGGCGGCGGCTGCGGCCGGGGAGGTTGAGGAGCTGCGGGCTCGAGGTAGGCTAGCACGGCTGCAAAACCGCTTGTGTCGCCTCGGTCCTGCAGGGCAATGTCTCTATACGCAGTCGCTGCATTCGCCATCTGCTCATGAGACCTTGTTGCCCCGGCCTGTTCACCAGAGTTTCATCGAACCACCAAAGACAATATAGGGCCGGCTAAGCCTGATGTCCCAGAGAAAAACGGGCGGGAGAGGGCTGCTTGGAGGTGAGGTCGGTGACGGGGGGGGTGGGAATCGGTCGGTGATGAACAATCCCCGTCGCCCAAATTGCAATCTCAACGGCATACCAGCCCGCCGGTACGGCGACAACCGCTTTCTTGGTGCAATCGGCGGAAACCGAGGTCTCCTTACGAAAAATGGTACAAGAGCCGGTCGTGACAAATACTTTCCAAGGGACAAATTCTCTTGAGGGAGCGTTGGAAAGTATATCTTAAATCTACAGGATGGGACGTGCAACGAACCTATTTCCAGTGAACAAACAGCAGCAGATAAAGGGAAGGCAAATAAGGATACAAGGCAGATAGAAAGAACCATTCGTACCAGTCCACGCCACTGATAATAACCTTTCAGAGAATTCAATAACAAACTTCGCCATCATCCAGCCTTCCTGTCCTCCCCAACGGACTTCCTTGCGACTGTGATTTTGGATACTGTACGATCAATCTTTGGTCCTACTGCTTCAATTCATAACTCCAGATCCTCGCTCGGCAATCTCCACTCCCTGTCGCAAACAACTTCCCAGCCCCAAGCGGACCAAGCGCAACCGAAATGACTAAAACGTCAGAAAAATTCTCAAAGAAAGACGGTAATACCCGAATTCTTGTGCCCCTGGAGCATGAACTGGGGTTGTCCATCAACGGGATTCCAAAACTGTACCCCCCGATCCTTACTGCCCGAAACAACCCACTTCCCATCCGGACTCAAGGCAACACTCAACACAAAATCCTTGTGTCCAACAAACGTCGTAGTACATACCCCAGCCCTCGGTGGACCAGGCTGTGTCACCCCCGTGGCCCGAGGCGCACTCAACTCCCACAATTTGATCGTCTTGTCGAGTGATCCACTCAACAACTCATATCCATTCGGCGAGAAAGCCACAGAATACACACTATCTTTATGACCCTCCAATCTCTCGACTAGAGTCCCTTTATCCGTGTCCCAGACGCGAACGGCCCGATCTAACGAGCCGGCAGCGAGGAATTTCCCGTCGGGTGAGACGGCGACGGTGGTTACGCCATCTTCAATCGAGAGGGTAAGGAGACATTGTCCGGTTTCCATATCCCATAACCGAGCCGTTCTATCGCCCGAGCCAGACGCCAACCGTTGTCCATCCCTCGAAAAGTCCAACGAATAAATATCCTGTTCATGTCCGATAAAAGAATTCTTAATCTTTTTCCTGGCAATATCCCAAATTCGGATGATCTTGTCCTCCGCGCCCGTCGCCAAGTACCGTCCATCCGGGGAAAAACACACGCTACGAATATATAAATCGCCGTCTCGCTCGGCAGTATCGTCATTGAGAGTAACAGTTTTTTGACCGGTTTTCACGTCGAAGATTTGGGCGGTTCGATTACAGCCTGTGGCAATGTACTTGCCATCGGCGGAGAAGCGGACGCAGCAGACGACGCTGTTGTGTTCGAAGGTATGGAGGATGGAGACGTCGAGTTGGCGGGGGACGTGTTTGTTGAAGATGGCGAACCAATCCTCACCCTGGCGTTTATAATTTGGAGGGGTGGAATCCAAATCTTGATCGACAAGGGAGTAGGTCGGTGTGGCATTCGGTTGTTGGGGCGGGGGTTGTTGCGGTTGTGGAGGAGCCGGTGCCTGGACTTGGGGTGCGACGACGACATCCATTGCCGAGGAGGAGGAGGAAGGTAGGACTTGTGGCGTTGGACCGGGGGTCCCCATTTTGGGCCGCTTCGGAGGTTGACTCCCACCATTATTTGAGCCTGGAGGGCCGTAGGCGGCTTGACTTCCCCGAGGTTGTGTGTAAGGGTCATCCGACCGTCCACGTTTCGCTGACTGACTGGCGTCGCCGTACGCGCCACCATTGATATAACCATCATGTGGTGGTAGAGTCCCAGGAAGGGGTTTCCCTTCGCGGACGCCGGGGGTGAGTTGTGAGAAGAGGACTTGGGTGCCTATGCCGATCGCGGGGGGCGGTTGTCGGGAGGTTGCGATGGGCGACGCCTTACCCTCCAGTTCCGCTCGTTCGCGGCGAAGTCGTGCAATTTCCGTTTCGTGCCTAAGGAAATCGATCAATCAGCTATTCCACGATGATCGAAAGGGAGCGGGGGAGGGAAGTACGCTTCTCGCATCCGATTGTATCCCTTTTCGAGTTCGTAGAGGTGTCCTCGGATAGTGTTGATCTCTTGCATCTGTGCAGATACTACGTGATCTGATTAACCTTGATCTCTCGACAGGTGGGGGAAGCCAGAGGGATATTTGAGGGGATTTGTTACCTCGTCGCTCGTAGTCGCTGTGCTGACTTTTTGAGTGTTCCACGTCCTGCGAGACAGAGTCGAATGTCATGCGGATCTGGTCGAGCAGTTCATCGAGACGGGCAGCGGCAGCGTTACCGACCGCCATGGGCCGATGTGCTCCTCCCATATATGACATGGCGCACACACCTACGAAAAGCCTATGACAAAAGCTTGACCTATGCGATCGGCCAGGAACGAAAGATAACCAGAGAGGAAACAAGCTTTGAGGATGATGAGCGCTGCCGCGGTGTGTTGATTGGAGAAAAATGGGGCTGAAGATAAACGCTGGGCAGTAATGTTGAAAATTGACAGGTTGCGAGCGAAAGTCGCGATTGCGAAAGGGGAGAGACAGGCCCGTCAAAGCAAGGCAAAGTGTGCACTCGATAGCTGGAGCGTAGAATCACCGCCGACGATAAAGCGATTTGCCAATGATGAGGGGCGGGTGTGGATAGCGGACGTGCGACGCTGACCGGGAGAGAAGAAGGGAAGAAGGGAAAAAGGGTGCGGCGGTGATTGTCTGTGGATATTTTTACAGAGTGGGCGCCAAAAAAAACGTTCGAACGGGGGGGGGGATGGCTTCGGTTGGCACCTCCGCTGAAAATGAAAAAGCAAAAAAATCCGAATTTCATAAAAATTGTGCCAGAAATTAGTGGCCAATCACTCGTCAATCTTCCGGCAACCCAAATTAACCACCACTGCGATGATGCGAAGCTCGGGGCCTCTCTCTCAACAACGACGCTGCCGATGCCGACGCCCCCCGTGGCAACCCCACGCGGGACGCAAAATAAATTTTTGCTTTTTCATATTTCATTTTTGGTAGGCCCCCAATATATAATGGCCCGCAACGAATTTGAAGAACTTTCCAACTTTTCGACATTGCATTCTTTCTATATCATTTCCTTGTTAAATGGATAAAAGAAGAAGAAGAAAATACCCTCCACGAAACCCCCGGTAATGGTGAGGCTCCTATGTTTCTTCATCTCCTGCATGAGAAACATCAAGCTATTGCAGCTGCAAGCCATATCCTGTTGCCCCGCACGTACGTCTGGAGTCATGTTCTGGCTTTGTATGTTGACTGAAAGCTCGAGGATTGAGGATTTGAGATGAGAAGAGGCTGGGGAATTGTCCGACAGGTAGGACAACATTCATTTTCAGTACTTTCTTGCGTTCTCTCTTTGCACGATGGGACGCAACATAAAGTTCCTGGATATGACTACACTATCCCATTTATTTGCGGTTTCTCTCAACGGACATCAGGCAAAGGTATGGTTTCTTGGCATGGTCTGGCACTGTATATACTTGGGGGCGGGGGAGCAAACTGTCGAAACCAAACAGCACGACCGACTGGCTAATAAATTCGCTTATGAATGCAATCATGACTCGTACAAGCAAAATCCCCCTTCCCTGAATGCCTTCGTCCCAAATTATTCGCTGCAATATGACAAACCCGCCCAGTCATTGCCTCAGAAGGACCAATAAGACCGGCCATGACCGGCCGCCGTTTGTCAAAAGCGCGTCCAAACTTGTCCCTCCCTTCGTCATGCTTTTCGTTAAACCTCAGTCTCCAGAGCTCCAAAGCCTTCAACATAATCTCGGCATCGCAACATTCGTTCTCCATGGATTAATTCCCAGCGGAGTTCCCGTTCGTCGACATCGAGTTCAGCTTGGGTTCTGTTCACGAGGACATAAGGAACACGATTCGTCAATGCCGGCCACTCATCGATGCCAACAACTTGGAGTTGGAGAGAAAGATCCTTAGCCACGCAATTACCTTGTATTGTCTTCGTGTGCCGAGAGAACACACCATCCTCCATCACATGTCCGAACAAGAAATTTGGAAGAGCATGAACGCGAATATTCTTGAACTCAAACGCCACGACGTTGCGCTCGAACATCCCTTATCCAAACAATATCTCCTCCAAATTTACGAAAGATTGGTAGACGGCATATTGTTCTACAGCCTCGGGGAAATTCTTCTCCGTGAAAACCAGGGACGAAATTGAGGTTGAGTGATAGATGGATTCGGTGTTTACAGGCTACATCGGACTATCGGACTAGTATAAAGGCGACGGACAGATTCATGGTTTTGATCAGCATGGATTGGGGTTAGCGATACACAATATTTAATGTTTTATCACATCAATAGTCTACCAATTGAGGTTTTGGTGGGGTGACCGCGTCATACTCATGCATGGGATGTCTTCCGCCGAAGGAGAATCTGCTTTGAAGACGCACAAAGCGAAAGCATAAAGGATGTCCTTGTAGAACAATTATCAAGTGGGGCAAGCTTGTTAACAGAAGCCAGTTGAATAGAAGCGGAACTTATGTTCGCCGGAACTTTTGAGAGTTCTCTGTGTCCATGCATTGCAAATTCTCAAAGTCAACCGGCGGGAGACCATACGAATGCAATCACGAGGGAATAGAGTACATTCCTTCCGGCAACCATTCGACGTCTTTCGATGGTACAATGACAGAGGGCAACGTCGTGATCCAATGAAAACCTTTTCTGCCCGGGCGAAGTAGGGGAATTACATCTCCAGAGTATTGGGATTAGCTGTAAGGTGTCTTCATGTCCCGACAATTTTTGTCTTTCTGTTCGAATTTCCCCGTCCAAGTGCAATTAATCGGTATTCTGATTCCTCGAGTCTCAACTTCGCTTGCAGCACCTTCTGCAGAGAAACCGTCTTTTGCGTTTGAACGGCAACTCCAATACCGAGCCTCGAATCTATTTTTCTGTCTTTAGAAAGGTACTGTGAAGGTAAAGGATAACTTTCTTCCCCGCGGACTAGATGCACGGAATATGGAATTTGCAAAGGGCACCGATCTTCAGGGGTAAACCGGCAGGACAATAGGCTGAATGTACGGCCGAACACGTGAATACCTCTGCAATCTTTCCCGACCGATGGAAATATGCTAATGCCAGACACTTGAGGGGGTTGGACGATGGTGGATGGAAATGTCGAAAAATTGGGATTTTCCGGACCCGTGGTATCGAACGGCTAAAGTAATCGCGGTATAAATGATGCTCATTTATCCTCTTTTCAATATCTTGACTGCATCCTTAGAAAATACATAACTAATTCCACTCCAAATCGTTGTCGTTGCAACAGTATACCTTTCCATTAGCCGCACCCTCCACCACAAGGGATGAATACTGTAAAATATGCATATACAAGCTGATATCTGCCATGAGAATAGGCTGAATCGTACTCGAGCCAATCAAAACCAATTGCAATAAAGTATTAATCTAAATCAGCTTGCTCTCAAGGTGGTGGTGGTTGGGGGGAGGAACCTTGCTGATTTGCGTGGGGTGAACTTCAGCGGAGGGAAGCGAAAAGTCCCAGAATCGCATGAATGTTTTGGGAGGGGGTAGTGAAATGTATCGATAATATATTGCTGCAATGCCCAAACCAAAGTCTCTTCCCAGGATAATCACCGCAAGCCAGACTACCATTACCGATTGCCCGCAATGCAGACGGGAGAGGCCCCCGGGAGGGAGGTGACGTTACTTGGCAGGGCCGACGTGTAAGCAAGAGCGCCCGTCAGCGTGATCATGAGGAATTTATCGGCCATGGGATCAATGACGGTTCCAACAACACTTTTTAGGTTATATTGCCGTGCAATCCATCCATCGATCAAGTCTGTCATCCCCGCGTACAGAAGTAATGATGTGGCAAGGTAGGGTTTATCGTGGAGGATGAGGTAGGCTATTATGGGTGTTGCGAGGATGCGACTGAATGTGAGGATATTGGGGAATGTATATATATTCTCATGTTTTTCTTTTCTGGGTGCAGGGGTCCTGCTGAAGTGACGGGGGAGGAAAAGTGCTGTTGTCGTCATGGGAATGTCCTTCCAGGGGGGACAGCGAGGAAGGAAACCAGGCGGTCGTAATGATGCGAATGGACGGATTCCTGGCAAGTGGATTGATGACACGCTTCCTTTCAATGGCGCAGAGTGTCTTGCAACAAAACGACTCACAGCTTGTGACCGAACGAGGCCCACAAACGCCATTGCGTCCGTCGTGAGGCCAGACCACCGATCATCAATCCGACTCAGTCGAGTTCGAAACGACCATCTCATCCGCTCGGGGCGGAAGGGGCTCACACCGTTCCGGTCGGTGAGATTTACTATGCAACAGCCGAAAAGAAAAAAATACCAAATTTGATTATTCATACATCCTGACATTCCTCCATTGCCAAAGCCTCCAAATCATCCGCATTCTGCATAATCCTCTCCGTCTCCGCAAACGTCCAAATCCCGGGGCTCTTCCAGACAACCCCCAACATCTCCTTGACTCGTAGAGCTCCCAATACCCCTCTGGCAATCAACTTATCCAATTGCTCTAGAATCCAGGCGCATTCCGCCGGGGATTCGGTTGGGTCGGCAAACACAAGGCCTGCAAGCTGTAGAATTCGCACCATGGACACAGGGAATTTGCTCACGCCTGTAGCGGCCATCGAACGACAACAATCGACGGCATGGGATTTACGGACTGCATCCAAAAGGGAATGACCGCCTACCTGCGGCGACGCGATGAATGTGACAAACATCACGGCTATCCGATACTCATTCAACAGATTGGCGTAAAAAGTATTTTTCATCGGTAATGGTGGGTGATGTAAGAACGTTTGCACGGGCGCTGACGGACGATGTTGTTGTAACAATTCCTCCAACGAATCTTCCTCCAAAAACACACTTCGTCGTCGCCACACCGAAAAATCCGCAAGCAAGTTCGTACACTCGGTTTGGATGGTATTTTCGTTTGCGGTGCCCTTACGTCGGCTTTCGTATGCTGACCAGGATAAATGTGCGGCGCGAGATTGCAGATTGTCAAGGGAGAATTGGGCCATGGCCCATTCTTCCCCCGATGGCCGGACAGCGGCACGAATCCAGATGCGATGCGCGTCTTCTTGGTCCTCTGGCGGAGTCGGGAATATCGGCTTACAAGGGTAAACACTCGAAACGTACGTATCGAGGCGAACGGCACAACGCCAGATAAGCATTGTCATGGCAGACGGAACACGGCCGGATGATAAGTAAGAATGCAGCATGAGTGAGAATCCCCGGAGATGCCGACGTGCCGAGAGGAAATGGGCGGAAAAGAGGTTAAAGTATCCGAGCATCATCACGGCGTATATTATGGTTTCATCCACGTGCGGACCGTTCGCGGCGGTAATGGCGTCCTGCAGGGTACGCAGGGTGATTTGATGGTGGATGAGGGCGCGAATTTGCGGGCGTTGTTGTACGGTATCCGTTATCACGGCGGCAATGGAAATTAGGCTGTGCAAGAGCGGGGCGGCAGAAGTTCCCATTTGCATTAAATCGGGGATGAAGCGCGGGAAGATAGCGGC
>Ga0335081_10006711_pt1 | contig 18347 bp, 18 predicted proteins | sample Lox_Sample_35_FD_206713 | JGI IMG/M metagenome (GOLD analysis project Ga0335081, IMG submission 206713) | Soil microbial communities from Loxahatchee National Wildlife Refuge, Florida, United States - Lox_Sample_3.5 | ecosystem: Environmental > Terrestrial > Soil > Wetlands | place: USA...
TGGCCGGCGAGCCGCCGCTGCTGCCGCCCGCCGCCGACATCGCCGGGCTCCGGCTCGGCGTGCCGCGCAGCGTGGTGCTCGACGATCTCGACGAGGCGGTGGCGAGCGCTTTCGAGCGCACCTGCTCGACGCTTTCGCGCGCCGGCGCGCGGCTCGTCGATCTGCCGCTCGCCGAGCTCAAGGACTATGCCGCGATCAACGCCAAGGGCGGCTTCTCTCCGCCCGAGGCTTATGCCTGGCATGCCGAGCTGTTGGCGCGCCGCGGCGATGATTACGATCCGCGCGTGCGGCTGCGCATCGAGCGCGGTCGCGGCATGAGCGCCGCCGAATACGTCACCCTCTGCCGCGAGCGCGCGGATTTCATCGCCCGCGTCGAGGCGCGCACCGCCGATCTCGACGCGCTCATCATGCCGACCCTGCCGCTGATCGCGCCGGAGATCGCCGCCTTCGAGCGCGACGAGGATTTCTGGCGACTCAACTCCCGCATTCTGCGCAACACCGCGATCATCAATTTTCTCGATGGCTGCGCGCTCACCCTGCCCATTCATCCGCCCGGCGCCGCTCCCGTCGGCCTGATGCTGGTGGGGAAGGGCGGGACCGACCACCGCCTGTTCGCGCTCGGCCTCGCTCTCGAAGCGGCGATCGAGCGCGACCGCCAAGGCTGACGCCGCGCGGGCGGCGGCGGTGCCGCCGCCCGCGCGATCAGACCTACCTGCCGGCGCCGGCCGCTCCGGTCGTGCTGCCGCTGGCGCGGCTGCCGGGGGCTTGCGGGCCGTTGGTGCCTGGCGGATTGGTCGAGCTGCTGGTGCCGCCTTGTCCGACGGCGCCGCCGACGCTGCTGCCGGAGGAGCCGGAGCCCGGCGTGCTCGGCGACAAGGTCTCGCCCGAGGTCGTACCCGGGTTCGTCGCCGCGCTGGGCGTGCCGAGCGTGCCCGAGGGGCCTGTCGAGGTGCTGGTCCCGGCGCCTGGCGAGGCCGGTGTTGCGGTCTGCGCCCAGGCCGAACCGCCGGCGAGCAGGGCAAGAACGGTAGCCACGGATAGAATTGTCTTCATCGGTTCCTTTCCTCGGAGACGTTGGTCACGCCCTCTGAAACAGATGCGGCCGCGCCCCGGGTCCGGGCAAAACCCTGGCGCAAAACCACCGCCGCGGGATCAGCGCCTTGCAGGAAAAGGGAACTGAAAGTGAGGTCAGCCCGCGCTTTCGCCGTCGAGCCGCGCGGATTTGCGGCGCAAATTGCGCTGCAGCCCTGACAGCACTTCGGACATGGTCTTGCCGCTGACCAGGCGATGGCGGCCGGTGAGCACGGCGAAATCGCCCTGACGGCCCGACCCCGGTGCCGTCTTGACCACGGTATAGAGCGCGCTTTCCTGGGTGTGGCGGAAAATCGAGAACAGTGCCGCGCCTTCGCGTTGATCGATCGCGTAGTCGCGCCACTCGCCGCGCGCGACCTGACGGCTGTACAGCGAAAGCAGCTGATTCAGCTCGGGGCGACTGAAAAAGACGGACTTGTGTTTGCGCCGGTAATCGCTCAGCCGGATGAATGTCGCCATCGACCGCCGCTGGAGAAGCTCGTCACGGGATTGCCACGATCGGCAGTTTTCCTCATTTCGACGCTGAGGTCCAGCCAAGTTTGCCTCGCCCGGAGTGAGGGGCTATGGTACCGGCCGCCTGGCGCGCGTCGGCGCGGGTTGGAGCATTTCGTGAGCGATATCTTCCAGGAAGTCGATGAGGATCTGAGGCGCGAGAACTTCGCCAAGCTCTGGGCGCGCTTCGGCAAGTATGTGATCGCCCTCGGCGTCCTCATCATCCTCGGCACCGCCGGCGTCACGCAGTGGCGCCAATATCAGAAGCATCAACGCGAAGCGGAAGGCGCGCGCTACGTCGCGGCGCTCGATCTCGCGCGCGCCGGCAAGGACAAAGACGCGGCCGACGCCTTTTCCGTGATCGCGCGGCAAGCGGGCGGCGGCCACGGCCTGCTGGCGCGCCTCGAAGAGGCTGCCCTCAAGGCGCGCTCGGGCGATGCCGCCGGCGCGGTCAAGCTCTATGACGCGGTCGCCGCCGACACGTCGGTCGATTCCACCTATCGCGACGTTGCCACCTTGCTTGCGGCGCAATACGGGCTCGACACCGGCGATCCCAAGGCGATCATTGCTCAGCTCGCGCCGCTGACCTCGGCAACGAACCCGTGGCACCCGACGGCGCTCGAGCTGACGGCGCTGGCTCAGCTCAAGAGCGGCGACAAGGCGGCCGCGCGGGCGACCTACAAGCGCATCGCCGACGACCTGTCGGCACCGCAGAATCTACGCGCGCGCGCCACCGAGATGATCACGGCTCTCGCGGAGTGAGGTCCTTGACGATGCGGGTCCTGGCGCGGGCGGGGCTGGTGGCGCTGTCGCTGGTGGCGCTTGCTGGCTGCAACGAGATCTTTCAGAGTCATTCCAAGGAGGCGCTCAAGGGCGAGCGCGTCTCGGTGCTGACCCTCGATCGCACGCTGGAGCCGGATCCCGCGCTCACCAGCGCCGTCGTGGCGCTGCCGCGGCCGGTGCTCAACACCGATTGGCCGCAGGCCGGCGGCTATCCCTCGCATGCCATGCAGCACCTGGCGCTCGACGGGCCGCTCAAGCGTGAGTGGCGCAGCAGCATCGGCCAGGGCGGGTCGCGCTACGGCGCCGTGCTGTCGCAGCCGGTGGTCGAAGGCAGCCGCATCTTCGCGATCGATGCGCGCGACGTGGTCGTGGCGCTCGATGCGAAGACCGGTCGCGAGCTGTGGCGCAACGACGTGAAGCCGGGATCGGAGCTGACCCACACCTATGGCGGCGGCGTCGCCGCGGTTGGCGATCGGGTCTATGTCACCACCGGCTACGCCCAGGTGCTGGCGCTCGATGCGGCCAGCGGCAAGGAGATCTGGCGTCAGCAGGTGACCGCGCCGGTGCGCGGCGCACCGACCGTGGCCGATGGGCGCGTCTTCGCCGTCACCGTCGACAACCAGCTCCAGGTGCTGTCGACGACGGATGGCCACCGCTTGTGGACGCATAACGGCCTGCCGGAGACGGCGGGCCTGCTCGGCGCGGCGAGCCCCGCGGTCGAGGGCGACATCGTCATCGTGCCCTACAGCTCGGGCGAGCTCTTCGCGCTCAGGGCCGAGAACGGCCGGCCGCTCTGGACCGAGAATCTCGCCACCGCGCGGCCGCTCGGCGCGCTCTCGACCCTCGCCGATATCCGCGGCCGGCCGGTGATCGATCGCGGCCGCGTTTACGCCGTGAGCCATGGCGGGCGCATGGTCTCGATCAACCTGCGCACCGGCGACCGCGTCTGGGAACAGGATGTCGGCGGCACGCATAGCCCGTGGGTCGCCGGCGACTACATCTATGTGCTGGCCAACGACGTCGATCTGCTCTGCCTGATGCGGGCGGATGGCCGCGTGCGCTGGTCGACCGAGCTGCCGCGCTATAAGGACCCCGAAGATCAGAGCGGGCCGATGCGGTGGTCGGGCCCTGTCCTTGCCGGCGACCGGCTCATCGTCGTGGCCTCGACGGGCGATGCCATTTCCGTCTCGCCCTATACCGGCAAGGCGCTTGGCCGCGTCGAGTTCCCCGATGGCGTCTTCCTCGATCCGATCGTCGCCAACGACACGCTTTACGTGCTGACCGACGACGCCGATCTCATCGCGCTGAAGTGACGGCGCACGAGGCGCGATGGCCCTGACGGTCGCCATCATCGGCCGGCCCAATGTCGGCAAGTCGACGCTGTTCAATCGGCTGGTCGGACAGCGCCTGGCGCTGGTCGACGACACGCCCGGAGTGACGCGCGATCGCCGCGAGGGCGAGGCGGCGCTCGGCGATTTGCGCTTCCGCGTCATCGATACCGCCGGGCTCGAGGACGCCGAGCGCGGCAGCCTCGGCGCCCGCATGCAGGATCAGACCGGGCGCGCCCTCGCCGATGCCGATGTCGCGCTCTTCCTCATCGATGCGCGCGCCGGCATTACGCCGCTTGACCGCCATTTCGCCGATCGGCTCCGGCGCGGCAAGACGCCCGTGCTGCTCGTCGCGAACAAGGCCGAGGGCCGGGCCAGCGCCAGCGGCATCTACGAAGCCTTCGCGCTGGGGCTGGGCGAGCCGATCGCCGTCTCGGCCGAGCATGGCGAGGGCATGGCCGAGCTCTACGCCGCGCTCGCGCCGTTGGCCGACAAGGCAGAACCGGCACCGGCGGCGGAACGGGAGCGGCCGCTGCAGCTCGCCGTCATCGGCCGGCCGAATGTCGGAAAATCGACCCTGATCAACAAGCTGCTCGGCGAAGAGCGCGTGCTGACCGGACCCGAGGCCGGCATCACGCGCGATGCCATCGCCACGCTGTGGCACTGGCGCGGGCGCGCGGTGCGGCTCATCGACACCGCCGGTCTGCGCCGCCGTCCCAAGGTCGAGGAGAAGCTCGAGAAGCTCTCGGTCGCCGACACGCTGCGCGCCATCCGCTTCGCCGAAGTGGTGATCCTCGTCATCGATGCGACGCAGGGCATCGAGAAGCAGGACCTCACCATCGCCGAGATGGTCGAGGAGGAGGGCCGCGCGCTGGTGCTGGCGGTCAACAAATGGGATCTCGTCGCGGACAAGCAGGCGGCCTCGCGCCGCCTCAAGGATCGGCTGCAGGCATCGCTGCCGCAGTTGCAGGGGCTGCGCTACGTCACGCTCTCGGCGCTTTCCGGCGCGGGCATCGCCAAGCTCATGCCGGCGGTGGTCGAGACCCATGAGGCCTGGAACCGGCGCATCCCGACGCCGCGTCTCAACCGCTGGCTCGCCCGCGTGCAGGACCGCCATCCGCCGCCGCTCGTCGCCGGCCGTCGCCTGAAGCTCCGCTATATGGCGCAGGCCAATATCCGCCCGCCGACCTTCGCGCTCTTCGCCTCGAAGCCGGGCGACCTGCCGGAGACCTATCGGCGCTACCTCATCAATCTGCTGCGCCAGGATTTCGATCTGCCCGGCGTCCCGATCCGCATGATGCTGCGCAAGGGGACGAATCCCTTCGCCGAAGCGTGAGGCGCCGTCTCAGAAGTGATAGGCGGCGCCGACGCCGAGGAAGCCTTGCGTCCGGCTCTGCACGACCGGGCTCGATCCCGTATCGTCCACCAACTCGCGCACGCCGCCGAAGGAGCGCAGCAGCACATGCTGGCTCCAGCGATAGGTGAGACCGAAATTGAGCCCGACCTCTTTGAGCCCGCCATGCGGCGTGAACTCCGGCAGGCCGGAGCTCGCCGACTGCGCCGGGGTCACGCCGAAATAGGTCCGCTCGTAGCGGCCATTGGCGAAGCCGAGCTCGGGGCCGGCCATGAGATAGACCTTACCGGGGACGAGCACCTGCCGGTAGTCGAGCCTGACATTGCCTAGCAGCCCGTCGTCGGTGTGCGTGACCGCCTGACGCACGGTGCCGGCGACAACCCAATGGCCGACGGTGTAGTTGGCGAACGCGCCCGCGGTGACGGCGGCCTGGATATCGCCGAGCCCGGACAGGTGCGGATCATCGCTCTGCCGGCGGCCGCCGCCATAGCCGATCACCGGTCCCATCCTGAGGCCGCCCCAATGGACGACATTGACGCCGAGCCCGCCCGGGCCGAGGAAAATGAGATCGCGATAGCGGATCGACACCAGCGGCACCGGCTGCGCCCGATAGTTCTTGGCGCCGTCATAGGTCGGCATGCCCGCGACGCCGACGCCGAGAGAGACATCCCAAGGGCCCTGGCTTGGCGGCTGCAGCCCGCCTTGCTCGAGCTGCTGCTCAGTCAGCGTCGTCTGCGCGCGGCTGGTGGCGGCGGCGAGCGTGGCTGCGGCGGTCACAAGCACAAAACCGGCAACGCGCCGGCGCCGGCGGCGATCGAACATGCGTATCTTCTCCGTTCAGAAGGGGCGGGGAGCCGTGGTCGCCGGCGTCGTGCCGTCGCCATATCTCAACGCGAGGGCATCGAACTCGTCGAAGGGATCGACGGTGTGTTCATCCTTGAAACCGGGCAGGAGGGCCGCGGCGCCCGGCAATCTCTGCCAACACAGCGAGCGGGCGCTGGCGCCGATGGTGACCGCCGTCCAGGCCGTCGCCAGCAGCAGCAGCGCCAGCGCGGCGCCGGCCAGTTTTTCCTGTCGCATGCGCGGCTCCCGGGGATTGCGTCGCGTTATCGGTTGCCGAAAGGCAGGGCATCGAGCCGCTGGCGCTGCTCCGGCGTGAGCGCGCTATAGAGCTCGGCGAGCGCCGGTTGGAGTGACTGGATCACCTGCAGATGCGCCGCCGCCATCTTCTCCGCCAGAGCGAGGCGGTCGGGGAGGGTCACCGGCTGGTGCTGCTGCGCCAGTGCGGCGCAAGGCGCGGCGAGCGCCCCGACGCTGTGCCGGGCCGCGGCGCTGAAGCGCTGCCAGGCCTGCTCCTCGTCCGTGGTGACCTCGAGCTTGGTGCGCACGAAGGCGAGCGCGCCGGCCAGCAACGCGTCGCGGTTCTCGCACAGCATGCGGTGCGGCGCCAGGCCGTGGAAACGCGCGATGAAGGGCGGCGGCGCGGCGGATGGCGCGGTCTGGGCCATTGCCCATGCGGCTCCCAGCACCGCCAAAGCGGCTAGCGGAACCGCCCAGATCACTCGCCTCATGATTGAACTCCCCTTATCGCTCGCGGACGAAGGGAGTGTCGGGCGTCTTCTTGTCCGGTCGATGTCCGGCGGCCCGCCGGTTTGTTACCGATTGCTGCCCTGGGGCGGCCTGCAACAATAGGTTACAAAATTCCGGCTTACGCCGGGCCGGGCGCGCGGGATACTCGGCCCGCCATGAGCCCGATGCCGCACCTCCTGATCGTCGATGACGACAAGGAAATCTGCGCGCTGCTGAGCAAGTTCCTGGCCCGGCATGGTTACCGCGTCTCGACCGCGCATGACGGGCAGGCGATGAAGCGCGCGCTCGAGACGGCGCGCATCCAGCTCATCATCCTCGACCTGATGCTGCCGGGCGAGGACGGGCTCAGCCTCTGCCGGCGGCTGCGCGCCGACACGACGCTTCCCGTCATCATGCTCACCGCCATGGGCGACGACATGGACCGGATCGTCGGTCTCGAAATGGGCGCCGACGACTATGTCGCGAAGCCCTTCAATCCGCGCGAGCTGCTGGCGCGGATACGTGCGGTGCTGCGGCGCGTGGGCCAGGCGCCGGCGCCGTTGGGCGGCGGCGGCCGCGTGTTGGAATTCGCCGGCTGGCGGCTCGACGTCGCCCGCCGTCAGCTGTTTTCGCCCAGCAACGCGCTCGTCTATCTGCGCGCCGGCGAGTTCGAGCTGCTGCTTGCCCTGGCCGAGCGGCCGCAGCGCGTGCTGACGCGCGACCAGCTCCTCGACCTCTCCCGCGGCCGCGCCGCCAACAGCTTCGAGCGCAGCATCGACGTGCAGGTCAGCCGGCTGCGCCGCAAGATCGAGCCCGATCCGAAGCAGCCGAGCCTGATCAAGACGGTGCGCAGCGGCGGCTACATCTTCGCGGTGCCGGTAACGGCGACCGGGAAAGAACGCTGATGCGCTGGCGTCCCAACACGATCGCGTCGCGGATTGCCTTTACGGCTGTCCTCGGGCTGGTGGTGTTCCAGCTGGTGAATTTCGCGCTGCTTTATCTCGAACGCACCGCCGTCATCGAGACCGGACTGCAGCTGCCGGACCGGATCGCTGCGATCACCGAGGTCCTCGACGCGGTATCGCCAGCCGAGCGGCCGCGAATTCTCGCTCACATCCAAGGTCCGCTGCAGGTGCGGACCGCGGAGGCCGCTTCGGCAGCGGTCCCGGCCGAAAGCGACACCAATCTCGAACTGCTGCGACGCCGGCTTCGGGTTGTTCTCGGCGATCACCATTACCGGATCCTGGTCCACGAGGGCGCGCCGCCCGGCGGTGCGGACGCCGTTGCACCGGGAGCGGGACCGCAGTCTTCGGTCGAGGTGCGGCTGCGCGATGGCAGCTGGCTGATCTTCGCCGCGCCGCACCGCTTCTTCGTGCGCTTTTCGCTGATGCAGCTCGCGGTTCGGCTGGGCCTTCTCACTCTCGTCATCGGCCTGCTCTCGATGCTCGCGGCGCGGCGGCTGGCGCGGCCGATCGCCGATTTCGCCCTGGCCGCCGAGCGCCTCGGCGTCGACACCAACGCGCCGCCGCTCGCCGAGCGCGGACCGCGCGAGCTGCGCGCCGCGACCCGCGCCTTCAACCGCATGCAGGAGCGCTTGCGCCGCTTCATCGCCGACCGCACCCAGATGCTGGCGGCGATGTCGCACGATCTGCGCACGCCGCTCACGCGGCTGCGCTTGCGCACCGAGTTCATCGATGATGCCGAGCTGCAGCGCAAGATGCTGGCCGATCTCGACGAGATGAGCGCGATGGTCGAATCGACCCTCGCCTTTGCCCGCGGCGACGGCGAGAGCGAGCCGCGCACGCAGGTCGATCTCGGCCTCCTGGTCGAAGGCCTGTGCGAGGACGCAACCGACGCCGGTGGCGCCGTCAGCTTCACCGGCCCGCGCGGCATCGACGTTTCCTGCCGGCCCAACGCGCTGCGGCGCGCCGTCGCCAATCTGATCGAGAACGCCGTCAAATATGGCGGCTCGGCCCGCGTCGCCGTCAATGCGGAGCCCGAGCGCGTCGTCATTGCCGTCGATGATGACGGGCCCGGCATTCCGCCCGAGGAACAGGAAAAGGTGTTTGCGCCGTTCTATCGCCTCGACCGCTCGCGCAACCGCGATACCGGCGGCGTCGGGCTCGGCCTCGCGGTTGCCCGCACCGTCGCCCGTGGCCATGGCGGCGACGTCACGCTCGCCAATCGCAGCGAAGGCGGGCTTTCGGCGCGGCTCGAGCTGCCGTTGTGAGCGGCGCCCGCGTCCGGCGTCAGCGGTGCAGAAGCTCGCCGTTCAGCGCGCACTCGGCCGAAGCGAGCGCAACGAACGGCTCGACGACCTCGTCGGGCGTCTTGAGCGCCGCGCGGTCCTCGGCAGGGAAGCCCTGGAGGCGGAGCTTGGTGGCGACGATTCCGGGATCGACCAGATTGACGCGCAGCGCGGTATTGGCGGCCTCGCCGGCATAGATCCGCACCATCGTCTCGAGCGCCGCTTTGCTCGCGGCATAAGCGCCCCAATAGGGCCTGGTCTCGCGCCCCGCCGCGCAGGTGGTGAAGATGGCGCGTCCCGAGTCCGACCGGCGCAGCAGCGGATCGAGCGAGCGGATGAGGCGCCAATTGGCGGTGAGGTTGGTCTCGATCACCTGCGCCCAGGTCTTGGGGTCGAAATGCCCCATCGGCGACAGCGCGCCGAGCACGCCGGCATTGCCGACCAGCACGTCGAGCTTGCCGAAGCGCTGATAGAGCGAGGCGCCCATCTGGTCGAGCTTGTCGAAATTGCGCAGGTCGAGCGGCACCAAGGTCGCGCTGCCGCCGAGGGCGCGGATCTCGTCGTCGCGCTCCTCGAGGGCGCCGACCGTGCGCGCCAGCAAGATGACATGCGCGCCCTCGGCGGCGAACCGCCGCGCCACCGCCGCGCCGATGCCGCGCGAGGCGCCGGTGATGAGCGCGAGCCGGCCCTCGAGGCGCTTGCTGGTCTCAGTCATTGCTTCTGCTGCCTGGCCTCACGGTCGACGCCCCACCTCACCCTCCCGCTTACGCGGGTCCCTCCCTCTCCGCCCCTGAGGGGCGGAGAGGGTCGGGGTGAGGTGGGGCGCAACCGGAGAATCGCGATAGTCGGCGCTAACGCTCACGCCGTCTCGGCGAGCAGCGACAGCTGCGTCGAGACCTTGCCGGCATCGTGATCGACGAGCCCGATCGGATAGTCGCCGGTGAAGCACGCATCGCAGAAGCGCGGTGCGGCCGGGTCGCGCCCCATATGGCCCATGGCGCGATAGAGCCCGTCGATGGAGATGAAGGCGAGGCTGTCGGCGCCGATGAAGCGCGCCATCTCTTCCACGTCCATGTGCGAGGCGAGCAGCTTCTCGCGCTCCGGCGTGGCGATGCCGTAGAAGCAGGAATGGCTGGTGGGCGGGCTCGAGATGCGCATATGCACCTCGCGCGCGCCGGCCTGGCGCACCATCTCGACGATCTTGGTCGAGGTCGTGCCGCGCACGATCGAATCGTCGACCAGGATGACGCGCTTGCCCTCGATCTTGACGCGGTTGGCGTTGTGCTTGAGCTTGACGCCGAGATGGCGGATCTGGTCGGTCGGCTCGATGAAGGTGCGGCCGACATAGTGGTTGCGGATGATGCCGAGCTCGAAGGGCAGCCCGCTCTCCTGCGCATAGCCCAGCGCCGCCGGCACGCCCGAATCGGGCACGGGAATGACGATGTCGGCGGGCACGCCGCTCTCGCGCGCGAGCTCGGCGCCGATGCGCTTGCGCGCCTCATAAACGCTGATGCCGTCGACGATGCTGTCGGGTCGGGCGAAGTAGATGTATTCGAAGACGCAGAAGCGCTGCTTCGCGCGCTCGAAGGGCCGGCTGCTGCGCACGCCGGACGCATTGATGGTGACAAGCTCGCCGGCCTCGACGTCGCGCACGAATTCGGCGCCGATGATGTCGAGCGCGCAGCTTTCCGAGGCCAGGATCCAGGCATCGCCGAGCCGGCCCAGCACCAGCGGCCGGACGCCGAGCGGGTCGCGGACGCCGATGACGCCGTCCTGGCTCAGCGCGACCAGCGAATAGGCGCCTTCCACCTGGCGCAGCGCATCGACCATGCGCTCTTCGACGGTGTTCTTGCGGCTGGTGGCGATGAGGTGGACGATCACCTCGGTGTCGCTCGTCGATTGGAAGAGGCTGCCGCGGCCGACGAGCTTGCGGCGCAGGTGATAGGAATTGGTCAGATTGCCGTTGTGGCAGATGGCGAGACCGCCGAACTCGAAATCGGCGAACAGCGGCTGCACGTTGCGCATCGCCACCTCGCCGGTGGTGGCATAGCGCACATGGCCGATGGCGGAATGGCCCTTCAGCCGGCCGATCACGTCCTTGGAGCTGAAATTCTCGCCGACATGACCCATGCCGCGATGCGCATGGAACTGCTCGCCGTCATAGGTGACGATGCCGGCCGCCTCCTGCCCGCGATGCTGCAAGGCGTGCAGCCCGAGGGCCGCCAAGGCCGCCGATTCGGCGTGGCCATAGATGCCGAAAACGCCGCATTCCTCGCGCAGATGGTCGTCGTCCAGGGGATGGGTGGTCAGCATCGCACCGCTTTGGTCAAGAGATGGGCTCGGGCATCCCGCCGCTAAAATGGGCATCGCACCGGCGGATGTCGAGGCGCCGCGCGCCCCTTCTACGCCGAAGCGGCGGCCGCCGCCAGGGGATGCAACCATCTATTGCGCGCCCTGCTGTTGCTGGATCAATCGGTTGAGATCGCGCTGATCCTCGGTGCTGTAGCCCGGGCCATGCGCCGGCGCGCCGGGCGGGTGGGGCGTGCTGAGCGCGCCCATCGCCCCGGCCGCTTCCTGCATCTGCTCGGCGGCGCGGCGCGTATCGTCGGCCGTGGCCGCCGCCTTGGCGCGATAGACGGCCGGCACGAGCGCGCGCAGCCGCTCGGCGCCGGTGGCCAGCAGCGGCAAGGTCCTGGCCTCGGCGATCCATGTCGGCTGCGGCTGCTTGGCCGGCAAAGCCCAGGAGAACGCGATATAGACGAGGCAGACCACCACCAGACCGCGGACGAGCCCGAAAACCAGGCCGAGCGTGCGGTCGATGGCGGAGAGCGAGCTGTCCTTGACCCGGCTGGCGATCGCCGAGGTCAGCAGCGACAGGATGATGAGCGCGACGAGGAAGACCACGAGCCCCGCCGCGGCCTCGGCCACCGCGCCTTTCGGCAGGAAGCGCTCCGCCAGCGGCGTCGCATAGGGAAGACCGTAGAGCGCGGCAAAGCCGGCGCCGATCCAGGCGGCCACCGACAGCGCCTCTTTGACGAAGCCGCGCGCGAACGCGAAGAGGCCGGAGAGCAGGACGATGGCGATGACGACGATGTCGAGCAGGTTCATCGCTCAGCTCCTGGCATCGCCAGATTGCGCGGCGCTCGCCGCGGCCGGTCCTCGAACAGCTCGACGAGGTCGCGCAAATGGCGGATCTCGCGCAGCGTGAGGCCGCCGGGCGGCGTCCGTTCCTTGCCGCGACCGCGATAGGGCGGTGCCAAGGCCGCGGTGAAGCCCAGCTTTCCCGCCTCCTTGAGCCGCGCCTCCGACTGGCCGACCGGCCGCACCTCGCCGGAAAGGCCGATCTCGCCGAACACGACGGTTTCCGCCGGCACCGGCTGCAGGCTCAGCGCCGAGACCAGCGCCGCCGCCACGGCGAGATCGGCGGCCGGCTCGGCGATGCGCAGCCCGCCGGCGACGTTGAGGTAGATGTCGTTGAGGCCGATCTGCACGCCGCAGCGCGCTTCGAGCACGGCAAGCACCATGGCGAGACGGCTGCCGTCCCAGCCGACGACGGCGCGCCGCGGCGTGCCGAGGCTCGACGGCGCGACCAGCGCCTGGATCTCGACCAGCAGCGGCCGCGTGCCTTCCATGCCGGCGAAGACCGCGGCGCCCGACGTCTCGCCGTGCCGCTCGGCGAGGAAGAGCGCGGAAGGGTTCGGCACCTCGGCGAGGCCGGCATCGGTCATCTCGAAGACGCCGATCTCGTCGGTCGGGCCGAAGCGGTTCTTGACGGCGCGCAGGATGCGGAACTGATGGCCGCGCTCGCCCTCGAAATAGAGCACGGTGTCGACCATGTGCTCGAGCACGCGGGGTCCCGCGATGAGGCCTTCCTTGGTGACATGGCCGACCAGGATCACCGAGAAGCCGCGCTGCTTGGCGAGGCGGATCAGCTCCTGCGCCGAGGCGCGGACCTGGCTCACCGTGCCGGGCGCGCTGTCGAGCGTGTCGAGATACATCGTCTGAATCGAGTCGATGACGACCACGTCCGGCGCGTCGGCGCCGTCGAGCGAGGCGACGATGTCGCGAATGCTGGTCGCGGCGGCGAGGCGGACGGGCGATCCGGCGATGGCAAGGCGCGCCGCGCGCAGCCGCACCTGATCGAGCGACTCCTCGCCCGAGACATAGGCGCAGCCGGCGCGGGCGCCGCCCTTGCCGGCCGCGAGCGCGGCCACGACCTGGAGCAGTACGGTCGATTTGCCGATGCCGGGATCGCCGCCGACCAGCAGCGCCGAGCCGGGGACGATCCCGCCGCCGCAGACGCGGTCGAACTCGGCGATGCCGGACAGGCGCCGCGGCGTCGCCTCGGCTGCCCCCTCGAGCCCGGCGAAGGCGAGCTTGCGGCCTTTTCCCCCGCCGAGTCCCTTGGGCGTGCTGTCGCGCAGGACCTCTTCGACCAGGCTGTTCCAGCCGCCGCAGGCGTCGCACCGCCCCGCCCATTTCGGATGAGCGGCGCCGCATTCCTGACAGACGAAATGGGCCTGCGCCCGCGGCAAATCAGTCTCCTCGACCGGTCACAGCGCGCGCACCTCCATCTTGATCGGCCCTTCGGCGCGGCCGTGGATGAACTGGTCGACATAGGGGTTGCCGGACCGGTCGATCTCGTCCTTCGCCCCGCACCATATGATACGCCCTTTATAGATCATCGCGATACGGTCGGCGATCTTGCGCACGCTGGCCATGTCGTGGGTGATCGACACGGCCGTCGCGCCCAGGTCATGGACGCATTGGACGATGAGGTTGTTGATCACGTCGGCCATGATCGGGTCGAGGCCGGTCGTCGGTTCGTCGAAGATGATGATTTCGGGCTCCGCCGCGATGGCGCGCGCCAAGGCCACGCGCTTCTGCATGCCCCCGGAGAGCTCCGACGGGGCGAGCGCGCCGACCTCGGGACCCAATCCGACCGCTCCCAGCTTCTCGAGCGCGATCTCCTTGGCGCGGCGGCGCTCGATGCCGCGGCCCTGGATCAGGCCGAACGCGACATTTTCCCAGACGCTCAGCGAATCGAACAGCGCCGCGCCCTGGAACAGCATGCCGAACTTCTGCATCAGCGCTTCGCGCTCGCGCGTGCCCATGCCGATCGCTTCGCGCCCGTCGATCTTGACCGAACCGCTATCGGCCTCGAGCAGGCCGAGCACGCACTTCACCAGCACCGATTTCCCGGTGCCCGAGCCGCCGATGACGACGAGGTTCTCGTGCTCGCCGATATCGAGATCGATGCCGTCGAGCACGACTTTGCGCCCGAAGGATTTCTTCAGGCCGCTGATGGCGATTTTCGGCGATTTGCTCATGGCGAGAACCTAGAACAGCACGCTGGTGAGCGCCGAATCGAACAGCAGGATGAGGATCGAGGCCGAGACGACGGAATAGGTCGTGGCGGCGCCGACGCCCTCCGCGCCGCCGCGCGAGTGGTAGCCGTGATAGCAGCCCATCAACGCGATGATGAAGCCGAACACCGCCGCCTTGATCAAGCCGGAGATCACGTCGTCGGCGTGCAGATAATCGGCGGTTTGGAACAGATAGGAGGCCGGGTTGAAGCCGAGCTTGTACGTGCCGACGAGAAATCCGCCGAAGACGCCGATGATGTCGGCGACGAACACCAGTGCCGGCACGGCGATCGTCCCGGCAACGAGGCGCGGCACGATGAGATATTTGAAGGGATTGGTCGCCAGCGTCGACAGCGCATCGATCTGGTCGGTGACGCGCATAGTGCCGATCTCGGCGGCCATGGCCGCGCCGATGCGGCCCGCGACCATCAGCGAGGCGATGACCGGTCCCAGCTCGCGCGTCACCGACAGGACGACGATGAGCGCGATGGCGGATTGCGCATTGAGGCGGCCCAGCCCGGTGTTGCTTTGCAACGCCAGCACCATGCCGGTGAAGAGCGCGGTCAGCCCCACCACCGGGAGCGAGTAATAGCCGATATCGATCAATTGCCGCGCGATCAGCCGCGGATAGAAGGGCGGCCTGAGGCAGTGGCTGAGCGCGTTCAAGGCGAAGAGCGCGAGCCGCCCGGCGGCAGCGAGAAAGGCGATGGAGACGCGGCCGACCCGGGCGAGGAAATCGAGCATGCTCAGCCGGCCTCGCCGCGATAGACGCGATGATAGCGTCGGCCGAGCGCGGTCAGCATTTCGTAGCCGATGGTGCCGGCCGCCGCGGCGACCGCGTCCACGCCGTAGCTCTCATCGATGAGATCAACGAAGTTGCCGGGCCGGCTGAGCGCCGGGTCGATGCCCGTCACGTCGAACGTCATGAGGTCCATCGAGATGCGTCCGACGAGGGGAACCCGCCGACCGGCGATGCCGGCGCTGCCACGATGGCTCGCCGATCTGAGCCACCCATCGGCATAACCGACGGCGACCGTGGCGATACGGCCCGGACGGTCCATGCGATGCGCCGCACCATATCCAACGGTTTCCCCCCTGTCAACGTTGCGCACTTGGAGGATTCTGCCTTTGAGGCGAATGACTTGCGCCATCGGATTGGGGCGGCTGGCGAGCGGGTTGACGCCATAGAGCACGGCGCCCGGACGGACGAAATCGAAGTGGTAATCCGTGCCGAGAAAGACGCCCGAGCCGGCCGCGAGGCCCGCCGGGGCCGGCGGCAGCTGGGCGAGCGCGGCGCGGAAGGCCAAAAGCTGTGCTTCGTTGTGGGGATGCGCGGCATCGTCGGCGCAGGCGAGATGGCTGAGGATGGCGCGCAGCGTGAGGCCCGCCAGCATGTCCGGCGCGCGGGCGAGCACCGCAAGATCCTGCCGCGTGAGGCCCAATCGCGACATGCCGGTATCGACGTGGATCATGGCCGGCAGGTCGCGCGTGCCCGCACCGCCGCGCCAGGCGGCGATCTCGTCGAGCGCGTTGAGCACCGGGATGAGTTTGGCGCGGCGGAACTCGCCGCCGGTTCCGGGCAGCAGGCCGTCGAGCACGGCGATTTCGACACCAGGCAGATACCGCCGCAGCGCGATGCCCTCATCGATCGTCGCCACGAAGAACAGCGTGCAGCCGGCGGCGGCCAGGTGCGGCGCGACGCGCGCCATGCCGAGGCCGTAGGCATCTGCCTTGACCACGGCGGCGCAGCTCGTGCCCGGGCGGAGGCGCGCTGCAATTCGCCGCCAATTCCTCGCAATGGCGGCGAGATCGATCTCCAACACGGCGCCGGCGCGGGCGACCGCGCGCGGCGGCCGGTCAGTAGCGCTCATCGGGGATGTGGTCGCCGCGGACGAAATTGTCGAACTTGGTCGTCTCGCCGTCGAAGCGCAGCGTCACCTTGCCGATCGGGCCGTGGCGCTGCTTGGCGATGATCACCTCGCCGGTGCCGTGCACCTCCTCGAGGCGCTCCTGCCAGCGGGAATAGCGCTCATTGAACTTGTCGTCGCTCTCTTCCGGACGCCGCGTCGGCTCGCTGCGGCTCAGATAGTACTCCTCGCGGAAGACGAACATGACGACGTCGGCATCCTGCTCGATCGAGCCGGATTCACGCAGATCGGACAGCATCGGCCGCTTGTCCTCGCGCTGCTCGACGGCGCGCGACAGCTGCGACAGCGCCAGCACCGGCACGTTGAGCTCCTTGGCGAGCGCCTTGAGGCCGCGGGTGATCTCGGAGATTTCCTGGACGCGGTTCTCGGCGCTGTCGGCCGAGCCGCGCAGCAGCTGCAGATAGTCGACCATGATGACGCCGAGGCCCTGCTGCCGCATCAGGCGCCGCGCGCGCGTGCGCAGTCCGGCGATGGTGAGGGCAGGGGTGTCGTCGATGAAGAGCGGCACCGACGCGAGCTTCTGGCTGGCCTGAACGAATTTGCCGAAATCATCATGCGAGACGTCGCCGCGGCGGATGCGGTCGGAGGCGACTCGGGACTCTTCCGAGAGCACGCGCGTCGCCAGCTGCTCGGCCGACATCTCCAGCGAGAAGAAGCCGACCACGGCGCCATCCTCCGCCACGACTCGGCCGTCGGCAGTGCGACTCGGCCGGAACGCCTTGGCGGCGTTGAAGCCGATATTGGTCGCCAGCGCCGTCTTGCCCATCGACGGGCGGCCGGCGAGCACGACCAGATCCGAGGGGTGGAGCCCGCCGAGCAGCTTGTCGAGATCGGTGAAGCCGGTGGAGACGCCGCTGGTGCGGCCGCTGCGCTTGAACGCCGCCTCGGCCATGCCGATCGCTTCGGCGAGCGCATGGTTGAAGGGGCGAAAGCCGCCTTCATATTGTCCTGTCTCGGCGAGGTCGAAGAGCTTCTTCTCGGCCTGCTCGATCTGCGCTGCGGCGTCGCGGTCGAGATCGTAGTTATAAGCGTCGTTGACTGTGTCCTCGCCGATGGTGATCAGCTGGCGGCGGAGATAAAGGTCGTGGATGGTGCGACCATAATCCTCGGCATTGATGATGGTGACGACCGAGGTCGCGAGTCGCGCCAGGTATTGCGCCCCGCCGATCTCGGCGAGCGCGCCGTCCTGGTCGAACAGATTCTTCAGCGTCACCGGATTGGCGATCTGCCCGCGCTCGATCAGCTTCATGATCGCGGCATAGATGCGGCCATGCACGCCTTCCGCGAAATGCTCGGCGAGCAGGAACTCCGACACGCGGTGGTAGGCCGCGTTGTTGACGAGGATGGCGCCCAGCAGCGCCTGCTCGGCTTCGATATTGTGCGGCGGCGAGCGATAGGCGCCATCGCCCTCCCGCAACGGGGTGACATTCGAGGGGGCGGAGGGCGCTGCGGATTCCATGACCGGCCACAAGGAACAGAGTGCGATAAAAGTACACCGCAATGCTACCAAGTCGCGACCCCGGAGAACATCGCGATTCGATGCACAGGCCTGTGAAAGGCGGGGACGCCGGATTCGATATCGTCAGGCAACCGCTTCTGACGTCAGGCGCGGCGCGCGAGGCCGACCCGCTCGGCTTCGGGCGCGCGGTGGCTGCGCTCCCACTCCGTGATGTAGTCGCGCGTCAGCGGCACGGCGTCGACTCGCTTGGCGAGCTGCATCTGGAAATTCATGTGGCCTTGCTGGCGGAAGGCGACCTCGGAGCCGGCCAGGTAGAATTCCCACATGCGGCAGAAGCGCTCATCGTAGAGCGCGCGCACGCGCTCGCGATTGGCGTTGAAGCGCTGCCGCCAGGCGCGCAGCGTCTCGGCATAGTGCAGCCGCAGGATCTCGATATCGGTGATCCAGAGCCCGGTGCGCTCGACCACCGGCACCACCTCGGAGATCGCCGGCGAATAGCCGCCGGGGAAGATGTATTTGCGCAACCAGGGGTTGGTCGCGCCCGGCCCGTCGTGGCGGCCGATCGAATGGAGGAGGGCGACGCCATCCTCGGCGAGCAGCTCTTTCACCCTGCGGAAGAAGACGGGGTAATGCACGACGCCGACATGCTCGAACATGCCCACCGAGACGATCCGATCGTAACGGCCGGTGGCCTCGCGGTAGTCGCAGAGTTCGAAGCGCACGCGATC
>Ga0335081_10006712_pt1 | contig 18347 bp, 22 predicted proteins | sample Lox_Sample_35_FD_206713 | JGI IMG/M metagenome (GOLD analysis project Ga0335081, IMG submission 206713) | Soil microbial communities from Loxahatchee National Wildlife Refuge, Florida, United States - Lox_Sample_3.5 | ecosystem: Environmental > Terrestrial > Soil > Wetlands | place: USA...
GCGGAGAATTACATAGCACTGAATGCCACAAAGACAGGCGTCGTGTACCGGCTACTTGGCAACCCACCCAAGGCACACGAGTGACCCTGTCGCCGTCATTGTCGGGCAAAGCTGAGATGCTCGCGCAGCGGCTCGGCATTTCGTACGATCACCTACTGGGATTCCGCTTCGCCGTGAATGTCTTGCTCGCCACAACCATCGTGTGGTTCACGCTGCGAGCATTAAGTGACAGCAATCCCATCTGGGCGATCGCCTCGATGGTGGCCGCCGCTGACCCGCAGCCAGAGGAGGCGCGCCGAATCTTCAGAAGCCGCCTTATCAACGTGGCGGTCGGCTGCGTTATTGGGTTCGCTTTCCTTCTAACGGGTAGGACCAGCGAATGGATGATTCCAGTCGCGCTTTTTGTCACGGTCTTGGTTTCGACTTACGTGGTACGGATAAAAGTTATGTGGCGCCAGGCACCTATTACCGCGGCCATCGTGATAGCGGCCAGCACCACTGGCGCGAAGGTAGGAATAGGACGTGGCTTGCATAAGATCGCCGAGGTAGTCTTCGGCTGTGTAGTGGGAATAATGGTGAGCTGGTTGATGTCGAAGATCTGCCTGGTCAGACGTTCGCAGCTGCCTTCGCCCTAGAATCCAGGACACGATCGTGTTCTGAGCGTGCGTTTCTCGGTGGCTACAGCGGGCGACGGCATCGGCCTCGACTTTGGGTTCACATGGAGTCTCGATGACACCCGGCATGGCGGTCGACAGCAAAGAGCTGAAGCCACGCTCGACGATGAAAGAGTCAAAACGCGTATTGGAGCCGCTGGAGAGAATTTCAGAGGTTTTGTTTGGTCTGATCATAGTTCTCACCTTCACCTGCTCGTTCGGATTCAGGCGTGTCGACAACAGCGAAGTCCATGTCTTACTAGCTGAGGTAATTGGTTGCAGTCTGGCATTGGGAATCATTGATGCGGTTTTCTATCTTGTCGGCTGCCTGAGCGAGCGAGGACACAAACTGTTGCTCTTGCGACAAGTGCGGCGGACTTCTGATCCGGACGAAGCAAAGCAGATCATTGCCGGCGCGCTCCCTCCTTTAATAGCGCCCCAGTTGGCTTCGGATGAATGTGAATCATTGCGACTGAAGCTGATGCAGTTACCCGAGCCAGCTTCGCGGCCTTGGATTTCCAAAGAGGACTTGATGGGCGCATTGGGAGTGTTCTTGCTGGCATTCGGGTCCATCTTCCCCGTCGTTATCCCGTTTGCTTTCATGACGGATGCTAAGCTGGCTCTACACGTATCGAACTGCATCGCTATTCTCTTGGTGTTCGTGGCCGGCTATGCGTTGGGACGCTATGCGAGTGCGCATCCCTGGCGAGTAGGTGTTGCCATGGTCGCACTTGGAAGCGCACTAGTAGGAGTCGCGATCGCCCTCGGAGGATGAGATTCTACGCTCAAGCTGGCCGCATATTTGGTAGTTGCTCTGCTGCCCGGGGCCGCCCTGGCTCAGGCGGTGCCCGGCTCGACCGACAAAGAGCCGTGGGCGCTCAATCTCACGCTTGACGGCGACGCTCTGCCCGACCAGGACGGATACGCTTGCCCGAACTTTTCTACCGATCGCGACTGGCTGCATCTTGAAGCTCGCTACAACTACGAGAACCTGAGGACCGGTTCACTGTTGGTAGGCTACAACTTCAGCGCGGGCGAGAACCTGGTGCTAAATGTCACTCCGATGATCGGCGGCGTCTTTGGCAGAACCAATGGGATTGCACCTGGCTGCGAGGCTTCGCTGACATACAAGAAGATTGAGCTGTCGGTGTCGAACGAGTACGTGTTCGATACGAGCAGGGAATCGGGCAGCTTCTATTACAGTTGGCCGCAATTCACCTATTCGCCACTCGAGTGGCTGCATGTGGGTCTTGTAGCACAACGGACCAAGGCCTATCACACCGACCTGGACACGCAGCGCGGCTTCTTTGTCGGCTTCTCACACAAGAAGGTCAAGTTCACAAGGTTCATCTTCAATGCGGGCTGGACGGATCCGACAGCCATTCTTGAAGTTACTAGCGAATCGATCATCGGCGTTCGCTCAGTCGTCCGTTGAAATATTCCCCTGCAGAATTCCTGCAGACTTAGGGGTTTTCCTAGTAGCGCTGGGACAGCGTGATATCGAAACTGGAATTGAGACGCACAACAACGCAATCTGCCCAACCTGAAGTGCTTGTGCTCGGCTTCCTCCTGCGATGACGAAGGTCATGCCAGAGCTCGGTAACGAGCACAGATTTATGGACCGGTGCGTCAAGCTATGGCCTAGTGCGCGGAAGGCATGGACAACAAAGGAGATTCAGATTTATGTTCAGTAAACGAATTGCAATAACGACATGTCTGTTGGCGCTGTTTGCTATGGCCGTGGCCCCGGCATTTGGCGCCAGCGGTGACAAGGTCAAGAACAAAGGAGTAATTACGCTCCGAAACGGAGACGCTCTGACGGTGGAAACCTCGGAAGGGATCTTCACGGTCACGATTAACAGCGATACCAAAATTCAGCATCCGGTGGGTCTTACCGGAATGCGCAAGAAGCAAGATTCGCCGGACGTCCTGATCCCGGGGCTCAGGTTGAAATTCGAGGGCGTCGGCGGTGCTCAGGAAAATGAGGTCATCGCCAAGACGATCGACTTTGACAGCGACGATCTGGCGCTCGCTCACGTAATCCAGGCTGGCCTAAATCCCGTGGCGCAGCAACAAGCTCAAAATATGCAGACTTACGCAACCAAGCAGGCGGCCACTGAGGCGGCGATAGCAGCCAACAAACAAGAGATCGAGGCTACTCAGCAGGAAGTCGCAGCCAACAAAGCTGATATCGACGAAGTTGCACGTTCTACTCAGAAGCGCTTCAGCGAGATAGGCGACTTTGTTGCCAAATCGGAATACACCGTGCTCTTCGGCACCGGACAATACGGTCTCACCAGCGAATACAAGCAGGGACTTACCGATATCGCGAAGCAGGCGCTCAACTATCCCAAAGGCTGGGTCATATCGGTGGCGGGATATGCCGACTCGATTGGAAGCGCTTCCTCTAACCAGGTTCTAAGCAAACAACGCGCACAAGCGGTCGTTGCTTACTTGCTTCAGGACTGCGGAATTCCGGTAGGTCGCATCGTCGCGCCCGGCGCGATGGGCGAAACTAATCCGGCAACTTCCAACGAATCAGCTTCTGGTCGAGCTGAGAATCGCAGGGTCGAGGTCAAACTCCTCCTGAACAAAGGCGTCGCCGGGGGGATGTAAGGAACTTTGGCACATTGAAAGGTTGCACCCGCGTTCTGCGTGATTCTACCTTGGGGTGTTGCTGGAGTAGCCGCCCCACTTCTGCCACCATAAACCGAAGCTGTTCCGCCGTGGTTTCACACCGCAGCCCTACTCTGTGATTGAAGAGGAACTTGTCACGAACCGTTAAATTCTCCAGGCTCATTGAGGCCAGCTGCCCGTTAGGAATGGTTACGACTGTCCGGTCAACGGTCCGAATGCGAGTGGAACGCAACCCAATCGCCTCCACGGTTCCCGTCACATCGGCAAACTTACAGGTGTCTCCAATGCGGATCGGCTGGTCGAACGCGGAGAGATTATTATGCCGGTCCTGATGCCCAGGCCCCGATCATTGGAGACTTCAACCGCGACGGCATACTTGATCTCGCTGTGCCGGGGTACCCTGGCGTGGCCATCCTGCTGGGCCGCGGGGATGGTACTTTCCTGCCCGAGGTTAGCTACCCGGCAAACGGTTCGTATCACGGCATTACGGCGGACTTCAACGGCGATGGCAATCTGGACCTGGCAATCGCGGACTCTGGTGTTTCCGTCCTTTTGGGCAAGGGAGACGGCAGCTTCGGCCCGCCCGTTGAGTATCGGGCCGGGGGCTTCTCAACCATGGTGGCTGCCGGCGACTTCAACCGGGACGGCATACTCGACCTGGTCACCTCCAACTTTTCGACGGGCAATGTTTCCGTTCTCCTGGGCAACGGAGACGGGACGTTTCGACCGCACGTTGACTATCCCGCCGGTCTCAATCCCACAGGGGTCGTCGTCGCGGACTTCAATGGCGACGGGAAACTCGACCTCGCCGTTGGCATCCCGGGTGTCGAAGGCGGAGCGGTCGCCATCCTGCTTGGCAATGGGGATGGCACATTTCGCGCACCCGTAAACTATCCGGTTCCGGAGGGTGCGGTTAGAGTCGACGTTGGAGACATTAATCAGGACGGCAAGCTGGACTTGGTAGTGGCAAATTCCCACGAAGCCGGCGTCAACATTCTACTGGGTAACGGCGACGGGACCTTTCAGCCACAATTGTTCTTCCCATGTGGCAACCGTCCCTGGAACGCGCTGCCGGCTGACTTCAATGGAGATGGCCACCTTGATATTGCGACCGGCAACTTCGACGACGGCACGATTTCCGTCTTGCTTCAAACGCCGACCGAGAAAAGCACTAAACGAATTTCGCAACGTTGATTAGCGACCGGCATCCTGGATGGGTACCGGCCATTTCTCGTCATCACGAGATAGCTCCTTAAACTCGGCGGATAGCTGGCGCAAAATCGCCATTACGCTCACAATCCCCCGGATCGCAACCACTCTGCGTAAGTGTCCATTTACTTTTTCGTGGGCACCTGACCGGCCACACTTATCAGCCTGCACCGCGTCCTTGGGCGAACGCTTACACTTTACTGCTTTGCTGGGCAGTGTCGCCGCCCGAATAATGTCGAACCGTTTATTAAGAAGTTGGGCCAATCTCGAATCGAGTTACCAAGTCGGCGAATTTCTGTTCGACAAGTTCCGGCCGTTGCAGAAGGGTGCCTTGCTCGTCCCGGAACGCTCGTTTTGGGTTCCCCTTGAAGGAGAGCCAATTGAAACTCGTAATCGCGGCGAATTCGCGATCCTTAATCAACACCTTGGCGTGTGTGTTTCCCAAGCGTCTAAAGCAGAAGTTCGCATACCGGCCATTCAAACTTGCTAGCTGTACAGCCTGGCTTTGGCGTGGTGGAACATGCCCAATCCCGACAAAAGTGACGCGGCGTTCCAGTTGAAGTGCGCCTTCGAGCACGACCCGAGCTTGCGAAGCAAGGCAGAGCGATCCCGCCTATCATCCAATAATGACGAGTATGCAATTTATAGCCGCTGAAAGGGCGCCGCCCTGCGATGTAAAACCGGGCACGAAGTAATCTCCACCAACTCGGCGATCTTCCCGAAGAGATGTTTTTTGCTGACTCGAATCTTGAGGCGGACTATCGGCCGCAGAGCCTTGGCTAATGAATCAGCTTCTCAAGCCCAAGTACAAGGAAGTTACACCAGCCAGCACGCTTCAAATTCTGCCCGAAAAATTCGACCTGAGCGAAGACACGAACTTTTGTGCAAGTTTCTGGAAACCTCCTCGAAACGGATGCAGTTCGTTGGCCCATTCTGTAGGGCTGAGGGTATTCTGAGTATCAATGAGGATGAAGTTGTTCTTCGGGTCACTAGCCAAATTGTTCAACATTGCCTTGAAGTCAATTAAAGCCTGGTGGAGTATGGCCGTACCCTGCCCCGTGTTCCAGCCGGCAAACGTCAAGGATGGCTGTAGCCAGGGACCGGCGCAGACTGGATGCACGCCGTTGGGAATAGGAAAGTCATAGCAATGGCCATAAATCGGTACCCCCGGAGCATTCCTGTCACGGAACAAGAATAAGTCGAGATACGAACCCTCCACGGCATCGAGCGCATCCTGAAATCGCCTGGCGTTCAAGCCCGAGCCGCCGGAACTCGAATAGTCTAGATAGATACAGAACTGGTCGCCGGCGATATCATTGCCGCCTCCTGAGAAGAGGATCGCATCCGGCTTGCCGCTCCCCATCCAGTTGGCTGGATCCTGCAAGCTCTCGATCATCCGCTCCTGCTTCGGCCATGACATTTCCGCCGTGGTCGCATCGCCGTAATGTGAAACATTTTGAATAATCGGATTGATTGTACCCATCGACTGTAGGTGGGCAATGATGTCGGTTGGGTTCAAGGATAGGCTATTACCATCAAGTGGGTAGTCAAACCACGAGTCGCCGTGAGCAAGCATTACTAAAGGTTGAACCGCGGCGCTCACACCTGCCGCCAGAGGCCTTGCCATTGCCGTTTTCAGGGCAGCGACACGTGCTTGATGCCGCTGAGTTCGCTCAGCGATTTCAGACTTGATAGATTCGCGTAATTGTTGGCGAAGCAGCAAACTTTTTCGCATCTGAATGGGTTCCTCATTCACGCTCAATGGCGAGTAGGCCTGCTAAGACAGAAGATCGTCAAGTCAATCCGCGGTGGACTTCGCGTTCGACATAATGCGTGGGCGAGAGTGCGGCGCAGCGAATCCGCCGCGGCGTTGTCAGCCTCGATGGTCACGGTGTGTGGGTCTGCAAAGCCCAAGACTCGCATACCGGGTTCTCGTGAAACGGCATCGAGCGCTGTCGGGATCTGCTGCCCTGCCGCAACAGCTCACGACCAGTCGTGCCCAGTTCTGATTTCACAACGTAAAGGTTGTCACGACCGCTGCATTGTGCTATGGCTGAATACGACACCAATTCCGATCCGGCTTCGCGAAAATACGGCTTCCAGCACCCGCGCACGGCGTTCCAAGGCCTGCGGCGCGGGCCCGCTGGGGACGATTTTACTATCGCAGCCTTGCACCCACAATCGTCGCAAGGAGCACAGCATACAGCGCCGCTGCTGAGTCGTCCGTCATGTCACGAAAATCCAGCCAAGCGACGCCGGCTTGGCCCGGGCCTCCCTCAGTTCCAATTCCAATTTCGATTAAATTAAACCCCTTGCCTGAACCACCCGCCCCGATCCGCCCCCACTGGCGGTCAGCAAAGCAACAGCACGGTGACCCGAAGATAGGCGTCACCGTATCTCTTGATCATGTGAGAAAAGGCTCCTTTGGCCGATAAAGGCGTGGGAATCGAACCCAAGTCCGAGAGCTGCAGATTCGCTCTCACCAAGGATTTCGTTTGCGCCCCTACGCAGGCAATGCCCCGATTGGCCAGGATGTAGTTGGTAAGCTTCTCCCGAAGATCCGCAATAGAGGAACCGTTCCAGTGATACACCTTAGATTCTTCGGTCGTTACCCGCTCGAAAAATGCAAGCTCGGCAGAGTCCTGGGTTTCTATCAGAAGCAAATAGCCTCTGCGTTCTGGTAGGCCCATGCTGTCATTTTCCAGTTTACTCAAAATGACTTCAGCATTGCCGTACAGGGAATGCACCTCAGGCTGGAACGACATCTTAGCGCAAGCTTTAAGAAACTCCTGTGGTAACGACTCACCTCGAGGTCCAGAAATAACGGTCCACTGATGAGCGACAACTTGCCAGGAAGAACCATGTTTGACCCATACGTCTATTCCTCGAGCCTTAACTGTCACATCTTGATTCTTGAACTCTGCGTCATGTGTCACCACGGCAGCATTGCCGTACACACGAACATCATAATTGTTCTCCTTTTTTGGTTCCGCGGCCAATGAAGCTCCCGCGGCCGTTGGTTGGACGTTCGCCAGTAACTCGCTCTTGGTTCCGGTCTTACCATTCAAATCCGTGTACGAGTAACCCGGAGCCAGAATTCGATCCAAAGCCGCTTTGTCGCCGCTGCGCTCTGCGGCGGCCCATTCATTGTTTTCGGCCATGATCTGCTTGACGGCCGATGCGTCTTTCTGATCGGTTCCGGACCTGTCCTTTGTTTGTGCTACCGAGACGAAATTAGTGAGCACGACTAACGACCACATAATTAGAGGTCTTTTCACAGAGGAGCTCCTTTCGGCTGTTCGTAATCATCAGGCGCAAGGCACAAATCAGTACCTGCGTTTGTGACGGCTCTAGACCGTCGAAATGGCCACTCTTAGTACCAAAGACTAGTCCGCAGAGTGTGCCCGTCGACATGCCTTCACGTCACAATGATCCCACCGATGCCACACATCCGCAGACATCCTGACAGGACGCGTTGAAATACGTACTTAATGCAATTGATTACCGTCGGTACTTAAATCAAAACGGTGTTCTGGATTCGGAACGCGGCTTGTCTGCAAACATGGGGGGAGCTGCCGTCATCTTCGGTTGATCTCCCTGCGATCAGCAACATGGAACATTATCACCGCAGGAAGTAATCTGGTCGATCAGGGCATACGCTTGGCTAATGAACCCCATGCCGGCCTAGACCACCGAGTGCACAACCAATCTGCTAATGCTGCGATGAAGAAATCATATTGCCTCATCCGTTTTTCAGAACGGTGTTCCTGAGACTGCTGCACAGGAAATGCCTCTGTCCGAATGCTGAGTCCTCGCGTATATTGTGTCAGATAAAGGACTTGGCCGGAGGATCATGTGGTAAGTGGAGGCGAGGAACTGCGGAGAATTCGCGAACAGCTAGGCCTCACAATTCGGGATGTCGAAGCCGGAAGCAACAGGATAGCCGAAAGATATCGCGATCAAAGCTTCGCGGTTTCACTCAGTCGGCTTTCCGATATTGAGGCGAAGAGCGTTGTGCCGAGCATTCACAAGCTTTATTCCCTGGCGGTAATCTATCGTCGGGATTTTCACGAACTGCTGATGCTCTACGGCATCAATGCTGAAAATTACGCCTCCGACCTTGCCATCGCCGGTGTTAACCCGAAGAAATCACACCGATTTTCGCTTTTTGACCGGGTTCCCAAGCTCGAGATGCCCGTCGAACTCGACCCTGCTTTTGATCTTGCTGCAACCACGGACATCGGCCGCATGGTGGTCAGGTGGGGAGTCGTCCCCCTCCGTATGTTGTCCACATTAAAGAGCCGGAAATTTATATACGGCTACATTGGGGCAGAGGACCTGACGATGTACCCATTAATTCTGCCGGGTTCGTTTATACAAATCGATGAGTCGCGGAATAAGGTTGTACACGGAAAGTGGCGCTCCGAGTTCGAACGCCCCATTTATTTTGTGGAAACACGACAGGGATTCTCATGCTCCTGGTGCGAATTGAACGGCGCGCAGTTAACGCTAAGGTCGCACCCCTTGTCTTCCGTACAGAGCCGTGTGCTTCGGCTTGGCAGCGAAGCAGAAGTGATCGGGCAGGTCGTGGGAGTAGCTATGCGCCTTGACCATTGGCTGCAGCCCGAACGCGAGCAAGAAGAGTAATGCTCATAACAATGTAGTGATGGTGATGTGTGCTTCCGCCTGCTTGATCCTCCGGTGCTGCAATCCCGGCCAGAGACTTAACGTATTCCGCTATGGACACGTTCCGCTCCCGAGCAGCGAGTATTAACTCATCCCATAATCGGGTAATCGGGACGGACAGTTCCGTCAGGAACACATCTGAGTGTGCTCGGCGCATGGCAAGGTTGGTAGCCTCCGGCCCAAACGTGCGCACAAAGCCCCAATGCTGATAATTGCCATCCGCCGCCTGAATACGTGAGAAAAATCGCACTTTTTCCAGAGTCGCAGGGATGTTCTTTACTGTACGTTCTGAGAGATCATCTCTTGCAGATAACAATCTCATCGTGTTCTGCCTTCCGAACAAGGAACAATAAGTCGATTCTCGAGCTTTAAAGGCCTGATGTAAGCAAACTGCCACGGAAGATTACCCAAAAGGAGCTTGCCGTGGAATTCCTGATGTCAGTGTTGCTGCTGTTAACCTCACTCACGTTTTCGTCGAAAACAGTGAACTCGTCGAGCAACTCAGGAAGGCACAGCCCAGGTCAGTACACCCAGACTAGCCCTCCCCCCATGTGCGACCCAACGACCCAAAACTGTGGAAATTAAGAATTTAGTTGCGGGCTGCCGCAGGCAGTCGTATTCTGCCGTGGCACGCCCGCCATGCACCCAACCCTGCTACAGAACGTGTTATGGGTCTCAGGTCCATGTTGCCAGTTGATTGTCGCTGCTGCAATGATACACCGCCGAGCGGTGAGACAGCTGCCAGTCTTTTGGAGCTACAGTGTTTTCCATGTGTTGCTCGCCACTGGCACCTATTCAGCGAGCCGAATTTCATATCGGACGTACTTCTACATCTATTGGGCAGCGGAGGTCGTCGACATGTTTCTCACGCTCTTCGTAATCCAGGAGTTGTTTTCGGTTACGTTTTCGCCATATGGTGCGATCCGATCGCTTGGACGAATGCTCTTTCAGTCGGTGGCTCTCATTATGATGCTCCTTTCTGTTGTACTGGCAAGAATCGGGACCTTGCAGCACTCGATGAAACCGTTAATCGAGCGGCTTATCGCAGTGGAACGAAGCGTACACGTTTTTGAGATCGGCGTTCTTATTGCTCTTTTGGTCGCTTCGAGACTCCTCGGGATTGTATGGAACCGCCTTGTATTTGGAATCGCGATCGGAATCGGATTTACCCTTGCCGGAGAGGCGATTGCGGCCGGCATGCGGGCCTTCCTTGGAGCTGCCGGGAATCAATTGTATGTCTGGCTGGAGCCAATCTCCGCCTGTACCGCCCCCGTCATATGGGCCTATTATGCCATTTCGGCCGACCCGGTTCTCCAGCCATTGTCGGCAACAGCAGATGGTCCAAGCCAGCTCGGAGAGTGGAACAGAGCCCTGGAGCACTTTTTCTGATGATTACGCTTGCCTTCATCGTCCTCATCGCCGCATTGCTGATCGTTTTTTTAATCACGTTGGTCCGCCAACGACATGCCACGACTGACGTAAACGAGTTGTACAGTCGCCTAAAACCGATATATGTACCAGCATTGCTAAACTTGATAAATCCTGGAGACCTGATATTCCTCCGTACCCGCCTACGACGTTCTGATTTTTTGAAGGTAAAACGCGCACGAGCGCGTGCATTGATCGATTACGTCGGGAGGATTGCGTTCAATGCAAGAACACTTACATCTATCGGCACGCTGTACCGGCAGTCTGCCCAGCCCGAACTGGCATCAGCTGGGCAGTCACTCGTGTCCCGTGCTGCATCGACGCGTATTCTTGCCTTGCGTACGCTCGTATTCCTGAAGATCGAGTTTATATTGCCGTTTTTTGACACAAATCTCACCCCAACACTCAGTGCTTACGAGCGGGCTAAGGCTCGCTTAGACGGAATCTCATCAACCCTCATTCCGGCACGGTAGTAATCACAACACTAATGCCTTTCGCAATTTCCCGCAGCTGCAGCGGGATCTGTTCCGAATTCAGAACACTTGAGCAATGACCCACACGACTGGCGCGAGATGATGATAGAAGTGTGCCTCGCTGGTTGCGTCGAATTGCTGCCGCGCCTACATTAGCGAACCGCAGACGCAACCAATGGGCTTCTTAAGGGAAGCCTTTCGGCCCGGGCCACTCGCTTTCACTCGCTGATAGGTCAACCAAAATCCTTGTAGTCCCGCCTGCCGCTACGCGTGAGGAGGATCCGAATGAAACCGAAAAAGCAAGTCTGGATAGCCGTATTGTGTTTGCTTTCGGCGATTGCCATCGCCATTGCCTTCAGCGTCCACACCTCTAAAGTTCAGACCGCTAAACGTGCGGCACCACCAAACCGAGGTGCAATCGCCCAACCCGCCGTCTACCTTGCCCATCCTTCTCTTCGCGCTGCAATCCCTAATGCCACATTGTGGGACACCCGCACACAGCGAATGGGCACGGGCCTGCAAAACAACGCCACTCCTTTTCTGCCCCCGGTGGAAGAGTTCACGCTGACTCCGCCGAATCCGGAGCGGGGCATTACGAAAACAACGATCGCGGTGCGCTTCGCCGGGCAAGCCGCAGAAAAGCTGCCGGCGCAGTTTCCGATAACGCTTATCAAGCAGCACGTTGTTATGGTGCGCTCGGCCGGTGACGCGAGCACATTCGTCACCTCCGCCGATTTTGACTGGCAGGCGTTCGCCCGACAACAGGCGTTGCGCCAGCAGGCCGCCAGTCAAGGAAAGATGGTGCCCGTATTTGAAGGACGCCGGTTCATCCGGATGGAGAAGATGCAGTTCCTCGACCCGGCCCAAATCTTGGGGACGCTGCAATCGCATCAGCCGATTCAATTCTCGCCAGGGATTCTCAATGACGGAACAGTCACCGTAGTGCCTGACCACGAGCTGATGATCAATGCGATCCCGGTGGTGGAGGACCCGTCCAACACGTTCGATCCGTGCGTGAACACCGCACAAAATCTGAATGGAGCCTGGACCTTCAACACGCTCATGCAGGGGATCGCATGCAGCGGCGGCAACTGCACGGTGGGGACGCAACAAGGCCGGCAGATGGCCGAAAACATGTTGATGGATATGTTTCTGGCGTGGCAGAACACGAACCTGCAGATTAATCATTTCTTGGTTCCCAATCGGGAGGGTATTGGGACCCTCGGCGGTAGCTCGGGGCTGTTAGCGAACTGGCCTATCGACAGCCAAAACACGTGCAGTAACGGTCCCAACGGTGCATGCCCGGCTCTGCTCAACGCTCCAGTGCATTTGAACGCGATCGTAAATCGCATCGACCTGGGAGAGAACAACGCGGGGCTAGCTACGGCCGGCGAGCTGCGATTCATCTTTGGAGTCACGGCCGGCACTTCCGCCAATACTGGACTGTGCCCGGGTGGAGGTGGGCAACGGTTCAACATCATTCTCGAATACAACGTGCCCAGCAACATCTCCGCGCCGCAATGGGCAAACGCCTGGAACAGTCTTCCCACTTCCGATTTTGGGCAGGACTACCTCGGCCCGCTGAAAACGACGATCACAGATGCGGTGGTTCTGCCGAATAAGTGTACCGACGGTGGAGGCAACTCTGTGAGCTGCCTGGCTCAAATACGCACGAACGAAATCGAGCTGTCGCCAAGCCAGGGTCCCAACGGCCCGATCGGCCTTTGGGAGATGAGGCAGTTCATTCTGGTTCAGAACAATGGACCGCAGCTTCAGGAGACGACCGTCTCCATGACTCCGGATTCCAGCTTTAATTTCGGCAGCCCCAAGTGCGGTACAAGTAACCTGCCCGCCTGCAACTTCACGAACACCTTGCAGACCTGGATCAACGACAACCAGAGCCAGATTCTGGCTAGTGGCGGCGCGCTTCCTGCGGTTCCCGACAGCTTCAACGGCGGCCCATTCCTGGGCGGCTCATCCTTCAACAGCGGCCCCGGTTCGTTCTGGGTGGATCAACAGCAGACGAACTCCGAGCCTGCCAGGGTCGACTTCTCGGCCAACACGTGTAGCGCGTGCCACGGGGGAGAAACCTGGGTCGCTGATTTTCAGCAAGTGGTTAACCGCTCAGCTACAGGTCACAACGACGCAGCCTCGGGGCTGTCTAATTTCCTGCTGGGCTGCACCGACTCCAGCGACGGACTGGCGGGCTGCACGGCGACACAATGTGGCATAAACACGCCTTGCACAGAAACCGTGCCGGATCCAAACACTTGTGTCCCGAGTCCCCAGTTTAACTGTAAAACACCATTTGGCGACCTCCTGCGCCGCATGAATTACCTATCGGCATTACTGGGCGGTGGGTCTGGAGGCGGCGGGACGCTCATGGAGTTTGTCAAGCAACCCATCGGCATCCACTGAGGAACCCTGTTCTGCAGGTTGCGAAGGAGCAATCGTCCAGAGAGTCGCTATGTCCCGGAAACAAACCCCACCCAGGCAGAGCTTGGGTGGGGAATCAATCAGCTGTTTGATCGAAGTATCTCAGCCAAGCTCCCTGCGCCCACCACGGCTGAGCACAAGATCCTGCTCCGCCTTGCCCGAGGAGGACACCATGACGCTCCGGCGAGTCCTTTCCCTCATTTTCATCGTCATCTCAGCGGCCTTCGGCCCGATACTCCTCGCCCAGACGCATCAGGAACGTTCTGGCGCGCCAGCTCCCCTGTCCAGCGGTATCAACTGGGCAATGCAGGCGATGCTTGCCCTGACCGGCGGCAATCCAGTCAGTTCTGTTACCGAGAGCGGCTCAGTGACGCGCAGCATCTAGGGGGGGCGTAAAGCTTGAATCCAGTTTGAGGGGCTGCCCGTAGTGGCTGAACCGGTGCAATGCCGTGAACGACAAAGATCTCAAGATTATGAAAATCCGTTTTGACTCCCTCGTAACCGAGACATCGCAGCGCTTGTACGGACTCAGTGCGCTTATTGAGTTGATTTACCGAGCGACTCCGGAGGTCGAACTGCAGGAGCGCGACGCTCTGAAGCAATTGGCTGAACACGAAAAGTGGGAATACGGAGATTACAATGTCGAGGGGCAATTCTTAGACGTCAAGTTCAAGTACTGGCTCCCCAAGTTCGCAGCGTACTCGGTCATAATCTTGCTTAGCTCAATCGTCGAGACGCAGTTGCTTGCGTACGCGAGGAGAGTTGGTCAACGCGGGGAGTGCGCCTTCGACCTGAACGACTTGATTAAGAGTCAGCTATCGGCAAGTGGGGTCATCCTAGGTTCCTTCCAGATAAATCAATAACTTACCAACAACAAAGCCCGCACGGAAGCATTTGCACGAGGTATTGAAAAGGAGCACTTTGGCGCATACCGGCTCGAAGCGTACGGCACACATGGCTGCAGCACACCGGACCTTTTGGACAGCTGATTCTAGGTCAGCACCCCTATTAGGTCAAAAACAGTAAACCTTTTATTTAGAGATGCCTGTAACATTGAGGGCACGGCTGCCATTGGCCCCGGCTCACGTCCTCGCGTGACTGTGAGGGGTGGCCTGCGTTAGCCTGCCGGACGCAGGACCATAAAGAGAAAGGCGACGCCGATGACGATCGTTATTGAGATCACACCCGAGGTTCAGGCGGAGCTGAGCCGCCGGGCGGCGGCCAGTGGCGTTGACATCGGCGCCTATGCCGCAAGCCTGCTTGAAAAGGCGGCCCATGTTCCCGGCGGAATGAAGAAGCTCAGCCAAAGCCAGCTTGACACCACGCTTCAGGAGCTTGCGCAGTTCTCACACAAGATTCCCTTGCTCTCGGATGAAGCCTTCTCGCGCGAGAGTCTGTATCGGGATCACGACTGATGCCGGGCGGCGATGCCTGTCGGCTCGACAGCAACATCCTGTTACGGATCAGCAAAAGCGACGACCCTCAGCGTGCCGCGGTCTGCAATGCGCTTCGCGCGCTGGTCGGGCAGGGGGTACGGCTCTCCTACATCTCGCAGACACTTGGCGAGTTCTGGAACGCCTCAACTCGCCCGCTGGACAAGAACGGCTTAAGTTTGAACATCGCCGAGACCGGTCGCCTAGCCCCCGTGATCTTTTCTCAGCGATCTTGCGGTCGGCCAATTGCTGCTTGCGTGCCGCACTAGCACAAACGCCGATTAGCCAACTGAACAGCACACATGTGTGTCAAATGTATTCTTACCCTCCAGTTTGTGTTGGCGCAGTTTACAACCCACCGGATTGTGCATAAACAATCTCCCAAACCTTGAGCGTCCATCCTAGGCGCTTACCGCGAGAGTCGGGCAGAACACCGGTGCTAGTGATGTAGAGGGGGCATTCACGATCCAATGTGTATTCCTGGCGGGCGCCGTGTTTGTTTGCAAGAATAAAGAAGAGGAGGGGGCCAGCCCTGTCCGCCAATTGAAAAACCGCGGGCATCTCGCACGGTTGCGAATATCCCATTCGCAGAAAGAGCTTTGGCAGAGATTCAATCCCGCCTAACAGATCGCGCGCATCCGCCGCCCTTGCTTATTAAGACATAGTGAACTATCTTTTAATAGCAATTGGGCTTATTAAAGGAACCCTTCATAACGCCGGTGGCCACAGAAAACAAGTCCAGACTCGGAACCTACGTCACGACCACCGTGACTGGCGAGGCTGTGCGGGCGTTTATTCCGGCTCCTCTTCCACCGAATCCGCCGCTTGAGTTGGGTGGCCTGTACCAGCTTCTTGATCGAGCCAACCAGGCGTTGGGCCGGCTTGATGGACTGACAACTCTGCTTCCGGACACAAAGTTCTTCCTCTACCTCTACGTCCGGAAGGAAGCTTTGCTGTCTTCTCAAATCGAGGGAACAAAATCCTCGTTTTCCGATCTTCTGCTCTTTGAAAACGAGGCAGAGCCGGGCGTTCCGGTCGATGACGTTGAAGAGGTCTCGAACTACGTAGCCGCGATACAACATGGCCTTCGGCGGATCGCAAGTGGCTTTCCGCTTTCGCTCCGACTCATACGAGAGATTCACGAGATCCTGTTGCGGGGCGGACGTGGAGCCAACAAGACGCCAGGCGAGTTTCGCCAATCACAGAACTGGGTCGGGGGGAGTCGGCCAGGCAATGCTACCTTTGTTCCGCCTCCGCCCGAGCGGCTCATGGAGTGCCTGGACAGCTTTGAACGGTTTCTCCATGACGATAAACACAAGCTGCCGGTTCTGATTGAAGCGGGACTGGTGCACGTGCAGTTTGAGACGATCCATCCCTTTCTTGACGGTAACGGCAGGCTGGGGCGATTGCTGATCACGCTCCTGCTTTGCTCGAAGGGCGCTCTGCGTGAGCCGCTTTTGTATCTCAGTCTCTACTTCAAGGCAAACCGCAACCGGTACTACGATCTGCTCCAGCGCGTCCGCACGGAGGGCGCCTGGGAGGAGTGGCTCGCGTTCTTTCTCGAAGGGACTCAGGTCACGGCCCGAGCCGCAGCTGAGGCCGCAAAACAGATTCTGGATCTCTTCGCCAAAGACCGAGACCGAATCCAGAAGCTCGGACGCGCCGCTTCTTCGGCGCTGCGTGTTCATGAGTACATGCAGAAGAAACCACTTGCTGGCATCGGCGCCGCGGCCGACGCTCTCAAACTGTCCATCCCCACTGTGACCGTCGCTCTGAACCACCTGGTTCGCCTCGGCATAGCCAAAGAAGCTACCGGAAAGCGCCGCGACCGCCTCTTTGCTTACTCGCGCTACATAAAGATTTTGAGCGAAGGGACGGAACCTCTTCGGAGCCAGTAAGCCAAAGCCCAACTCTTCGCCTCAGTGATCACTTGAAAAGCGGCCAACGGTTATCAGTTCAAAACTGATTGGAATAAGAGCGAAGGCTCCAGCGATCCAGTATGTTCTTGGTTGAGGACCAAGACGGACTGGGGTCAGGAGAAGCCTTCATGACTATTGTAGGGTGTGATTTCCATCCGAGTTGGCAACAAGTTGCGGTTCTTGATGTCGAAACGGGAGAGATTAACGAGCACAAATTGGTCAATGGAAAGGGAGAAGCGGAACGATTTTACCGAGCTTTGCCGGTCCCGTCGTTGGTTGGTATTGAAGCTTGTGGCAACAGCCAATGGTTGATCGAATTGTTGCAGCAGATAGGCCACGAAATCTGGATTGGGGATGCAGCTCAGATCCGGGCCAGCTACGTGCGCAAGCAAAAGACGGACCGACGGGATGCGGCCCACATCCTGAAGCTCTTGGTAGAGAATCGTTTTCCGCGGTTGTGGACACCGAGCGCGGAGCAGCGTGACCTGCGGCAGTTGTTGGTTCATCGGCACAAGCTGGTGTCGATCCGCACGCGGGTAAAGGGTGGGTTGCAGCATCTAGCCTTGAACTGCGGCCTGCAGAAGAAAAGTAAGTTGTGGACTGCGGCTGGACAGAAGACACTGCGGGAGCTGCCACTAGATACTTGGGCAGCATGCCGGCGAGAGGATCTGCTGGGCTTGCTGACAAATCTGAACCAACTGATCGACAAGCTAGACGTGGCGGTGGAAGGAGCTGCTGCGGAACATCCCCAAGCACGGCTCCTGATGACACAGCCAGGCGTAGGCCCGATTACTTCATTGGCGTTCGTGCTGACCCTCGGGGACGTGTCGCGTTTCAAACGCGGCAAGCAGGTCGCCAGCTACTTGGGACTGATTCCACGCGAGCATAGCTCGGGAGGCAAACAGCGGCTGGGCGCAATCAACAAGCAGGGCAACAGTTTCATGCGCACCTTGCTAGTCGAAAGCGCACAGACCGTCACACGCTTGGATAAGGGATTTCGCAAACAGTACTTGCACCGCTGCCACCGCATGCCAAAAGGCGTGGCCAAGGTGGCGGCAGCACGTAAATTAGCAGTACGACTCTTCTGGATGCTGCGCACCAACACCAGGTATCCGGAGGTCGTTCGCATCGAGAGCAGCCCGGCGTTGGCCGTGGTCGGCGAAAGCTAGACCGAAAAACTGAATGGGCACTCTCGCATCCAGCGGGACCGGTGCAAAAGACGGCCTACGGCCTTGGAAAACAAAACGAATGTTTTCCACTTTCGCACCGGCTACGGCGGCTGGATGTTCGCATGGAAGAATCATGGTTGCAGTTTAGGCCGTATCGATGGTTGGTGGAGCGATTTCGCTCCCCGCGTGGTGATTCAGCGTGAAACACCAGGGCCTTGGTCCTCAACCTTCTCTGGCTAACACGCGGTGTCACATACACCGGACCGGACATTTCTGTCCTTGACACAGCCTTCGCTCTTATCGA
>Ga0335081_10006713_pt1 | contig 18346 bp, 20 predicted proteins | sample Lox_Sample_35_FD_206713 | JGI IMG/M metagenome (GOLD analysis project Ga0335081, IMG submission 206713) | Soil microbial communities from Loxahatchee National Wildlife Refuge, Florida, United States - Lox_Sample_3.5 | ecosystem: Environmental > Terrestrial > Soil > Wetlands | place: USA...
TGGTGGCGACCCGTGAGCCCGGCGGCTCGTCCATGAACGGCATGAACTTGTCCGGGAAGCCGGGCATCGTGCAGGCGATGCAGATGCCGCCGACATTCGGGCAGCCGCCCACCCCGTTGATCCAGCCGCGCTTGGGCACATTGCACTTCACGACAGGCCCCCAGCAGCCCAGCTTGACCAGGCATTTCGACGATCCGTACACCTCGGCGAAGTCGCCCTGCTCGTAGTAGCCCGCCCGGTCGCAGCCTTCATGCACAGTGGCGCCGAACAGCCAGGTGGGCCGCAGGGCCTCGTCCAGCGGGATCATCGGTGCCTGGCCCGCTACCTGATAGAGCAGGTAGAGGATCGTCTCGGCGAGGTTGTCCGGGTGGGTCGGGCAGCCGGGCACGCAGACGATCGGCAGCCCGGCCTTGGACCGCCAGTCCCAGCCGAGATAGTCCGGCACTCCCATCGCGCCTGTCGGGTTGCCCGCCATCGCGTGGATGCCCCCGTACGTGGCGCAGGTACCCACCGCCAGGATCGCGGTCGCCCTGGGCGCGAGCCGGTCAAGCCACTCGCTGGTCGTCATCGGCTGGCCGGTCGCCGGGTTGTTGCCGAAGCCGCACCAGTAGCCCTCTTCCTTGATGGCCTCGTTCGGGATCGACCCCTCGACAACGAGCACGAACGGATCGAGCTCGCCGCGGTCGGCCCTGTGCCACCACTCGATGAAGTTGTCGGCGCCGGTCTCCGGGCCGCACTCGAAGTCGATCAGCGGCCAGTGCACGGCGACCTGCGGCAGGCCCGGCAGCGCTCCGAGCGCTATCTCCTCGATGCTCGGCTGGCTGGCCGCGGTGAGTGCGACGGAATCCCCGTCGCAGCCCAGGCCCCCGTTCATCCAGAGGATGTGGACGACGGGCCCGGCGGCGCCGCCAGGCGGCGAGCTGGCGGCGCCGTCCGCCGAGCTGGCCGTGCCATTCTGCGAATTGCCAGCCGTCTGACCCTCAGCGGCCATCGCGAGGCCACCTCCTCGCTGCTGGATAGGCTTGACGCGGGCGCGACGCCGGGTGGGCGCGGCAAGCGCCGCGGATGGGCTCAGCGGCGCCGCGCGGCCTGCCTCGCGCCGCCGCGCCAGTGCAGTAGCCCACGAGTACCTCGGCTTCCGTGGCTTCGTCACGCCCAGTTCCCAGAGATGCTAGACCCGCGACGCTGCCACGACAAGACTGAACAGTTGTTCACCGGACATATGTGTCCGGTGAACTGCGGCCGGTCCTGTCCGCCTGCCTGCCGCCCGGCCTGCCGCCAGCTTGCACAGAGGGTTCCGCACCGCCGCCGCGGGCACGTACGCTGGCTTCACCTCCCGTCCTGCGCCACGGGGGGTGCCGGCCAGAGGGAGACACTTGTGGCAGTGCCCAGCGAGAATCCCGGCGGGGGGCAGGTCGAGGTTGTGCCGGTTGTCGTACTGTCCCAGGTCTTCACCGCGCGTCCGTCATCGATCCCCGACATCAGGGACTTCGTCCGCCGCTGCCTCGCGGAGTCGCCGCTGACCGAGGAGGGCACCCGCGAGGTCGGCCAGACAGTGTTCCGCGCGCTGCTCGACGCGGCCGGCCCGACCGGGTCAATCCAGGTGGCTTTCCGCATCTTTCCCGAGCATGTCGAGGTAGACGTGCTGCACTCTGACACGGCGATCCCGTCACCGACAGTGCCGGGGCCGCCCGTCACCCGCGCCGCGCCTGCCGCCGGCCCGCAGCCGGCCGGCGGCAGGCGCGAAGCCGGCATGGCGCGGCCTGGTCCGGCTGACGTCCCCGCGGCCACACCGCGCGCCATGATCGGCGGACCCCGCCATCCGGCCACGTTCGCGGACTGGATGTCGAGCACGTTGCGGCGCGAAGGGCTGACGCAGGAGGCGGCGGCGCGGCAGCTCGGGGTTTCGGTCAAGACCGTGAGCCGCTGGGTCGGCGGCGCGACGGAGCCCCGGATGCGGGACCTGCGGCGAATCCAGGAGGTCTTCGGTGCGGTGCCGCTCCCGTAACGCACAGTTAGTCTCGGCCTGCCCGAAAGCCAGCGAAAGGTCAGATCTGGCCGACCGGACCACTAGACGTCCCCCCACTTGTGTCCTACGGTGCTGGCATGGCGATTCAGCCAGGACGTAATCAGCTCGGCACGGACCGCGGCCACATTATCGTGCGGACCGGCCGCGATGGGCTCGCGGCAACCGCTGGCCACGATCTGACCATCGAGCTGACACGATGGTCCGGCGTGCTGACGGTGACGGAGGACCTGTCGCCGGGCAGCCTCGAGGTGCGGATTGACATGCGGTCACTGCTGGTCCGGGACGGCACCGGCGGCCTCAAGCCGCTGACCGACAGGGACAAGCGCGAGGCCGCCCTCACCGCGGGCAAGGTGCTGCGGACGCAGCGGAGTCCGGAGGCGGCCTTTTCCGCGGCGGAATTCGAGCCAGGGATTGCCGGCGGCGGGGTCATCAGCGGGAACCTGACGCTGGCCGGAATAACCCGGCCGCTGCAACTGCAGGTCAGCAAGACCGGCCAGGACGCCTACCAGGCCACCGCTTCGGTAGTGCAGAGCCACTTCGGCATCAAGCCCTACAGCGGATTCCTCGGCGCGCTGAAGGTGCGCGACAATGTCGATATCGAGGTCAGCATCGACTTGTCCGGGCCGACGGCAACTCGGGAGTTACCCGGGGGGGAGCGAACATGACTGCTTCGCCGCCGGCCGGATCCTGCGCCGAGGTCAGCGCGCTGTTCGAGCGCCGGGTGCAGCCCGTCCTCGACTTCGCCGGGCAGGCGGGCGAGGTGGCCGCCGCCTGCCACGACATGGCGAGCCGGTTCCACCAGGGCGGCAAGCTCGTGGTGTTCGGCGCTGGCGGGCCCAGCACCGATGCCGCGCACGTGGCGGTGGAATTCGTCCATCCGGTCATCGTGGGCAAGCGGGCGCTCCCGGCCATCTCGCTGACCTCTGATATCGCCACGGTGACGGGGATAGCCGCGCAGGAGGGGATGGCCAGCATCTTCTCCCATCAGCTCCGCTGCCTGGCCGAGCCCGCCGACATCGCGCTCGGCATCTCCGCCGACGGCAACTGTGCCAGCGTCCTGGCCGGCCTGCGTGCCGCGCGGGAGCTTGGCATGCTGACGATCGCGCTGGCCGGCGCCGGGGGCGGCGCGATGGCAGCCAGCCCGGCCGTGGATCACGTGCTGGTCACCAGGTCGGCTGACCCGCGGATCGTCAAGGAGATGCACGTGACGACGTACCACGTGCTGTGGGAGCTCGTGCATGTCTTCCTGGAGCAGCCGGGCGTGCTCGGACCGGGGGTGGTCGCATGACAGCAGCCCCGGGCCTGCCCGCTCCCGGTCGCCGGGCGGCGGCCGCGCAGTGTCCCGCCGACGTCTGCATCACCTGCTCCGACACCGCCGTCGCCGTGCCGGTCGTGCGGCTGCTTGCCGACGGCATGGCCGTAGTGGCCACCGGCTCGGGCGAGGAAGAGGTCAGCGTCGCGCTGGTCAGCGCGAAGGCCGGCGACACGATCCTGGTGCACGCCGGGGAGGCCATCTCGGTGGTGGGGTCATGACACCGCCAGCGGCGCCGGGCCAGGAAGGCCAGCCCGCCGCCGGATCGGTGCAGTCGCTCTATCCGTTCCTCTACCAGGGCAGCACCGATGTGCCCGCCGTGCTCGACCAGGTGCGCCAGTCGACGGTGGCGAAGGCCAGCGAGATCATCGAGCTGCGCCGGGTGGTGCTCGGCCGCGACGGCCCGCGGCTGATGGAGTGCGCCGGTGACATCGCCGCGCGGTTCGCCGCGGGCGGCCGCCTGCTGGCCTTCGGGAACGGCGGCAGCGCGACCGACGCGCAGCAGCTGGCAGCCCTCTTCCTGCACCCTGGCGGGGACCGCAGGCCGCTGCCCGCGCTGAGCCTGGCCAGCGATACCCCGGTGATCACGGCGCTGTGCAACGACATCGGCGTGGACGTCGTGTTCGCCCGCCAGATCGCGGCGTTCGGCAGCAAGAGGGACGTCGTCGTCGGGCTTTCCACCAGCGGTAACTCGGAGAACCTGGTACGGGCCTTCGACGAGGCCGGCCGTCGCGGCATGCTCACCATCGGCATCGCCGGCTACCAGGGCGGCAGGATGGCGGAGCTGGACAGCATTGACTACCTGTTCGTCGCGCCCTCGGCGTCGGTCCACCGGATCCAGGAAGCGCAGACGACCGTCTACCACGCGCTGTGGGAGCTCACGCTCGCCACGCTCGGCCGGGAGCAGGTGACGCCGTGAGGGGGGGGATGCTGATTGCCGGCGTCGGCAACATCTTCCTGGGCGACGATGGCTTCGGCGTCGAGGTCGCCAGCCGCCTGGCGGCGCGGGACCTGCCCGGCTGGGTCCGGGTGGCGGACTACGGCATCCGCGGCATGCACCTGGCCTACGACCTGGCCGGCGCCTGCGACAGCGCGATCCTGATCGACGCAACGCCGCGGGGCGGCGAGCCCGGCACTATCTATGTCATCGAGCCGGACCTGGCTACGCAGCCCGCCGCCGACGCGGCACTCACCCAGAACCCGCTGTTCAACGCCCATGGCATGCAGCCGGACGTCATCTTCGGCATGCTTGGGGTGCTCGGCGGGCGGGCCGGCACCGTGCTGGTCGTCGGCTGCGAGCCCGCCAGCGTGGCAGCGGGCATGGGCCTGAGCGAGCCCGTGGCGGCGGCGGTCGACGAGGCGGTCGCGGTGGTGCTGGACCTGGTGGCCGCCGCGGGACCGGCCGGCGGGCCACGGGAACCGGGCGGCGGGCGAGGCAGCAGGCCGGGCCAGGCGTCGCAGCGCCCGCGCCCGGCCGCCGGCGATGCACGCGGATCAGTCAGGAAGGGATGGTCACATGTGCCTTGGCATACCCGGTGAGGTGATCGGCTTCCTGCCGGGCCAGCCCGACCTGGCCAGAGTGGACGTCAGCGGGGTCCGGCGGGTGATCAACGTCGGCCTGCTCGCCGACGACCCGCCCGAGCCGGGCGAGTGGGTGCTCATCCACGTGGGTTTCGCGCTGTCGAGGATTGACGAGGACGAGGCTGCCGCGGCGCTGGCGTTCCTGGCGGGAATCGGCCAGGCGTATGAGGACGAGCTGGCCGCCCTGCAGGAATCACGGATCGAGTAGGAGGGCGGGAAGATGCGGTTCGTCGACGAGTTCCGGGACGCGGGCAAGGCCCACGCGCTGGCCGCGAAGATCGCTGACCTGTGCGAGCCGGGGCGTCAGTACCAGCTGATGGAAGTGTGCGGCGGGCACACTCACACCATCTACAAGCACGGGCTCGAGGACTACCTGCCAGAGCAGGTCACGCTCGTGCACGGACCCGGCTGCCCGGTCTGCGTGATCCCGATGGGCCGGGTCGACGATGCCATGGCCCTGGCGGCCCAGCCGGACGTCATCATGACCTCGTTCGGCGACATGATGCGGGTGCCGGGCAGCAACGGGTCGTTCTTCGACGCCAAGGCCCGCGGCACCGACATCCGGATGGTGTACTCGCCGCTCGACTCGCTGAAGATCGCCCGGCAGAACCCGGACAAGCGGATTGTCTTCATGGCCATCGGGTTCGAGACCACCGCCCCGTCAACGGCGATGACAGTGCTGCGCGCAGCGGCCCAGGGACTGACGAACTTCTCGATCTTCTGCAACCACGTGACCATCATCCCGGCCATCAAGGCCATCCTCGACTCGCCCGACCTCCGGCTCGACGGCTTCATCGGGCCAGGGCACGTCTCCACGGTGATCGGCTGCCGGCCCTATGAGTTCATCGCGGGCGATTACGGCAAGCCGGTCGTCGTCGCCGGGTTCGAGCCGCTGGACATCCTGCAGTCCATCTACATGCTGATGCTCCAGCTGTCCCGGCGGGAGTCGACCGTGCAGAACCAGTATTCCCGGGTCGTCCCGTGGGACGGCAACGCGGTCGCGCTGAGGGCGATCGGCCAGACGATGGAGCTGCGGCCGTATTTCGAATGGCGCGGCCTCGGCTTCATCTCGCACTCCGCCCTGAAAGTCCGGTCGGAGTACGCCGCATTCGACGCCGAGCTGCTGTTCTCCGTGCCCGGCGTCCGGGTCGCCGACCCGAAGGCGTGCCAGTGCGGCGAGGTGCTGAAGGGCGTCCTGAAACCGTGGGAATGCAAGGTCTTCGGCACCGCGTGCACGCCCGAGACGCCGATCGGCACCTGCATGGTATCGCCGGAGGGCGCCTGCGCAGCCTATTACAACTACGGCCGGCTGACCCGCAGCCGGGTGAGGGAGGCGAGCCGGTCATGACCCAGGCCGCCGACAGCCAGGACGCGGGCTGGATACAGGAGGTGCTCAGGGAGCACGGCGAGCAGGTCAGCGGCGAGCAGCCAGCCGCGCAGGGCCGCCAGGCCGCCGGCGACGCCGGCCAGTCCGGGGAGCGCGCCGGGCCGGCCGGGCACATCCGCCGGGGCTCCCCGCAGCCGCTGCCGGGAACAGTTCGCGAGGAGCTGGTGCTCGAGCGGATCGACCGGGCCCGCCGCAGCCGCCCGCGGGTCAGGGAAGACCGGGTCACGATGTCGCACGGGGCCGGCGGGAAAGCCAGCCAGACCCTGATCGAGGCGGTGTTCCTCGACGCGTTCCGCAATCCGCTGCTCGCGCCGCTCGAGGACGCCGCCCAGCTGCATTTCAATGGCTCGCGGGTGGCGCTGACCACTGATTCCTATGTCGTCTCGCCGCTCTTCTTCCCCGGCGGCGACATCGGCGACCTGGCGGTCAACGGGACAGTGAATGACCTGTCGATGGCCGGTGCCGTGCCGCTGTACCTGTCGGCGGGATTCATCCTGGAAGAAGGTTTTCCCGTCGCTGATCTGACCCGGATCGTCGCCTCCATGCGCGCGGCGGCCGACGTCGCGGGCGTCCAGGTGGTCACCGGCGACACCAAGGTGGTGGAGCGCGGCAAGGCGGACGGCTGCTACATCAACACCGCCGGGATCGGCGTGATCGAGCGCGACGTGATGCTGGGCGTGGCCCGCGCCCGGCCGGGTGACGTGATCATAGTGTCCGGCCCGATCGGCGACCACGGCGTCACCATAATGCTGGCCCGCGGCGAGCTGGACATCGAGGCCGACGTGGTCTCGGATACGGCGCCGCTGAACGAGCTGGTCGGCGGCCTGCTGGCGAAGACCGCCGGGGTGCGCGCGCTGCGCGATGCCACTCGCGGCGGTGTCGCCACCATTCTCAACGAGATCGCCGCCGCGGCCGGGGTCGGCGTGCTGGTCAGCGAGGACGACATCCCGGTCCGGGCACAGGTGCGCGGAGCAGCCGAGCTGCTCGGGATCGACCCGATGTATGTGGCCTGCGAGGGCCGGCTCGTCGCCGTCGTCGACAGCGCGCAGGCCGATACCGCGCTGGCCGCCATCCGGGCCCATCCGCAGGGCGGGCAGGCGGCGATCATCGGGCAGATCCGGGCCGAGCAGCCGGGCATCGTCCAGCTGAAGACCGCCTTCGGCGGCACCAGGATCGTCGACGTGCTAGTCGGCGATCCGCTGCCGCGGATCTGCTGAGCGGACGAGCCGGACCGACGGCGGCAGCGGAAAGGTACCGACAGGCCGGAAGCCAACTGATCGGAGGGGGGAGGCTCAGGTGCATGAACTGGCGATCACCGAGAGCGTCGTGGATGCGGTGACCGGACGCCTCCCGCAGGCGCGTATCACCTGCGTGCGCCTGGAGATCGGCGCGCTGTCCGGGGTAGTCGCAGACTCCGTGCGGTTCTGCTTCGACCTGGTCACCGAGGGCACCAACCTGGCTGGCGCGCGGCTGGAGATCAGCCAGCCGCCCGGGCGGTGCCGTTGCCGGGCATGCCGCGCCGAATTCCGGCCCGACGGGCCGATCGCCCTGTGCCCGTGCGGCAGCGCCGAGATCGCCGTCCTGGCGGGCCAGGAACTCAAGATCACCTCGGTACAGGTGGCGTGACCCATGTGCGGGACATGCGGATGCAGCGGCGGCGCGGTGATCAGGCTGGCAGCCGGCCGGCCTGACGACGGCTCGCTGCCGGGCGCGGCACTGAGCGACCACGGACCCGGGCACGCACCCGGCCGCGACCACGGGCACGGGCACGGGCACCAGCACGCGCCCGGCGACCGCCCTGGCAGTCACGACCGGACAGTCGAGCTGCAGCAGAAAGTGCTGGCGAAGAACGATGCGATCGCGCAGCGCAACCGGGAGTGGCTGGCCAGCCGGGGCATCCTCGCGGTCAACCTGATGAGCTCGCCGGGCGCCGGCAAGACGACACTGCTGGAGCGCACCGCCAGGGACCTGACCGGAAAGATCGCGATCTCGGTGATCGAGGGCGATCAGGAGACGGCGCTTGACGCCCGGCGGATCCTGGCCGCCGGCAGCCAGGTCGTGCAGGTCAACACCGGGGCGGGCTGTCACCTGGACGCCGAGATGCTGTCGCAGGCACTGCCCGAGCTCGACCCGCCGGCCGGCTCCGTCGTGGTGATCGAGAACGTCGGCAACCTGGTATGCCCGGCGCTGTTCGACCTCGGCGAGGCGGCCAGGGTGGTGCTCGCCTCTGTCACCGAGGGCGCCGACAAGCCGCTGAAATACCCGCACATGTTCCGCCAGGCCGATCTGGTGCTGCTCAACAAGACCGACCTGCTGCCCTACGTGGACTTCGATCCGCGCCGTTATGCGGCCGATCTGCGGCGGGTCGCCCCGGCCGCCCTGCTGCTGCAGCTGTCGGCCAGCACCGGCGATGGCATGCGACCGTGGTACGACTGGCTGCGCCGCCGCACGTCGGCGCCGCACGAGTGACCCGGCAGCGCCGCCGCCTTCGCTCGCCTGCCCGCCGATCCGGTGCTACGGCTGGTCTGCTGCCACCGCGGCCAGCCGGTCCCGGGCCGCGGCGATCGCCGCCTGGCCCAGGCTGATTCCCCCGTCATTGCAGGGAACCCGCGAGTGCACCAGGACCGTGAAGCCGCGCCCGGTGAGCTCGCTGACCACGGCGCGGGACAGCAGCAGATTCTGAAACACCCCGCCGGACAAGGCAACGGTGCGCAGGCCGCAGCGGTCGCGCAGCGCCGAGCAGACGGCCGTGATGATCACGGTGACGCCGTTGTGAAAGCGCCCGGCAATCGTGGCGGGCGCGATTCCCGCCGCCAGGTCTTCGGCCGCCGCCGCCACCAGGTCGGCCCCGGCGACACGCAGCATCCCGTCCGGGCCGCCTGCGGTGAGCGCAGCCTGGTAACTGCCCCGCTCGGCGGGGTCGGCCAGCTGCTCGAGCTCGATAGCCGCCTGGCCCTCGTAGCTGACGACGTCCCGCACGCCGAGCAGCGCGGCGACCGCGTCGAACAGCCGGCCCGCACTGGAGGTGACGGGCGCGTTGATGCCGCGCCGGGCCATGGTCAGCACGTTCGCCCAGGCACGCTCGTTGCGCCTGGCCACAGCCAGGCCGCCGGGCGGCGCGCCGCGGTATCCGGCGTCCAGGTAGACCGCGGCCATCCGCCACGGCTGCCGGATCGCGGCCGCGCCGCCCGGCAGCGGTACGCCGGTCAGGTGCCCGGCTCGCTCGAACCTCGCCAGGTCGGCGACGAGGAACTCACCGCCCCAGATCGTGCCGTCGGTTCCGTAGCCGGTGCCGTCGAACGCCACCCCGATGACCGGCCCCCGCTGCCCGTTGTCGGCCAGGCAGGAGGCGATGTGCGCGTGATGATGCTGCACGCCGACGAGCTCGGCTCCCGCCAGTTCCAGCGCGTACTTGGTGGACAGGTAATCCGGGTGCAGATCGTGCGCCACCACCTGCGGATCGATGTCGAAAAGGCGCCGGAAGTGCTCGATGCCCGCCACGAAAGAGCGCAGCGTCTCGGCGTTCTCCAGGTCGCCGATATGGTGCGACACGAAGGCACGATTTCCCTTGCCCAGGCAGAACGTGTTCTTCAGCTCAGCCCCGCAGGCAAGCACCGGCCGGGCGAAGCCGGCCGGGACGGCCAGCGGCTCCGGCACGTAACCGCGAGACCGGCGGAGCACCGCCGGCCTGCCGCCAGCCGCCCGCACCACGGAATCGTCGGTCCTGACGTGAATCTCACGATCGTGGCTGAGGAACGCGTCCGCGATGCCCGCGAGGTGCTCCAGCGCCTCGCCGTCGTCGTACACGATCGGCTCGTCCGACACGTTCCCGCTGGTCAAAACGATTGGCCTGGCTGTCTCCCGGAGCAGCAGGTGATGCAGCGGCGTATACGGCAGCATCAGCCCCAGCTCCCGGTTCCGCGGCGCCACCGACGCCGCGACCCGCCCCGGCCAGCCGCCGTCGGCCGGGGCGGCGCCGGCGGCGCGGGCCGGGCCGGCGCCGGGTGCCGCGTTTCGCGGCAGCAGCACGATCGGCCGCCGGGCGCTGGTCAGCAGCGCCGCCGCGGCGTCGTCGACCTCGCAGAGCGCGCGCGCCGCCGCGAGGTCTGGCACCATAACCGCGAAGGGCTTGTCCGCGCGGTGCTTACGGGCCCGCAGCGTGGCGGCCGCCTGCTCGCTGCCGGCGTCCACCGCCAGGTGGTAGCCGCCGAGCCCCTTGACCGCGACGATCTTCCCGGCGCGCAGCAGCGCGGCGGCCGCGGCGACTATCCCGTCGGCCCGCTGCTCTGCGGACAGCTGTGTCCCTGCCGGGTCGAGCAGCCGAAGCCGGGGGCCGCAGGCGGGGCAGCATACCGGCTGGGCGTGGAACCGGCGGTCTGCCGGATCGTGATACTCCGCAGCGCACAAACCGCACATGTCGAAACGGGCCATCGTGGTCAGCGGCCGGTCATAGGGCACGCCGCGGACGATCGTGAATCTCGGGCCGCAGTTCGTGCAGTTGATGAACGGATAGCGGAACCGCCGGTCCGCCGGGTCATCGAACTCGGCCAGGCAGTCGGCGCACGGCGCGCTGTCGGCGGACACCAGTGCCCGGCGCGGGCCGGCCGGCTCGCTTGGCGCGATCGTGAACGCCGATGACCCTTCTGGCGGAATGTCCCTGGTGGTGACCCGCTCGATCCTGGCCAGCGGCGGTGCCTGCCGCTCGAGCCGGGCCAGGAATGCCGCCACCGCGGCGGCGGGTCCCTCGACCTCAGCGAATACCCCGCCCACGTCGTTGCCCACGAGGCCGCCGAGGCCAAGGCCTGTCGCCAGCGAGTAGACGAACGGGCGGAAGCCGACCCCCTGGACGATCCCTTCGACCCGCACTGCTGTCCGGACACGCTGGCTCACCCTTCTCAGTGTGACCGGATGCCCGGCACGTCGCACGCCGGAGCCTGAGCCGGATCTGCGAATCCGCCGTGTCACCGCGTGACCATATCGCGCAGGTGCGCGAAACTGCCCAGCGGGTAGGAAAAAGCCGACGATTCGCCGGGTTAGCGGACGCGACGGAATGCGGGGCAGCCGGACATGATCCTTTCCGCGGCTTCGGCCGGGGCGTCGACCGAGACGTTCACCGGGGTGATGGATCACGTTGCCCAGGGCTTCGAGGCGCTGGGCGCCGCGATCCTGGTAGCGGGCTTCGTCTGGTCGTTTGCCCTGGCCGCGATCGCCTGGCGGCGGTCGCGTCAGCCGGCGAAGGCTTACCTGGCGCTGCGGCAGGCATTCGGCGGGACCCTGCTGCTCGGCCTGGAAGTCCTCGTCGCAGCCGACCTGGTCCGTACCGTCGCAGTCGCGCCCACCCTCGCCAACGTGCTCGTGCTCGGGCTGATCGTGGTCATCAGGACGTTCCTCAGCTTCTCGCTGGAGACCGAGATCGAGGGCGTTGCGCCGTGGCGGCGGGCGCTGATCAGCGGAGCGGGGACGATCCGCCGGGCCGCGGCCAGCGCGCTGGAGTCCGACACCGCCCCCTGACACCGGACTGGCAGACTTGAGCCGTGCCCGATCTGGATGACGCCGGCAGCTCAGCCCGGGCCGCGGCAGACACCGGCCTGGCGGCAGACACCGGCCGGGCGGCAGACACCGGCCGGGCGGCAGACACCGGCCTGGCGGCAGAGACTGCCGCGGTCACGACATTCTGGCGGAAGCTCGGACTCCCCGGCCTGGTTGATGTGCACACCCATTTCATGCCGCCCAGCGTGCTGACAAAGGTGTGGGCCTTTTTCGACGATGGCCATGCCGCCGTGGGGCAGGACTGGCCGATCGCCTACCGTCAGCCCGAGCAGGAACGCATCGCGCTGCTGCGGGCGTTCGGGGTGCGCAGGTTCAGCGCGCTGTCCTATCCGCACAAAGCCGGCATGGCTTCCTGGCTCAACTCGTGGGCGGCTGATTTCGCGGCGCGGACCCCGGATGCCCTGCACAGCGCCACGTTCTTTCCCGAGCCCGACGCCGCGGCCTACGTCGCGAAAGCAATCGGCGACGGCACGCTGCTGTTCAAGGCGCACCTGCAGGTCGGCGGCTATGACCCGCGGGACGAGCTGCTGGAGCCGGTCTGGGGGCAGCTCGCGGCGGCGGGCGTGCCCGTCATCGTGCACTGCGGATCGGGACCGGTGCCCGGGCCTTACACCGGCCCTGGTCCCATCTCCGAGGTTCTCGGCCGCCATCCGCGGCTGACGGTGATCATCGCCCACCTCGGGACGCCGGAGTACGGCGAGTTCCTCGCGCTCGCGCAGCGGCATCCCGGCGTTTACCTCGATACCACGATGGCCTGTACCGATTTCATGGAGCGCCTGGCCCCGTTCCCGCCGCGGCTGCGGTCCCGGCTGGCGGCGGCCGGCGACCGCGTTCTGCTGGGCACTGACTTCCCGAACATCCCCTATCGCTATCTGGAGCAGCTGCAGGCGCTGGAACGGCTCGATCTCGGCGCGGCCTGGCTGCGTGCCGTCTGTTACGACAACGCGGTCCGGCTGCTGCGCCTGTGAGCCGGCGGCGGCCTACTCGCCCGTTCCGGCCGCGCCCGGCCGCAGCCCGGCGAACAGGTCGTCCTCGGGCAGCGGCGCCCCGGTTGTATCGCTGGCCCGGATGAAGCTCTCGCGGCCGAATACCTCCGCGGCAATATCCGGCGGGATCTTGCTGAACCACGAGTCGCTGATCTGGCTGGCATGCGTGAGCAGCGCGTCGCGCTTGCGCTCCAGCACCGGGTGGATGTCAACGGTGGTGGTGATGCGCCCCTCTTCTTCTTCCATCTGTCGCCGCTGCCCGGCGGTCATGGCCGCGGCGTCGGGAACGTCGACGCCCGCTTCGCGCAGCGCCGCCATGACCTTCGTCCAGTCGCTGCGCCGCATGGCGGTCAGGTACAGCTTCGCCGGGATGCCGGTGGCAGCGACCGCGGCAGCCGCCGACTTGCTGGCGTGCACGTGGTCGGGGTGCTGGTAGGCGCCCTTGTCGTCGTAGGTGATCACTACCTGCGGCCGGTAGCGCTCGATCAGGGCGCCGATCCGGGCGGCCACCTCTGCCTCGGGGACGTTGCAGAACGCGTCCGGCCGGTCCTTGTACTCCCACTCGGGCATGCCGGAATCGTGATATCCGAGCAGCTCGAGCTCGTTCACGCCGAGGATCTTGCTGGCTTCCCGGAGCTCAGCGAGCCTGGTCTGGGCGACTTCCGCCTCGTCATGCCCGTCCAGTCCTGGCTTGACGCCGCTCGGGCCGTCCCCAAATTCTCCGTTTGTGCAGGTCACTACGACGGTCCGGATACCCTCGCCGGCATATCTGGCGAGGACGCCGCCGGTGCTCGACGCCTCGTCATCGGGATGCGCGTGCACGGCCATCAGGGTCAAAGTTTCTGCCATGCCCCAAGCCTGCCCGACCGCCGCCGATAGTGCCCACTCGGACCCGCCGGCCGGGCCGCCCGCTGCTCCGAGGTAATCCGCCGTCGCGGCCCCGTCGCTGCCGCTGCTGGACGAGGCCGACGGAGCAGCGAGGTATAATCGAACACACCATCGACAGGTGCCGACGCGGCCCGGCGTCCGGGCCCTGAGACAGGGATATGCAGATGAGCACCGATCCAGCGCAACGGGGGGCGCACAGCGTCGCACGGAACTTGCTCAGCGCCGACCAGTGCGCCGCCCTCGCCAGGGTGACCGCGCTCGAGCGCGAGCTTGACGGCATTGTCGAGTCGTCCGGATCGGGCGGCACCGACGACGAGCACGACCCTGAGGGCGCCACGATCGCGTTCGAGCGGCAGCATGTCACGGCCCTGCTCGGCCGGGCGCGCGATCAGCTAGCCGCGATCGACCGGGCGCTGCGGAAAGTCGATGACGGCAGTTATGGCGTCTGCGAGAACTGCGGCCAGCCGATTGCCGCTGAGCGGCTCGCGGCGCGCCCGGCGGCCGTGGCCTGCATCGCCTGCGCCGGGGCAAGCCGACGGGGCTGACATCAGGCGCTCCGCACGTCCGGGCCCTCCTGCGCCTCCTGCGGCTCGGCGACCCAAGCCGAGAACACCGGGATGCCGTGCCAAGGGCCGCGCCTGATCTGGCCCGTCGCACGATTGCGGTGCTCGTCAAGGGTCACGGCGACCACCGCGTACGGGTGGCCGTACCGCAGCTCGGCTACCCGCCGCAGCCCGCGCCTGGGCGCAATCACGGTCATCGCCACTGCCAGTCCGGTCACGGCCGCGGCCTCGAAACCAGTCCGCGAGTACCGGGCCATCGCCGCCTGCCGCGCCTGCCATGGGTCGCCGCGGCCAAGCGCGCGGGCGGCGGCACCGAATCCCAGGTCCAGTGCGCCCAGGTCATGCCTGCTGTTCGCCGACCATGCGGGCAGCGCCGCCCGGCACAGCTCGCTGCCGGCCCGATCGGACATCTCCTCCCGCAGGGACCACAGCGGCCCGTCGCCAAGCGGCAGGTCATACAGCGAGCGGCGCGCGACATCTGCCCGCACGGCCTGGGCGATGGCCAAGGTGTGGGCGGCAGCGATGACCTCGGCCGCCGGCACTGCGGGCAGCGCCGCGACCGAGGCGACCAGCAGGCCCGCGCGCGCCCGTGCGGTATGCGCGGCGACATCCCCGGCCGCGGTGGCGGCGACGAACTGGGTGTGCCCGCTGCCGCCCGCCGGGGTCCGCAGGACCTGGCTCACCGCAGCTGCCCAGGGGCTGTCGGGGCCGAGTGCGCTGGCGGGCGCGAGGTCAAACGGCTGCTCCCAGGACACCCGGGTCGCCAGCGCGCTCGCCAGGATCAGGTAGATGGCAGGATCGGCCGTGATGGGGAAGCGGTCGATCAGGCCGAGGGTCTTGCGTCGTGCCCACGCATCGGACTCGGCCTGGCTCGGGATCGGGCCCCGCTCGACCACACCCGGCAGCCCGGCCAGCCACTCGGCGCTGACCGCGCCGTGCTTGCACCACACCGCCGCCGCGGCTGCCACCAGAGGATGCGGGCTGTTCAGCAGCTCGGCGGCGGTCTCGGCCGCGGTCTGGCAGTCGCATCCGAGCACCCCGGTGAGCGCCGCCAGCTCATCGCCGCCGGCGGCCGGGCAGGCCAGCGCCAGCAGCAGCCACGCGCTCAGCGGTGAGGCGACATGGTGGCGGCTGCCGACTGCGGCGTGGAACGTCTTCGCGTACCTGGCTATGTGCGCGGCGAGCTCGGGGGCGATTGTCGTCACACCTGCACTGTGCCCGACAGATGCTGCCCGTGCACGTCACGGCCGGAAAACTGCCGCCCGCCTCCGCCCGGCTGCCGGGCTGGTGATTCGATAGCTAGGCACGGCATGCGGAAGGAGCACGGCATGAACAGCGCTGACCTGCTGATCGACGCTTTCGGCCGGGTCCAGGAGATCACCACGCAGGTGGTGGGGGGCCTGACGCCGGAGCAGCTGACGTACCGTCCCGCCGCGGACGTGAATTCGATCGCCTGGCTGGTCTGGCACCTGACCCGGATCCAGGACGACCACGTGGCAGCGGCTGCCGGGTCGGAGCAGGTGTGGATCTCGGCGGGCTGGGCAGGGCGGTTCGAGCTTCCCTTCAGCCCGGCGGCGACCGGATACGGGCACGGACCGCAGGAGGTCGCCGCGGTCGTGGTGAAATCCGGTGACCTGCTGACCGGATATCACGACGCGGTCTGCGGGCGAACGACCAGCTACCTGCGCGACCTGACCGACGCCGACCTCGACCGGGTGGTGGACGAATCCTGGCATCCGCCGGTGACCCTCGGCGTCCGGCTGGTCAGCATCATCTCCGACGATCTTCAGCATGCCGGCCAGGCGGCATACCTGCGGGGCATCATCACCCGCTGGTAGCGCCGCGCCGCCCGCGGCGCAGGAGCACGAAGGCGAACAGGCCGGCCGCGAGCACCAGGATCGCGGAGAGGTACAGCGCGGCGTGCAGCCCGGCGTAGAAGGCGCTGTAGGCCGCGTGGATGACCTCGTTCACCAGGGTGCCCTGTCCCGCTGCCGCTGCCCCGCCCGCGCCCTTGCCGTGGCCGTTTGGCGGCACAGTGCCGGTCTCGACCGCATGGATCACGATGGACTGGAAGTTGGCCGGGATGCCCAGGTGCTGCAGCCTGCTGGTCAGGCTCGACCTCAGCTGGGCATTGACCAGCGCGCCCAGGACCGCGACGCCCGTCACCGCGCCGATCTCCCGGCTGGTGTTCGTCGCCGATGCCGCCATGCCCGATCGCTGCGGCGGTACCGCCGACAGCGCCGCGGAGGTGATGGGAACCACGGTGGTGCCGATGCCGATGCCGGTCAGGGCGAGAGCGGCCGCCAGCGGCGTATAGGCCGGGCTCTGGCTGAGCGTGAGAGTCGTCAGCAGCAGGCCGGCGCCGAACAGCAGGCAGCCGATGAAGATCGACCAGCGCGGGCCGGCTGCCGCGGTCCAGCGGCCGGCCAGCAGCGAGGAGCCGATCATCAGCGCGGTCATCGGCAGGAACGTCAGCGCAATCTGGTACCCGGTGTCGCCGACGACCTCCTCCAGGTACAGCGCCGTGAAGAAGAAGATGGCGAACGTCGCGAAGTAGGCGCAGAAGGCGACGATGTTGGCCGTGAGGAAACGGGGGACCCGCAGGTACTTCGGGTCGAGCAGCGGATGGGCGGCACGGCTCTCCCACCAGAGGAACCCTGCCGCGGCCGCTGCGCTGACGCACAGCAGCGCGATCACGCCGGGCGAGGTGAAGCTGGTGTACTCGCCGCCGATCACCGCGAACACCAGAGCCGCCAGGGCGGCGGCGCCGAGTGCCGTCCCGCCGATGTCCACCCGGTGCGCGTCGGGATCGGAATTCTCCGGGAGTACGAGGAGCCCGGCCACCAGTGCCGCCGCGCCGAAGAACAGGTTGAACCAGAAAATGGCACGCCAGTCGTACACGCCCACCAGGGCGCCGCCGACCACCGGGCCGACGGCGAGAGCCAGGCCAGCCACGGCTGTCCAGACGCCCAGGGCCCTGGTGCGGGTGCGCTCGTCGGTGTAGAGGTGGCGCAGCATGGACAGGGTGCCGGGCTCGCTGGCCGCCGCGCCGAGGCCCATGACCGCCCGCCCGGCGATCACCAGCTCGATATTCGGCGCGAGCGCGGCCAGCACGGATCCGGCACAGAAGATGGCGACCCCGGCGAGCATGACCTTCTTGCGGCCGAACTCGTCGCCGACCATCCCGAAGGCCAGCATGGCGCTGGCGAACGTCAGCGCGTAGGCGCTTACCACCCACTGCAGGGCGGTGACGCCCGCGTGCAGGTCCGCCTGCACGCTGCCGAGCGCGACGGCGACGATCGTGTTGTCGAGGAACGTCAGGAACAGCACCGTGCACAGCACTGCCAGCGCTAGTGCCCGGCCCCCGTATCGTGCAGCTGGCGCCTGCCCGGCGGACACGCCTGCCGAGCGGACCACCAGGCTAGCCTGCGCTCTTGCACAACACCGGCAGCGAGGTCGTCTTGCCGCCGTTCTCGATGGACAGCAGGCCGCAGAAGCTCGCGATGCCGACTTCCCAGGTGCCGTTCCGGTACACCGCGACACCCTTCTGGTTCGTCAGCTCCGGTTTGCCGGCCACCAGGATCGAGTACGTGACGTCGGCCTGCTTGTCGGGTGACACGATCGTTACCTTGGTGACCTTGGCGGTCGCCTGGGATGCCAGAGCCGAGCCGGCCTGGGCCCTGATGATGGTGGTGAACGTGTTCCCGTCCTGCAGCAGCGTGACCCGCTTGGTCACCGGTGTCTTCGCGTTGAAGAACGCCTCCCAGTTAGCCTTGATCGCCTGCTCGCTGGCGGTCGGCGCCGACGCCGAGGGCGATGCCGATGCCGATGCCGACGCCGATGCCGATGTGGGGGAAGCGGACGCCTTCGGGGTCGGGCTAGCCGTGGAGCTCGTGCTGCTGCTGCCGCAGGCGGCCACGCCCGCGCCGAGCGCGCATACGGCGGCGATCTGGGGAAGTGACCGGTAAGCCTTCATCCTTCTATTCTCCGTCTCTCCGCCCTCTGGGCGGTCACCCGGGTATCTGTCAGCAAGCGACCAGGCTAGGCCGA
>Ga0335081_10006714_pt1 | contig 18342 bp, 23 predicted proteins | sample Lox_Sample_35_FD_206713 | JGI IMG/M metagenome (GOLD analysis project Ga0335081, IMG submission 206713) | Soil microbial communities from Loxahatchee National Wildlife Refuge, Florida, United States - Lox_Sample_3.5 | ecosystem: Environmental > Terrestrial > Soil > Wetlands | place: USA...
TGATCACCCCATCCCCGGCGATTCTGCGCAAGACGAGTACATGCGAGTCGACATCAACAGAAACCTCCCGAACAACTCAAGGATCTGCGCCACCACCTGGGAGAAGGTAGGCAGCGGATGGTCATTGCTCGGGCGGGCATGCGGCACGGTGCATAGCTGAGCACCAGCTCGTCATCGCCAACCCTGGAACGCAGGCCGGCCCCAGGGCCGGCCTGAGCGGGGTGAGCCGGGCGACGTCGGCGGGATCGAGCTCCCGCCGGAGGGCGTGACTCCGACGTGTTATCTCTGATAGCTGCAGGATGGCGGCCTAACCGGCCCTTGAGGAACAACGGAATGGTGAGTGGCACTACCCGGAGTTCCTGCGGGTCACAAGTTTGCTCACGGATGAGATATTCATGCGTGAGATAGGCGGGACGAGAGCCAGGCAGCGGTCCTGTCCGGTTGACCTGCCCGAGCACCGGTACTGGCCACAGCGGTCAGAGCGTGCCGGTACTTTTCGCTCCGTTGTTCCTCGAGGGCCGCCACCATGCTGCTGCACAGCGGCGACCCGGGTCAGGGGCGACGGCAGCAACGGCACCGTCGCAGTGCTCCGCCAGGCATGACATGACCGCTTGCGCATCCCGCCATCCCCGGGGATCTCGCTGCCGGGGCTCTGGCCGCCCTGCCGCGGAAGGATCCGCATCCAAGGACCGGCTCTCGGTGAATGGCTGGTCAGCGGCGACGCGATCCCGTGCCGCTCGCGGCGTGGCCTCCCCCGGTTTGTCCCCCCGCTCCCCGTACCGCCCGGCCGCGTCGTTGCTTAGAGAACACCTAGTTGCGATGAACGCAATCAATAGTGTAGAGTGCATTTCATGGCAGTCAACGACACGTTCGCGGACATCGCCGCGTTGCTCAACCCGGTGCCCGCGCGAACTGATGACAACGACGATGTGTGGAACGACATGGCCGGGTCGGTGCACGAAGCGCGCGAGGCCGAGGCCGAGCAGCTGCGCCTGGGCTGGGAGCACCAGGACGAGGACCCGCTGCTGTCGACCCTGGCCAGCCTGCGGGCCCAGCGGCTGCGGCTGGAGGCCGACATGCGGCTGCTGATCGCCTACGGCCGCCGCTTCGTGTACCCGCGGCCCTACAAGCTCATTGACCTGGCCGAGGCGGCCGGGATGTCCATCTCGGGAGTCCGCACCGCCTACGACACCGACGAGATCGACCAGGCCGCCGGGATCCTCGGCCGCTCCCCGGCCCCGGCCGCCGAACCGGCCGCCGAACCAGCCGCCGGTGACGGCCGACCCGCGCCGGCGGCATGAGCATGGGAGTCCCGGTGCCTGACCAGCCAGACGGCCAGCTATCCAGCGACGGCCAGCCGTTCACCGGCGCGCACCCCACCAACCGGGAGCTCGTCGAGCAGCTGCGCGCGTGGGGCTTTACCCAGCGCAAGCAAGACGGCGTGCATGCCGTCTTCCGCGGGCCCAAGGGCGGCACGGTGCGCGTGATCCGGTCTCAGCTGGGCCGCGCCGACACCGCCGTCGCGGACAAGGCCGCCCGGCTCGCCGGCGTCACGCCCGCGCAGTTCTGGGCAGGACCGCCGCAGCCCGGCTATCAGGCCCCGGCAGCCGGCGGCGCGGCGACCCCGCGGCGGCGGACCGGCGGCACCCGGGACCGCATCACCTCCCTGGTGCTGGCCCTCCACGCGGCGGTGGACCGGCCGCTGGGCTTCGACCAGGTGGTCGAGCTGTCCGGGAACCGGGTGACCCGCGCGCAAGTACGCACGGCCAGCGCGGCGCTGTGCCGCGAGGGAGACCTCGACCGGATCAGGTCCGGGGTCTACCAGTGGGCAGCGGGCCAGCGCGCCGCCGCCAGGCACATCCCGCCAGCCCGCCGCGCCCGCGAGGCCCTCCCCCGGCAGGCCCCCGTGCCCCAGGAGCAAGCCAGGCCCGCAGCCCGCCCGCCCGGGCGCCTGTCCGCGGCCGAGCTGTTCGGCCAGCTTTTCCCGGCCGGCGTCCAGATGACCGCCGAGCTTCTCGCGGACCTGGAACAGTGGACCCGCCTGACCAGCAAACTGGCCGCGCAGGACGGCACGGCGCTGCAGGACGGGTAGCGGCCAGATACAGGTAACCTGGCCATCGCTGCAGGTCAGGGCCTCGTTACCACGACCGGGACGCCGCATGCGGTACGGCGGCATGACCGGGGCCGCTTCTTCCCAGAAGTCCCCGGCAGACCTGTGACCTGCAAATACACGGATTCCCAGCAGTAAGGAACGGTGCCGGGCATGCCCGGAGTCTGCAGCCGATCCGGCCCGAATACGCCAGGCACCCACGAAAGCGCTTGCTGGCAGCCGCCAGGCCGACCCGGAGGCGTTCCCTAGCCGATAGTTGCGCTTCGATCCCGAAGCACAACCCTGCACCGGCCTGGCGTGCCTCCGCGTAGTCACCGGCCGGGCGCCGGGCAAAAGCGCAACTCAAATCCTCATCTAACGCCGCCGGACGGCGGACGCTTGCACGCAGCCGCGCGCCGTCTCCGGCCCTCCTCGGCCCATTGCGGGATCGCTTGCTCGTCAGCCCCGGCCTTCCGGCACAGTCTTGCGGCCTGGCGGGCGAACGGCTCATCCAGCTCGCCCTCGCTGAAACCCTCGAGGCCGCCAGCGACCTCCGCGAGCAGGTCGGCCCGGCCGCCGGCGAGCGCCTGGACCTCGGCCACCGCCGCAGCCTCCTCATCGCTGGTCAGTTCGCGCCAGCGGGCATGGCGGCGAGCCGTCCCCGTCAGTTGCGCTACTAGGATCCGGTCAACCTGCGGACGCTTATCGAGCACGCATTCGAGTATCACATCATTTGACGGGCACCTCGAAACCGAGCCAGGCGTCCGTGGCCCGCTCCGGCAGATTGCACTGGGCGTTTACCAACCGGGGTTAGACCAGAGTTAGACCCAATGGGTCCGACAGATCCAACACCCCTATTGGATCGGCGGACCGGTACGGAGCTTCCGCTTCGCCCGGGCTGGAAACGGTACCCCGTCGTTGTACTGCGCCTCGAGGCGCTGCACCTCACGCAGACAGGCGGTCTGGCAGAGCTCCGAGAGCGTGGCCGGGGCGTCCGCTTCTGCCCCCGGCATGCGCTGCAGAGCCACCACCGCATTGCGTAGCCGCTCGATGAGCCAGTGCGGGGCATAGGCGGGCAGCTTCTCCTGCCTGCTCCCCGCCGACTCCGGCGCGGCGGGTCGCTTCACCTGCGCAGCCGGTGGAGTTGCCCCGATCAGCTCATCGAGGACGCTCCCCTGCTGGGTGGACGGCACTTGTACTCGACCTGGCATCACACACCAGCAATCAGCGGAGCGACCTGATCGTGGAAGACGCGCAGGCCCGTGCACGCAACGCGCACGACCGGCTGGCCGAGGCACGCGAAGCGCACGCGGCCGAAGTGGAGCGGATCGAGGCCGAGGCGCAGGAGCGGATCGAGGCCGAGGTCGCCGCGCGCAACGCCGCGGTGGAGCAGGCCGAGACGGACAAGGCCGCGGCCATCGCCAAGGCTGACGAGCGCGCCAGCCGCGCCGAGGCGCAGGCGCAGGAGGAGATCCGGCGCGCCCGGGCCGACGCCGAGGCACAAGTCCGCGCCGCCAGCGAGGCTCGCGACCAGGCGCTCACGCAAGCCGCGCAAGCCGACCAGCGCGCCGCGGCCGCCGACGCACGCGCAGAAGACGCACGCGCAGAAACCACGCGGGCCAGGGAAGACGCCGCGCGCGAGCTCGAGCAGCAGCGCGCCGACGCCGAGCGGGAGCGGGACGAGATCCTTGCCCGGCTGACCGACACCGCTAGCCGGCTAGCCGAGGTGACCCGGGCGCACGCCGCCGAACTCGAGCAGGTCCGCGCCGACGCGGCACGCGAGCGCGAGGACCTGCGCGCCGCGCTGGAGTCCCGCGCCCAGGTGCTCGAGGAGTCGCGCGGAGAACTGCGCGGCCGCGCCGAGCGCGCCGAGCGTGACCTTGACGCCGCGCGAGCCGAGCTGACCCAGGCGCGACAGGAGACTGAGACCGAGGACGCACCAAAGGCGCCAAGGCGACGCCGCGCAGGCCAGTCTTCGGAGTAGGGGAACCGGGCCTCGCAGAACAAGACACCCCGCCCGGGACGCTCGTCCGGGGATCGTGATGGCCGGGCCGGTTAACCTGCTTCCTTCTCAAGGTCCCTCAGCAGGGACACGGAGCCGTCGGCGCTGTCCGCTGACCTTGGTCGGCTGTCGGGCCGTTAAGCTCCTGGTGTCGTTGCTCGATGTAGCCGGCCGACCGCCCGGCCGCTGCGCTGCGCTCGGTCAGCTGCCAGGCGGTCGCCTTGCCGTGGTCGAACTCGCGGGCGAGATCGGCCGACGGTGCAGTCACGTGGCCTGCGTCCTGGTAGCCCGGGCCTGGGGTGATCATGCGCCGGCCTCCATCTGGGGTGCGCGCTGGGTGCGCGCGGCCTCGTGGGCGTGCACGACCGGCTGCCAGCCGCGCTCGCTGTCGAACCACCACTGGACGCCGTTGGTATCGGTGCGGACCTCGCCCGGGTTGGCGGCGAGGAGTGTGACCATCGCCCCGGGGTGGGCCGTCCAGGCTGGCTCGCTCCGTGGCCTTGCCGCGTCCTTGGTCATGAGCCGGCCTCGAAGTCGGCCTCCAGTTCGGCGGCGCGCTCCCGTTGTTCCTCCCACTGGAGTTCGTACTGGTCGGCGTCGCCCATGACGGCCTCGTGCCGTTCGGCGTCGGGTCCGTGCTCGGTCATCTCGGCTGCGTGCCGCTGGGCGGCCCACAGCTCCTCAAATTGGGCGCGCGTGGGCATCAGCCGGCCTCCGCCTCGTGCTCGCGGGCGGCGGTGCCAGGCTGCGCCAGGACGGGCCGGGCCGCCTTGTGGAACTGCCAGCCGGATCCGGTCCAGCGGTAGATGTTGCCCTGGCCGTCGATGCCGTGCTCGCCCGGCTCGGGCGGGGTGCCCAGGAACGGGAAGAGCGCGGACAGTACGGCATCAACGCCGGTCATCGGCTCGACCGATCGCATGGTGGTCATCCGCCGGCCTCCAGCTCATACTCGCGCAACTCGCGTTCGGCGTCGGCTTGCAGCTCGGCGTCCGCGCCGGGCCGCCGCAGGTACGCGTTATGGGCCTTCTCTTCCAGCTCGGCGACCCGCTCCCGGTCGGCAAGGCTGGCCCGGGGGTCGTCGAGCACGGCCTGCGTCCTTGCCGTCATCTCGTCCAGCTCGGCGCGGGTCGGCAGCCACGTGGTAGCTGTAGACATCGATTGGTTCCTCTCCTGGTGCTGATCGGGGCGGAGGCCGCTGCCGCCAAGCTGTGCGGCCTCCGCTTTTGCTGGCTCTGCCATCGGGTACCTGTGCATCACCTGCAGCTCTGGCGGTTCGGGGTCCGGTTCGTAGATCTCGGTTACGTACCTGGTCACCCGGCCTCCAGCTCGATCTCGTGCTGGCCGAGCGCGGCCAGCCATCTGCTTTCCAGGGCCTTAATCGCGGCCAGGTTCTCGGGTGTCTCGATTGCCCTGCGCTCCAGCGGGCGGCCGGGCCACGGCCAGGGCATGTGAGGGTCCGGTTCGGGCTCCCTCGGCCTGGGCGCGGGCTGCCGTGGCGCTGCCGGTTTCTCGCCGCGCTCGTCCCGGCAGATCGGGCAGTCACGCGATGCGCCCCGCTCCTTGCGCCGGGCCTCGTCATCGCGGGTGCCGGGCTCGGCCCGGGCCAGCCGCCAGGTACCGCCGGCCTCGCGCTGCACCTGGGTAAGCCGCGCGCCACGGCCGACCTCGTGCTCGGCCAGGCGCTCATCAAGGTCTTTGGCCCAGCCTGAGTAATGGCCGGCGTGCTTGTACGGCGGGTCAAAGTGAAGTGTGTACACGATGCCCTGCTGGCGGGCAGGCGGCCCGGCCGGTGCCCGGCGGCTCATGCTGCCCGGTCCTGGCTCATGCAGGCGAGCGCCTGGCGGCCGAGGTCGGCGGTGTACGCGGGCGGCAGGGCCTCGGTCAGCTCGCGCCGGTTCGCGGTCCACCCGATGCCCATCACGCGCCGGGCCGCGCTGGCGAAGTCCAGGCCCCGGAATTCCTCGCGCCGGTTGCCCGGGTAGCCGTGGCCGTACAGCGGGAACGTCCGCAGCCGGTGGTCGCAGGCGGTACCGGCCAAGGGCAGGTTTGACGCGAACAGCCGGTGCCGGCGCAACTCGTACCGACGGCCGCCGATCTCAACGGCCAGGCCGTAGGCCGTGCCGCACAGCATGACGGGATCACCCATCTTGACCCGGGCCGCGCTGCTCTCGGGCTGCTCGACAATCCACGGCTTGCCGGTGGCCGCGAGCGCGTCGATCACGGGCACGGTGAGGTCGGGGTACTCGTCCCGGACGCCGGGCCGGCACTGGGTCATGATGCTGTCGTGCTGGCACGGGGGCGAGGCGCTGATCAGGTCCGCGAGGTGGCCGAACTTCTCCAGTCCCTCGCGCCAGTCCATCTGATGGAACTCGCACCCGGCCGCGCTGACGCTCGGCCCGTGGTCGGCGATGTCGACGCAGATCACGCGGCGGAAGCCGGCCAGCCGGTAGCCGTGCCCCGCGCCTGCACCGCACGAGAACAGGTCAAGCGCCACGGCCGCGCTCACTGGACCTCACCGACCGCGTAGGGCCGGAGCACTACCCCGTAGGCCAGGCGGCCCGGGTGCCTGGGCTGGCCGGCGGCCGTGGCGCCGAGACAGAGCGGCTCAATCCCGGCCCGGGCGAGCAGCGCCACCACCTCGGCATCGCGGCTGAGGTGTGAGCCGTGCGCGCCCCAGGCGACAACCACGAGGCCGGCGGCCCGGCAAGTGGCACCGATGAACGTGTCGTTAGCCGGGCCTACCGGGTCCGGGTGCCCCGCCAGCTCGCGCGGGTCCGTGGCGCGCAGGCTGAACAGGTTGACCACCGCGATGCCGGCGAGCTGCAGTTGCTGGGCGCGCTTCTTGCACCGGGCGATCGTGGCGTCGTCCGCCGTCTCGTCCGCCGTGCTCGGGTTGAGCATCACCCAGGCCATCAGCGGGCCGTTCGCCCAACGCCGGGTGAGCAGGTACCGCCTGGTGCCGTCGGCAGTGACCACGGCCGACCCACACCCGTCCCGGCTGGTGCGCTCCTCGATGCCGCTGGCGCTCATGACGCACGCCCTAGCGGGTCATCGCCAGCAACCCCGGTGCCGGTGGCCGGGCGCCAGGTGCTGTGCGGCCGGTAGCCGGGGGTGTCCAGCTCTTCATCGTCGAGGCCGAGCCCGGCGCACCACTGGCCGCGCCGTGCGCGGGCCCGGGCTGTCGCCGCCGCCCTGGCCTCGGCTGGCGTCCGCTCCGGAGGCCGCTTGTCCCACCAGGCATCGAACAAGCGGCAGGCGTCGGCGCGCAGCGCGGGCGTAACCATGCGGGCCTTGCGGTTGATGATCCGCGTGATCAGCCATGCGGGCTGGCCGAGCGCCCGGGCGATGCGCGCGTCGCTGTGGCCCATCGCGGCCAGCGCCCGGAGCCTGAGCCTGGTCCCGGTGGCGTCGGTCTTCGCGGTATCCCTGCCGGCGTGGCAGGAAAACTCGAGGACGGGCATTTCAGCGGCGGCGGTCATCCTGCCTCCAGTTCGCGTTCTGGCTGCTTGTGCGCCCGGGCGGCAGCGGTTGCCACGACGGTGGCGCGCTCGATGTCGGCCCGGGGTGACGGGACAGCGGCAGCCGCCTGGCGCGGCTCGGAGTGCCCCTGAGGGCGATGCTCACGGTCGGCCCTGGCCTCGCCCGGCCGTGCTGCCGGGGTGCGCTCAGCGGTCGCCCGGGCGGTCCTGGCGGTGCGTTCCGCCTCGGGCCGGGGTCGCGCGCTGACCACCTCGCGCCCGGTGGTGGCCTGTGCTGACCGGATGGTGCGGTCGATCTCGCGGGCGTCCAGGCCGGCGTGCCGTGCGGCGTCGGCGAGCTTGCCGAGCGTCTCCGTGTCGCCCGCCTCGACGGCCCGGTTAGCGGCCCAGAACAGGCCCTCGTTGCGGTTGCCCTCCTGCTGCGCGGCCACCCAGGCGGCCAGGTGGCTGACGTCCCTGGGCCGGCCTGCGTCGCGCTGAGGCGCGCGCTGCGCCTGCTGCTGGCGCTGCGGGTCGAGGTGCTCGCGGGCTGCGCTCCAGTCGAACGTGGCCGCGCTCGGCTGCTTGTGCGCCACGGCGTACGGGCGGCCGCCGACCCGGCTGGGCGCGGTGACGACATAGCCGCCGGTCGAGCGGAAGTCGATCAGGTGCTCGGGCAGATGGCCGTTGCGCTGATGCTCGGTCCCCTTGTAGTAGGCATGAAATCCGCCGCTGGGCGTGCGGATCACCGCGTGGGGCTCGGGCGCCAGCCCGGCCCGGCTCAGCTCGTTCCACGACGCGAAACCGCTGCGGTCGCCCTTCTTGTCGACGTCCACGACGTCAGGCCCGGGCGCTCCCGTGGCGATGGCGACGTTGGCGTTGGGCTCTGCGCGCCACCACTGCTGGATCTGCTTGTGCGCCGTGGTGGCGTCGAGGTAGCCGTGCTCCGTGACCGGGATCTTCGAGCCCGGCGCCGTCGGGAACACAAACCAGCCGTGGTCCGCATACCGGTGGGCCGCCTCCTCCTGAGGCCTGCGCCCGCTCACCGGGCACCTCGCCACGTGCTGCCGTTCGCGGCCCCGGGCCGGTGCGTGCACGCCGACGTCTCGGCCCGGAACTGATCGGCGAACGCGGGCAGTATGCGGGTCGTGTACTCCGCCTGGGCTGACAGCAGCGAAGCCGTCCGCTTGGGCTGGAAGTACAGCACGCTGTGCAGCTCGGAGACGATATCCAGGCCGACCAGGCACAGCGGGTGGTCCTGCCAGCAGCGCCCGAGCCCGGCCGCGAGATGGCCGTAGTGCGGCCGGAACACCTGGTCGACCCACGCGGCCAGGTGGTCGATAGCCTTCTGCCGCTCGTCGCCCGTGATCTTCCACCAGTGCACGGGCGGCCGTGGCTTGTACCCGGGCCCGGCGTCGTCGTCCGGCGGCACGAGGCCGGCCACCAGCTGGCTGAGCGCTTCGATCAGCTGGCCCTGCTGCTCGACCAGCGTCCGGAGGTCGGTGACCGCGCCGCCAAGGCCGGCCGTCGCCATCCGGCACTCGTCGAGGTTCGCGGACACGCCGGCCTCCAGCTGGCCCAGGCGCTCGGCGTGCTGGGTGAGCGTGAGCAGCGCGGCCGTCAGACCGTTGTCCGGCGTGCTCATGCGGCCTCGTCCTCCTCGCCGGGTGTCGGGTCGATGACGCTGCCCGGGACGATCGCCCTCGGCGGCAGCGGGATGTACTCGGGCGGCCGGGCCTTCCGGGCCTGCTTGTGGAGCGGGTTCTCCCAGACCTGGCGCACCCGGACGACGACCGGCGCGAGGTTCGTGCGCTTCACCAGCGCGCGCTTCGCGGGCAGCTGCCGGATCATGTCGCCGGTCAGCACGGGGTGCCGGGCATGGCTGTCGTGGCCGTGGTCGCGGATCGCGACCTCACCGCAGAGCCCGGAGAGCATGCTCAGGGTGTCCGGGTCGGACACGCCTGGCAGGACCACCCAGGTACCGGCGGTGTCCATGATGGTCCTGGCGCCGTCCTTGCCCCACCGTTTGCGCAGCTGGGCCTCGCCGTGCACGACCGGGATAATCTGGATGCCCTTGCCGCCCGAGTCGGCCAGCCACTCCGGTAGCGGCACCGGGCAGAGCTGCGTGATCTCGTCGAGGGCGAACAGTATCGGGTGGGGCAGGCGGCCGTTTGCCGACCAGCTGCCGACCAGGCCGGCCGTGTAATGCACCTCATTGGCCAGGGCCGCGAACAGCGGTGCCAGTGGCGACTGCTCGCCCTGACCCGAGGCAACCAGGTACAGCGTGTCCTGGTTCCGGGCGAAGCTCTCCAGGTTCAGCCCGGGGTCGTCGTCACGTGGCGACACCGACCGGGCCAGCTCGGGATCGAACAGGAAGCCCAAGGCCCGGGTCATGTACATGCGCACCGTGGCGGCCGTCTTCTGGGCCTCGCCGCGCAGTTCCTGCACCTGGGCGGCCCAGTCGTGCGCGCCGGCCTCGGTCAGGATCTCCTCGGCTTCCTGCGAGGAGCCGCCCAGCGCCCACCGGGCGGCCGTCGGCAGGCCGTACCGGACGCCCTTGCTCTGGGCGTAGGCAGCGGCGAAGAAGAATGCCCGCAGGTAGTCGCTCGTCTTGGCCGCCCAGAAAGCGCCATCCTCGACGCCCTGGGTTGTCACGGCGAGCGCAAACGCGTCGGCCCGCCGGATGGCCGTAGCGATGTCGAGGCAGCCTGAGATCGGATCCCACGCGAGCGTGCTGGGTACCCGGCCGATGCCCTGCGGGTTGAACACGTCGACACGGCCGAGGCCGCTCCGGGCGTGCTGGGTGTTCTTGTAGATGTCCGCCCGGGTCGTGGTGGACAGCACCGACCCCGGGTAGCGCAGCATCATGTCCGCCAGCAGGCCGGATTTGCCGGTGCGAGGTGGCGCGAATATCAGCGCGTGCTCCTCGTGCGGCAGGCGCAGCGCGTGCCCATAGTGGGCGCGGCCGATCATGACGCTGTACTCGTGCGGGCGCGTCAGCTCCCAGGGCCAGATCATGCGCGCACCTGCCTTACGCGCTTGTAGGCGGCCGTGCGAGACCACTGCCGGTGCAGCTCCCACCAGGTGGCGTGGCCGCGCCCGGGATGCAGGCGCAGGTACAGCCGGATCCGCTGGTGGCGGACGCGGTTACGCGGCAACTCGCTGCGCGGGACAAATGCCCACTTGGCTGCGAAGAAGCCGGCCGCGAGCGCGACCAGGGCCACGATGAGCACCACAAAACGGAACGTCCCGAGGCCCGCCCACAGGACGCCGACGGCCAGGAGGCCAGCACCCACGGCCTTGGCCGTCATGACGAGTGCCCGTTCTGTGCGGCGAGGACCAGGGGGCGGAGAGCCGACCGGGCCGAGCCCGGGTGCAGGCCGACCTCTGGGGCCAGGTCCGTGGCGATCTGGGAGACCTTCGCGGGGTCAATGGCGCTCAGCGGGCCATAGCGGTCCTGGACCAGTAGGAGGAACCGGGCCGTCTTGCCCTGGCGCTTGATGGACTCGGCCACGACTGCCTCGATGTCCGGCTCGCCTGCCTGCACAGATTCGGTCGCCTGAGGCTCGCCAGGAATGCTCACGGCTGCCGGTGCCGGGCCGGCGGGCAGCTCGGGCACGTCCTTGCCGGGCAGCGGCGTCAGCTCAAGCACCCGGCGGCGCATGCCGAACCATGTCGACGGGGCCGCCAGCGCGAACCGCAGGCCGTACAGCGCGACCATGCCGGCCGCCCGGGCCACGCCCATCCAGGCCGACCGCTCGGCGTCGCCGATGACGTGCCGGCGGACCACGGCAACCACGCGGTCAACCACGATGGCCAGGAACACGGGCGGCACCACGTACGCGGCCACGCTCCGCGGCGATCCGCCGTTGGCTGCCGCGTAGTTCATCAGCGCGGAGCCGACTGCGCAGGCGACGATCAGCGCCCGCTCGACCCGGGCCGACTGGCCGGCCATCGCCAGGCCGAGGGCCAGCAGGGAGAAGATCGCCATGCCGACGTCCAGGCCGACGGCCTCGATCATCGACGGCACCGTCTCGTGGCGCTCGGCAACCAGGTACTTGTACTGGGCGGCGAGGCTGACCACGAACAGCCCGGCGGCCAGCAGGCCGAGCAGCACGGCCGCCACGGTGATGAGGGCGGATCCGGGTGCCCGGTCAGACCCGCGCGGCCTGCGCAGGCTGAGGTTGATCAACCGTCCGTTATCGGTGTTTCCCCAGGTCGGTCGCTGGATGCTGAACAGCTGCCAGCTAGGATTCGAGGCCATCTGGTAGACTCCCTGACTAGGACTGTCTAGAATTGACTGAAACAGTCTAACTGTGACTAAGCCTCGGGGCATTGTCAAGTCAGGGGATGAAGTAGCTAGGCTGACTAAAGCAGGCTCAACCTGACTGACTTGGAGGTCAGCATGCGTATCACCCGCAAGTACAGCGGCTGCTCCGACGGCACGTGCCCGGCCATCATGGAGACGGACGACCCTGAAGTGATTGCCTTCCAGGGCGCTACCCTGACGGATCCCGCAGCGCTCGCCGATGTCGGCGCCGTCCCGGCGCACGAGGGCGTGGTCCTGCTGCCGCGCAGCCTCGTCGAGGACTACCTGAGGCAGCGGCCGTGACGGACTTTGCGTCATGCTTCGATGACTTCCGGTCCACCGCGTTCCGGCTGGAGACGCTCCAGCGGTACGACGTCCCGGCCGAGGCCGACCGGATAGCGGCCTGGCGCGAGCACCGCCCGATGCCCGAGCGGTCACCCCGGACCAATCCGTTCCTGGCCCGCATCGCCGAGACCACGGCCGCCGGCAAGCAGTGGTCCCGGGTTCACGTCCTGGATCTGCCGCTGTCGGAATACGTGCGCTTCGAGCTGGAGACGTACCGCGAGTCAGCCCGGGCAGGTGAGCGCATCTGGCTCGTCGGACGCACCGCCGCCCCGGGCCTGGCTTACCTGGACCGGGACTTCTGGCTGTTCGACGCGGGCACCAGGCATGCCGTAGCCGCGCTCATGGAGTACGACCAGGACGGGCGCTACCTCGACGCATCGGTGACGACCGACGAGGCCGTGATCACGGCCTGCACCGCCGCCCGGGACCTGGCGCTGCAGCATGCCGTCCCGCTAGAGCGCTACCTCAGCAAGGAGGCTCAGGTCGCATGACCACACCCGGGCAGCCCCGTGAGCCCCGCGCACAGCGCGCGAGGCTCGGCGGGGAGCTACGCCGCCTGCGCATGCTCGCGGGGCTGTCCGGCGACGCACTCGGCCAGCGGCTGGGCACCAGCCAGAAAACCGTGTCCCGTATCGAGCTGGGCGAGAAACTGCCGTCGGGGCCGCAGGTCACCGGATGGCTCCAGGCGGTGGGTGCTCCTGAGGACCGGGCAGCCGTAGTCGCCGGGCTGCTCGACGCAGCAGTCAACGAGGTGGCCACGTTCCGCGAGATGCTGGCCGGCGGCCTGGCAGCCGTGCAGCGCGCGGCCGGCGAGATCGAGGCCGCCTCCGCCACGGTGCGGAACTTCCAGCCTGGAATCATTCCGGGCCTGCTGCAGACTGCCGACTACGCCATGCGCGTCATGCAGATGGCGAACATCCGTGGTGCCGTGGACCTGGCCGAGGCTGTGACGGTGCGCCTAGCGCGCCAGGAGGCTCTCTACGCGCCGGGCCGGCGCTTCGAGTTCATCATGACCGAGAGCGCGCTCCGGTGGCGTCCAGGCCCGCCAGAGCTTCTTGCAGCCGCGCTCGGCCACGTGGCGTCAGTAGCCACCTTGGAAACCGTCGACCTGGCCGTGATCCCGGCCGACGCCGAGATGCACGCGATCACTCGCTGCGGCTTCATCCTCTATGAGGACCGCACCGACGGCGAGCCGGCCACGGTAGCGATTGAAACCCCGCACGCGCAGCTGCCCGTGACCGATGCCGGTGACGTCGGGCTGTACCGCGACCAGCTGGCCCTGTTCCGCGAGTCGGCGTTGACCGGCACGGAGGCCATCGAGTTCGTGCGGTCGGTCACGCGCAGTATCAGCTAGCCCGGGCCGGTGCCGCAGGCCAGCCGGTGCGCGTCCAGACGACCACCGGGTCTGAGATGTGCTCCGATACCTGCTCGTACCGGTACAGCTGGCCCGCGCGGGCCTCGGCCTCGAAGACCACGCCGTGCGTCCGCTTGCCCCACGCGTTCGTGTACTGGACGATCCGCACCGCCGGGCCTTGCGGGTGATTCTCGTCGCCCGGGTAGTAGCCGTTGCCGGCGATAAAGCGATCGATCATTTCCGGGCTGTCGACGGTCATGGCGCCTCCTTGCGTAGGCGGGCGCGATACCTCCAGTGTGCACGGCGCACTGTCATTCGCCAGCCTCCCGGTCCATCTCGCGGGCACGCTCGGCGACATCCGCGGCCGGCGGCATCTGCGGTGGCGGCGGCTGGAGGATCGCGTCACGGTACAGGCCCGGGCCCTCTGGCCACGCCCGGGAGCCCTCCCACTCGTGGTCTTCCTCGTGGGGCATTTCCATACTCCGGCGGTCGGCCAGCTCCTCGTTAGCGGCGCGGGTGCGCTCTGCCATGTCCGCCACCCAGCCGGGCGACTCGTACTCACCCTCCGGCGCGCGCAGCTGCGCGTCCTGCTCCTCCGTCGGCTGCCCGGGCTCAGCCGACCGCAGCGGCTGCAGGTCGCTGTCAGGATGCCGGCGCATGTACTCGTCGTGCGCGGCCAGGGCGTCGTGCCGCTGCTGCCTGGTCGTCTCCTCCCACGCCTGCCGGGCCTCCTGGGTGCTGGCGAACTGCGCCTCAAGTTCGCGGTACCGCCCGGCCATGGCCCGCTGAGACGCGGCCAGCGTGTCGTGCAGCTGCGCCTGGTCGTGCTTCTCCTGCTTGCGCGCGGCCTCCGCCCGGGCGGCCGACAGCACCGCGTCCCGCTCCGCCTTGTCCGCGGCCACGCGCACCTGGCGCAGCTGGTCGCCCGCCCACAGGGGCGCCCATGCCGTCTCGCGCTCGTAGCTGTCCCGGCGCATGAGCAGATGGCCGTCGGACAGCGCCCGGAGGTCCGGGCCGTCGGCCGGGCCGAGGGCGGCGAAGGCCGCGTGCCAGTGCTGCCGGGCCTCCGGAGAGTTGACGGGCTCCGGCCCGATCGGCTCATCCGGATCCGAGTAGGCGAACATCTCGCGGTAGGCGGCCACCTTGGCGGCCCGGTCCTGCCATGCCTGCCGCGAGGCCGACTCCTCGGGCACGGGGCCGAACGCGCGCTCTGCCCACGGGGGGCGCGCCTCCGCGGTGTGCTCCCCTAGCCGGCGCGTCCGGTCGTCCATCGCCCGGGCAACCGCGCCGAGGTACTCGCGGCGGTCGGCGTGATCATCCTCGGGCACCCGCTCGGCCCACGGCTTAGGCGGCTGCGGGACCAGGCCCCTGGTCTGCTCGCGGACGCGGGAGTCGACGACGGCCGCGACGTCGCGAACGTCGGCGAGTGATCCTGACTGGACCGCCCGGGCCAGCACCTGCCTGCTGTCGAGCCCGGCCGCCTCGGCGTCACGCAGGCTCCGGTACAGCCAGGTGACCGTACCCCTGAGCTTGGCCTCTTTGAGGTAGTCGGGCAGCTCGCCGCGCAGCTCCCGCTCATACCGGGTGTTGACCGGCTCGCGCGTCTCCCCCTGCCAGATCACATGGAGCCTGGCCAGGTGGTCGGCGGCGGCCAGGTTCCGCTGCCGGACCTCGGTCGCGCTGTACTCCGTGCCGTCGCGCTCCAGGACTTCGGCCAGGACGGCCTTAGGGTCGCGCGCCAGCTCATGCTCTAGCGGGGTGAGCGTGCGCGGCTGCTCGGGCAGGCCGGCGCGCTCGCGCTCGATGCGCTCGGCCCGGGACAGCTCGGGAGCCGGCCGGGTGCCGGGCGTCGGGTCGGCTACCTTGGCCGGCTGGCCGACGACCCACGCATAGTTCGCGTCGGTGCCCCGGGTCAGCGACGGATACGCCCAGTTCCGGTTCTCGCTGCCGGTGATCAGCGCCAGGCCCGTGTGCACCGTGCGGCCCTGCGCGGTGTGCCCGGTGACCGCGTAGCCAAGGTCGGCAGGCCGGCTGGCCTCTGGCTGGTCGTCCGGGCTCTCCGCATACGCCAGGTCGGCCCGGACGTCGGCCGCCCTGTAGGTAACGGTGGTGTCGGCGAACCGGCGCTGGCCGGTCTCCCGGTCGGCGTTGAGCATCTGCCGCATGGTGATCGTCTCGCCGTCGACCGCCTCGACGCGCCACGCGTTGCCGTTGGCGACGCCGATGCTGTGGTCGTTCTTGCGGGTGACGATCAGGTCACCGGCGCTGCACTTCACGCCATCCCGCAGCGAAGCCTCGGCCCCGGAGTCGACCAGGCCCAGGTGCCGCAGGTCGTCACGGATCCGCCGGCTCATCTCCCGGGCGTGCTCATTCGACTGCGCCATGAGCAGGACGTCCTTGCCCTGCAGGTAGCCAGCGAGGAACTGCTTACGGGCCTCGTCCATCACCTCGTCGAGGGTTCCGCCGCCACGGATCCGGCCGTGCTCCTCGTATGTGTCCAGGACGGCCCCGTCCCCGGTCCGCACCCGCAGCGACGCGTCTCCCTCCCAGCCGGCCGCGAACCGCTTAGGCTCGGCGAGCTGGACATGCTCCTGGCTGCGGGTCATCAGCGACAGGCCGCCACCGCCCTCGGGAGCGGTCAGTTGTCCATCGTCGCCGAACAGCCGCAGCGTCGAGCCGTTGCCGGCGGCGTGCCTCGCGGTGTCCCGCAGGTCAGCCATGCTCGTCATGCTCGACTCATCCGCCAGCAGCAGCGTGCCCGGCTCGATCCGGACGGGGCCGCGGGCACCGCGCCGGCCCTCCAGGTGACCCAGGAACTGCGCCGTGTTGTAAACCGGGTGCTGCCCGCCGGTCGCCTCCCGCAGCACGTCAGCGGCCGACTGGCTCGGCGCCAGGAGTATCACGTCGCCCCTGCCGGCCAGCGTCCACATCCGGGCCGCCTGCGCTGCGACATGGGTCTTGCCGGTACCGGCCGGCCCGACGATCGCGTAACCTGTGCGGTCGTTCGTCAGCGCCCGGTGGGTCGCTGCGGCCTGAGCCAGGGTGACACCGCTGGGGAGCTGCCGGGTCGGCTCGGATGCCCGGTCATGCGCCGCGGCCTCCAGCTCCTCAGGCGTCGCGCCGAGGTACCGGGCCGCCTGCTCACGGGTGAGGTGCGGTGCGCCCTCCTTGCCGGTGGCCTCGAGCAGCTGCTCCTCACGGCTGATCTGCACGCTGGTGGCGTACCTGGTCGTACCCGGCCGCGTGTAGATGCTGCGGCCGTCCAGCTCCCGCCTGAGGTACGCGGGCACCTCGGGGTACTCCGGCGCGTCGAGCGACATGACCTGGCCGGCCTCGCCGGCGATTGCGCGGTCAGTCAGTTGCGCGACCAGCGCGACGGAATCCTGCGCGGCCATTGCGTGCGCCTGCGCGGGCAGCGCGTCGGCGATCTCGCGCATCAGGTCCGCGCGGGTCCACGTCGTCTTGTGCTCCTGGACGCGCGCCAGCGCGGTCTGCATCACGCGCACCTGCGCGTCGCGCGACGGCGCAGCGCCTGGCCCCGGAGTTTCACGCACCGCGCCCGGGCCGCGCAGGTTGCTGACCCTGCCGGCCACGTCGGCCAGGCGCGTACCGTCGGTCTCCTCCCACTTGGCCTCAGCCTGCGCGAGCAGCGCGTCCCAGTCGAGCGCGCCATCCTCCTTTGCGTCGCGCGTGGCCATCGTGGCCTCTTGCTGGATGTACAGCAGCTGACGCCGGTCAGGTGCGCGGCCGTGCTCGGCCTCCCACCGCGCGGCCAATTCCTGCGTCTTCGCGTCGATCGTCTGCGTGCGCGTCGAGTACCGCTCGATCTGCGCGCGGCTGATGCCCTTGATCTCGAAGCCGTCGCCGTCCTTGCGCGGCGCCCACTCCACGCCGAACCTGCGCGTCAGCTCACTGCGCAGGTGCGCGCCGAAAGTTGCGCGGACTGCGCCGAGCTGCGCGCGCACGCCGGCCGTGTCGACCGCGCGCCACCTGCCGTCCGCGTTGGTGCGCGACATCCGCGCAATCTGGTTGTGGATGTGGTCCTGCGGGTCGCCGTCGCGCGACGTCCCCTGGAGCCACGAGGAGATGACGAGCCCGGCCGGCTCGAAGCGCACGACGTCCTCGCCGTTGACCCGGGCCACGTTAGAGCCCATGCGGGTCATCGCCCAGTCCTGCAGATGCTGCATACCGGCCCGGTTAGCGGCCTGGAGCGCGTCCTGCATCTCCAGCTCCCGGGCGGCCCACCACGCGGCGGCCTGGTCATCGCCAGCCAGCCGGGCCTGCCGCTCGTTCTCCCTGATGCTGAGGTGAAGCAGCGACACTGACTTGACCAGGCTCACCGTGACGTCCGTATAGGGCGCTGACCTGTGGCTTTCGACGTGAGCTATCCGTTGCATCTCCCGGATCCGCTCGGCCGTGGCGTGCGGCTCAGCGGCCTTCATGGCGTTCAGCAGCTGGTCGTACCTATCCTTGCCCGATGCCTTTCGGCCGAGCTGATCGCCCGTCCCCGGGTGTACCTGCTGGTAGGTGGCGTCGTACGGCTCGCGCTCAACCTCCTGGCCCTCCGCGAAGCCCAGGGCCTCGGCACCCTTGCCGAACCACCGCCCGGCCGGCTCGCCCTTCTGCATGTAATAGCCGACCCGGCCCTTACTCTCCGTGCCCTGCTCGCCGTCCTTGCCGGCCTGGTTGTGCCAGACGTAGCCAAGGTCGTACCCGCTCGCTGCGGTTACGACGGCGGTCACGTTGGACTCCCTGCCTAGCCGGTTACGGCGTGTGTCTTTCCGC
>Ga0335081_10006715_pt1 | contig 18339 bp, 16 predicted proteins | sample Lox_Sample_35_FD_206713 | JGI IMG/M metagenome (GOLD analysis project Ga0335081, IMG submission 206713) | Soil microbial communities from Loxahatchee National Wildlife Refuge, Florida, United States - Lox_Sample_3.5 | ecosystem: Environmental > Terrestrial > Soil > Wetlands | place: USA...
GCCAGCAGGCCGAATCCTCCACCCTGAGCACGCTCGCGGAGGCCACGGCGAAGGAGCGCGTGGGCGCGGAGCTCAAGGCGCGCGCCCAGAGTATCGCCTCCCACGCCGCTGATTCGGTCGCCGGCGCAGTGCGCGCCCAGGACACGGCCGGGATCGCGCGCCGCCTGCAGCCGTTCCTCGACGATCCCACGGTCACCGCGCTTTCGGTCGACAACCGCCTGGGCGGAACGCTGTATTCGTGGGACCGCGGCACGGCGCCGACCCCCGGTGCGCAGAGCGCGCAGGCCGTCGCGCCGGTGCGCCTCATGATGGAGAGCTTCCCCGGAGCGACGACCCCCGAGACGCTGGCGCAGCTCGCTGTCACGCTCGAGCAGACCTCACCGGTGGCCGCCGCGCCGCTCAGCGGCCAGCTCGCCGCGCTCAGCGGCTCGCGCAGCGACCTCACCTGGTGGCTCGCGCTGCTGGTCGCCCTCGGCGGCGGCATCGCGTCCGCGCTGCTCGCGTGGCGCGCGCTCAGCGAGCTGCAGGCCCCGGTCGAATCGCTCATCCGGAGCGCCGAGCGCATCGGCGTCGGCGACTACACCCGCCCGGTCGAGGTACGCGCGCAGGATTCGCTCGTCGGGCTCGAGCAGGCCTTCGAGCGCATGCGCGGGCGGCTGCGCACCTCTACCATCAGCAAGAGCTACCTGCACAGCATGCTGAACAGCATGACCGATGCGGTGTTCGTCAGCTCCCCCGACGGCGTCATCAAGCTGGCGAACTCCGCGGCCTGCAAGCTCCTCGGCTACAGCGAGGAAGAGCTGCTCGGGCGCGGCATCGCCGCGATCCTCGAGGAGCGCGAGCGCGCCAGCTTCGACCTGCTGCAGGCGGCGCAGGAGACGCGCGAAACCGTGGTGCGCACGCGCGCGGGGCAGACCATTCCGGTGTCGCTCACGGGCTCGGTGATCGCCAGCGACGACCCCCAGTTCCAGGGCAACATCTTCGTGGCGCGCAACATCACCGACCGCAAGCGCGCCGAGCGCCGCATCCGCTACCTGGCCCGCTACGACACGCTCACCAAGATCCCGAACCGCATGCAGTTCTACCACGTGCTGCAGCAGACCATCGCGCGCGCGCTGCGCGCGGGGCAGATCGTGGCGGTGCTGTACCTCGACATGGACCGCTTCAAGGAGGTCAACGACACCTTCGGCCACGGCGCCGGCGACCGCGTGCTCGAGGTGCTGGCCGAGCGCCTGGTGCGCGCGGTGCCCAAAGGGACCGTGGTCGGGCGCCTCGCCGGCGATGAGTTCGCGCTCACCGTCGACGGGCTGGCGGCGGAGGCCGACAACCGCGGGCCGATCGCCCAGCTCTCGCGCGCCATCCTCACCGAGGTGAGCCGGCCGTTCCAGCTGAACCAGCAGGAGGTGTTCCTCACCGCGAGTCTCGGCATCGCCTTCTCTCCACGCGACGCCGAGAACGTCATCGACCTGATCCGCAACGCCGACGCCGCCATGTACTACTCCAAGCAGAACGGCGGCAACACCTTCGCGTTCTACTCGCCGGAGATGAACGCCGCGGCGGTCGAGCGGCTGATGCTGAAGAGCAAGCTGCGCCGCGCGCTCGAGCGCGACGAGCTCGAGATCCGCTACCAGCCCAAGGTCGACCTGCGCAACGGGCGCATCATCGGCGCCGAGGCGCTGCTGCGCTGGCGGCTGCCCGGGCACGGCGACATTCCGCCGTCGCAGTTCATCCCGCTCGCCGAGGAGACCAACCTGATCCTCGACATCGGCGAGTGGGTGCTGAACCGCGTGTGCATGGACTACCGGCAGATGCAGAGCGAGGGCGGCGACCCGGGCCGCATCTCGCTCAATCTGTCGCTCAAGCAGCTGCGCCAGGCGAGCTTCATCCTGCGCTGCCGTTCGGTGTTCCGCCGCCACGGCGTGTCGCCGACCGCCTTCGAGCTCGAGATCACCGAGACCACGCTGATGGCGGATGCGCCGCGCACCGTGCGGCTGCTCGATGAGCTGTTCGCCATGGGGCTGCACCTCTCGATCGACGATTTCGGCACCGGCTACTCGTCGCTGTCGGCATTGCAGCAGTTCCCGATCGGCACGCTCAAGATCGACCAGTCGTTCGTGCGCGATGCCAGCGAGGACGCCGGCGATGCCACCATCGTGCGCACCATCATCGAGATGGGACGCTCGCTCGGAATGGAAGTGATCGCGGAGGGCGTCGAGTCGCGCGCGCAGCTCGAATTCCTGCGCCACCACGCCTGCCTCTACGCGCAGGGACGCCTGTTCGGCGAGCCGTGCACCGCCACCGAGCTGCTCGCGCTCCTCACCCGTCAGGCTGCCGGCACCCTGCCCTTCGCGCACCTGTTGCGCCCGAGCGTCGAAGCGGCGGCGCCGCGCTCAGCCTGAAAACCCGCGATTGGCCCAATCAGCGCTTAGCCGTGCCGCGCCCGGCGAAGGCGCGCGTCGCCGCCACGGTCTGCTGCGACATCGACCTGAGTGCCGCGCTCGCTGCGGTCTCGAAGGCCGCGATCACCTCGCTCATGTGATCGCCGGCCGCGGTGGCGCTGCCTTCCGCCACGAAGCTCGCCACCAGCTCGCGCCCCGCGCGCGCACCCAGCGTGCAGTCGAGCACCACCCGGATCTCCGGCGCCGAGCGGGCGCGGGTGTAGTCGGCCTCGAAGCGCCGCACCGAGATCGAGAGCAGATACTCGGAGGTGAACGGGCTCCCCGAATCCTGCACCGACTGCCATTCGCCCGAGGCGCGCAGCGTCTCGACCGCCAGCGCCTCGACCATGTCGGGGAGCGGCGCCGGCCAGCGGCTGCCGAGGTAAAAGTTCATGCGGTGATCGGCCTGCACCAGAATGATGTGCGGGCCGTCGAGTCCGGGGGCCGAGAGCGGATGCCCAATCTGTATCGGCGCGAGTGCGGCCGCGGGCGGGGCCGCGCTGGCCGCGGCCGCCGCGCCGTCGTCCGTAGCTCCCGCCGACGGGGCGCGCAGCACATAGGTCTGCTCGGGCTTGGCGTCGCTGTGGAAGAAGTTGGTGCAGCCGGCCGCCGCCGCGGCCAGTGACAGCGTCAGAGCCGCCGCCGGCCGCCTCATCGCGGAATCTCCACGCCGCGCACCGGCGGCTGATAGAGGAGCTGCGCCGGGTTCTCGCGCAGGCTGTTGGAGAGCTCGCGGATGTCGTGGGCCGCGGCGCGGCCCTCGCGCACGAAGCGCTCGATCTCCGGCAGTCCCTGGCGTGTGAACGCGCGGATGTCCTGGCGGTTCTCGGCGATCGCCTTGTCGAGCTGGCCGCTCGCGTCCGCGAGATTGTCGGTGATCGTGCGGATGCGCTGCGCGGCGGAGCGCACGTCCGGGTCCACGGCCACGAGCGTGCCGTGTGCGATGCTCGCGGTAGCTGCGAGCTCCGAGCTCGCACCGCGCAGCTCGGCGACCAGCGAATTGAGCTCCTTGAGCGTGCGCGGCAGCCCCGCCGATGCCTTGTCGAGGTTGCCGACGGCGTCAGTCACGGCGGCGATGTTCTCATCGCTCAGCAGGCGATCGGCGCGGTTGACGAGATTGCCGGTCGCAGCCACCAGCTCCGGGAGCCCGGCGAGGAACACGTCGAATTGCGAGGGCGCCGAGCGGATCACCGGGTACCTGAGTTGCGCCACCGGCGGCGGCAGGATCTTGCCGCTGCGGTCCTCACTCAGGTCGATGTAGAGGAGTCCCGTAACTCCCTGGAGCTGCAGCTGCGCCACCGTGTGCTGCGAGATCGGCGTGCTGGCGTCGATGTCGACGACCACCTCGGCGCGGCTCGAGTCGCGCGGATCGATGCGCAGGTCCTCCACGCGCCCGACCGGCACGCCGAGATAGCGCACCGCCGCGCCCTTCTCCAGCCCGCTGACACTGCCGGTAAAATAGATCTCGTAGCGGTCGTAGTTGCGATGCTCGCGGGTGTCGGAATACCAGTAGACGAACAGCGCCCCGGCCAGCGTCACCAGCAGCACGAAGGCGCCGACGGCGGCGTAGTTGGCCTCACGCTCCATGCGCGGCTCCGAGCCGGGCGCGGGCCCGCTCGCCGTGGAAGTAGGCCCGGATCCACGGGTGCGGGTCATCGACGATGCGGTCGAGGGTGCCCGAGATCATGCGCTGGTCCACGATCACCCCGACACGATTGCAGGTACGGAAGATGCTGTCCAGATCGTGCGTGATCATGACGATCGTGAGCTTCAGGTGCTGCTGCAGGTACAGCACCAGGTCGTCGAAAGCCGCAGCGCTCACCGGATCGAGGCCCGAGGTGGGCTCGTCGAGGAACAGCAGCTGCGGGTCGAGCGCCAGGGCGCGCGCCACCGCCGCGCGCTTCACCATGCCGCCGGAGAGCTGTGCCGGGTATTTCGCGGCGGCGTCCGCCGGCAGCCCCACCAGGCGGATCTTGAGGAGCGCCAGGCCCTCGAGCGCGGCCGGCGGGAGCTTCAGATGCTCGATCATCGGCAGCTGTACGTTCTCGAGCACCGTCAGCCCCGAGTACAGCGCCCCGGACTGGAAGGCGACGCCATAGCCGGCCTTGATGGGCCGCAGCTGCGCCTCGGAGAGGTGCGTGATGTCGCTGCCGCGGATGCGCACCGTGCCAGCGGCCGGGCGCTGCAGACCGAGGATGGTCCGCAGCAGCACCGACTTGCCCGAGCCCGAGCCGCCGACGATGCCGAACACCTCGTCCTCGTTGACCTGCATGTCGAGCCCGTCGTGCACCACCTGCCGGCCGAAGCGGTTCACGAGCCCGCGCACCTCCACCACCGGCTCCATCAGATCTTCATCCGCATGAACAGCACCGCGAACAAGGCGTCGGCGAGGATCACCAGGAAGATCGCCTGCACCACTGCGACCGTCACCAGGTGCCCGAGCTCGCGCGCCGAGCCGCGCACCTGCATGCCGCGATAGCAGCCGGCGAAGGCGATGAGCAGCGCAAACACCGGCGCCTTGATGATTCCCACCCAGAAGGTGGTCGCGGAGATCGACTCGTTGACCCGGTTGACGTACTGCGTGAGCGGCATGTCGAGCAGGTAGCGGCACAGCAGCGCCCCGCCCGCGAGCCCGATGAGATCCGCGATCACGGTGAGCAGCGGCAGCGCAATCGCGAGCCCGAGCACGCGCGGCAGCACCAGCAGCTCGATCGGATCGGCACCGGTGGCGGTGAGAGCATCCACCTCCTCGTTGAGCTTCATCGAGCCGAGCTCGGCGGCGAAGGAGCTGCCGGAGCGGCCGGCGACGATGATCGAGGTGAGCAGCACCCCGAGCTCGCGCAGCACGCCGATCGTGACCAGGTCCACGACGTAAATGTCGGCGCCGAGCCCGCGCAACTGCTGGGCGCTCAGGTACGCGAGGATGACGCTGATGAGAAAGGCGATCAGCGCCACGATCGGCATGGCGGTGATGCCGGTATCGTAGACATGGCGGACGATCGAAATCGGCCGCAGCCGCCACGGGCGCGCCAGGTCCGCCACAAAGGTGGTGCAGGTGCGGCCGAAGAAGGCGAGCCCCGCGACCAGGTCGCGGCTCGAGCGCACCGCGTAGCGGCCGATGGCGACCAGCGCGCGGCCGCCCGGCTCCGCCGCCGCGAGGCGCTCGGCCGGCAGAGCTGAATCGTCGGGCGCCGCCGGTTCGGTGAGCGTCTCGTCCACCAGGCGCAGCTGATCGGGTGGGGTGCCGCGGAAATCCACCTCGGCACCGGCGCGGCGCGCGCGCTGCACGAACCCGCGCAGCGCCCAGGCGCCGGAGAGGTCGAGCTCGGTAATCCCCTCGGCGGCGATCCGCACGCGCGGCACCGAAGCCACGTCGATCCTCGCGAGCGCGGCCTCGATCGAGGCCAGCGCGCGCACGCTCCACTCGCCCGTCAGCTCGAGCTCGAGTCCCTCAGCGGTGCGCCGGACTTCGACGGCCTCTCTGCGGGTAAGCGTGGCTGACACGCGCGGATCATAAGCGCGATCCCGCGACGCCGCGAGTCAGCAAACTGTTAGGTATCGTCTCTGTAGCGCCGCACGCGGGCGGCGGCGTAGGCCATCGCGAAGGCCGCAACCACGCCCAGCCACAGGTCGATATCGGTGAACGCGCCGCGGATGTTGAAGGTGTCGAGGACCACGCCCACCGGGGGCAGGTTGTGGAAGCTCGCGAACACGTTCGGTCCCTGCACCAGCTTGTGCCAGATGCCGTTGATGCGATAGGTCTCGAAGCTCCAGACGTAGTGGGTGCCGAGCCCGACGCGCTCGACGATCGGCGCCACGACGGGCACCAGCGAGGCCCACAGGACCGGGTTGCGGGGGACCCAGGCGGAGAACAGCAGCAGCGCAGCGGCGACGGGCGAGTACCACAGCACGCCGAGGATCACCTCGAGCAGCAGCACCAGCTCGGTCCGCAGCCACTCGTAGGTGCTCCAGCTGAGTGCATGCGGAACGCGCAGCGCGAGGATCCCGGCGAACAGCAGGTTCGCTGCGCTCGCGAGCAGGAACACTCCGAGCGGCGCGACCACGGCGGCAACCAGGAGCTTCGAGCCGACCGTGAGCTCGTCCGACAGCGGCAGCGACTTCCAGAAGAGGATGCTGCGGTCCTTGCGCTCGGAGTACAGGCAGTCGAGCAGGTAGAACCCGAGCACGATCGCGGTCACGATGAACAAGGGCTGCGCCAGCGCCCATTGGATGATCGTGAAGATCGACACCTTCTGCTGCGCCGTGAGCACCTGCTCCGGCAGGTCCATGTTGATGCGGCCGACGAGCAGCGCGACGGCGAGCAGCCCCTCGACCACCAGCGCGCAGATCCACAGCGAGCGGTGCTCCCAGAGCTCGCGGCGCACCAGCGCCACCACGGTATCGAGCGTCCCGGCGCGGCGCATGATGGCGGGCGCGGGCGCGACGGTTGCGGCGTTGGCGTTCATATGAGTGCGGCCCCGCAGCTGGTGTACATGACGAAGGTGGCGAGCGCGAGCACTCCGGCGGTCAGGAGCGGCGCCACCCAGGGCGCGGAGCGCTCCCATGAGCCGTGCGGCCCATCGCCGCGGGCGTAGCGTTTCATGTCGGCGAGCCTCCCTGCATCTTGGCAACGAACAGGTCGGCGATCGAGGGCGTGTGCAGCTCGCCGTAGGCGCCGAGCTCGGCGGCCGAGCGGCCCTCGAAGAACATCGCCACCCGCCCGAATATCTCGCGCTCGTAGAACGGCTTGAGCGCGCGCGCACGGGCGGCATCGTCGGCGCTCACGGTGAGCTGCTGGTAGCGGTTGCCGAGCTCCTCGACCGGGGAGTTGAGCGCGAACTTCCCGTGGTTGATGAAGATCACGTCGGTGAAGAGGTGCTCGACCTCCTCCACCTGGTGCGTGGTGAGGAGGATGGTGCGCTCCTTGTCGAAATAGTCGTTGAGGAGCGTGTCGTAGAACTGGCGGCGATACAGCAGGTCGAGCCCGAGCGTGGGCTCATCGAGCACCAGGAGCCTCGCGTCGATCGCCAGGATCAGTGCCAGGTGCAGCTGCGTCACCATGCCCTTGCTGAGCTGGCCGACGCGGCTGGTGCGCTTGATGTCGGTCTTGGCGAGAAAGTTCTCGGCGACGCTGCGGTCGAAGCGCGGATGCACGTGCTCGACGAACTCGACCGCCTGGGCGACGCGCAGCCAGCGGGGCAGCACCGCCACGTCCGCGATGAAGCACACGTCGCGCATGAGCTCGTCGCGCTGCGAGCGCGGGTCGAGCCCGAAAATCCTGAGATCCCCCGAGAATGAGGTGAGGCCGAGGATCGCCTTGAGCGCGGTGGTCTTGCCCGCGCCGTTCGGACCGATCAGGCCGACGATGCGCCCCGGCTCGACGCTGAAGCTCACCGAGTCCAGCGCGTGGGTCGCGCCGTAGGACTTTGCGAGTCCCCGCGCTTCAATTACCGCTGTCATCTTTGTCCCCTTTGGCGGGCGCGGCCGGGAAAGGCGCCGCGGGTGCGGCGGCTCCGGCGCGCAGCAGCTCGTCGCTCGAGAACCCCAGGCGCTGGATGGTCGCGTAGACCTTCGGCCATTCGTCCTCGAGAAAGCGCTGCCGCTCGTCCTTCATGAGCGCCTTGCGGGCGCCGAGGCTCACGAACATGCCGAGGCCCCGGCGCTTCTCTACCAGCTGCTCGTCCACCAGCTGCTGGTAGCCCTTGAGCACCGTCAGCGGGTTGAGGCGAAAGTCCGCCGCGACATTGCGCACCGAGGGCAGCGGGTCGCCTTCCTTCAGGACGCCCTCGAGGATCATGGCGACCACACGGTCCCGCAGCTGCCGGTAGATCGGCTGACTGTTGTCCCATTGCGGATCCATGATCGCTGTTGTCACGGGGGCGTCTGTGGGTTGGTCAACTAATCTACCAAAACGGCCGGCTCGGGCTTGCCGAACCAGGACGGCGCGGACACGTGAGCGATGCTGATGAACTCGGGCTGCGTGCCCGGGACAACGGCAGTCGACTCGACGAAGGCCATGCTGGACAGCACGCAGATCAGGGCGGCGGCAGCGGCACAGGTGGTGTTGCGATAGACGGTTGTGAGTGCGTTCATGGTCATCTCCTCTCTTGGCTTCCTTACTCTTCGGCTCTCTGCACCATGCAGATCGCCTTCCTTGGTGTTGTACTCTACTAGAACACTACTTGAGTGTCAAACTATTTCAGTACATGACCTTGAGACCCCAAAAAAGGCGGGTCTGAGGCCTTTTCAGGCCCCGTTTCCAAGGGGCCGGGGTCGGTGTCTCGAGCCGGGGACGCCGTTTGTGCGGGCTCCAAGGGGCGCACACGCTAAACTTTCTCGCCCTTTCCCCCTCGCCGCAGAGAAAACCCCTCATGAAACCCGCTGTGAATGTCGCGATCACCGGCGCCGCCGGGCAGATCGGCTACGCTCTCGCGTTTCGCGTCGCCTCGGGAGCGCTCCTCGGGCCCGAGACGCGCGTGAATCTCCGTCTGCTCGAGATCAGCGCGGCGCTGCCTGCGCTGCAGGGCGTGCTGATGGAGCTCAGCGACTGTGCTTTTACAACACTCGCGAGCGCGAGCGCGAGTGACGATGCGAACGTCGCCTTCCGCGACTGTCAGATCGCGCTGCTGGTGGGCGCGCGGCCGCGCGGTCCCGGCATGGAGCGCAAGGATCTGCTGCTCGCCAACGCGCAGATCTTCTCCGCGCAGGGCAAGGCGCTGAACGCGGTCGCCGACCGCAACGTGCGCGTGCTGGTGGTCGGCAATCCCGCCAACACCAACGCGCTCATCACCATGCAGAATGCGCGCGACCTCAACCCGCGCAATTTCACCGCCATGACGCGCCTCGATCACAACCGCGCGCTGGCGCAGCTCGCGGAGAAAACCCACACGCACGTCACCGACATCCGCCGCATGACGATCTGGGGCAATCACTCCGCCACGCAGTACCCGGACCTGACGCACGCGCTCGTTGGCGGCAAGAGCGCGCCCGCGCTCGTCGGCCGCGAGTGGATCGAGCAGACCTTCATTCCGACCGTGCAGCAGCGCGGCGCCGCCGTCATCAAGGCGCGCGGCGCCTCCTCGGCCGCCTCGGCGGCCTCGGCCGCGATCGATCACGTGCACACCTGGGTGCACGGGACGGCCAACGATGACTGGGTGAGCATGGCGGTCCCCGCCGACGGCAGCTACGGCATCGAGGCCGGCGTCATCTATTCCTATCCGGTCACCATCGCCAACGGCGAGTACCGCATCGTGCCGAGCCTCGCCATCGATGACTTCAGCCGCAAGCGCATGGACGCCACCTACGGCGAGCTTCGCGAGGAGCGCGACGGAGTCAGGAACCTGCTCGGCTGACAAGGAGGAGAGAGATGTTAGGCGCGATTGTCTCGCTGCTGGTGGTGCTGGCCGTCGCCTACGCGGTCACGCAGGTCGGCGGCCTCATCACGCTGGTGTTCGTCGGCGCGGTGCTGTTCCTCGCCTACCGCCGGCTGTCGCTGCTCGCCTTCACTGTCACCTTCACGGTGCTGCTCGCGCTCTACACCGCCGCGGGCGCACCGGCCGGCATCTGGAAGGGTCTCTTGTGGGTGCTGCTCGCGGGGCTGTGGCTGCTCAACCTGCGGCCGCTGCGCAAGGCGCTCATCACCCGCCCCTTCATGGCCGCCTACCTCAAGCTCCTGCCGTCGATGTCGCAGACCGAGAAGGAAGCGCTCGAGGCCGGAACGGTATGGTGGGACGGGGAGCTGTTCACCGGAGCGCCCGACTGGAAGAAGCTGCTCGCCGCGAAGCCGCCGCAGCTCTCGCAGGAGGAGCAGGCGTTCCTCGACGGTCCCTGCGAGGAGCTCTGCCGGATGCTCGATGAGTGGCACATCACTCACGAGCGCGGCGACCTGCCCCCGGAAGCCTGGGAGATGCTGAAAACCCGCGGCTTCTTCGCGATGATCATCCCGAAGAAGTACGGCGGACTCGAGTTCTCCGCCTATGCGCACTCGTGCGTGCTCGCCAAGATCTCGAGCAGGAGTCCCACCGCCGCCGCCAACGCCGCGGTGCCCAATTCGCTCGGTCCCGCGGAGCTCCTCAACCACTACGGCACCGACGCGCAGAAGAATTACTACCTGCCGCGCCTGGCGCGCGGCGACGAAGTGCCGTGCTTCGCGCTCACCGGTCCCCGCGCCGGCTCCGATGCCGCCTCCATCCCCGACACCGGCATCGTGTGCCGCGGCATCTGGCAGGGATCGGAGATCGTCGGCCTCAGACTCAACTTCTCCAAGCGCTACATCACGCTCGCCCCGGTCGCGACCGTCATCGGACTCGCCTTCCGCATGTTCGATCCGGACCGGCTCCTGGGCGGCAGGACCGACATCGGCATCACCTGCGCGCTCATCCCGCGCAACACGCCGGGCATCGCCATCGGGCGGCGGCACTTTCCGCTCAACGTGCCGTTCCAGAACGGCCCCATCCAGGGGCGCGATGTGTTCGTACCGCTCGACTTCATCATCGGCGGTCCGGCCATGGCAGGCAGCGGCTGGCGCATGCTGGTCGAGCAGCTCTCCGTAGGGCGCTGCATCTCACTGCCCTCCAACACTACCGGGGCGTCCAAGGCGGCGGTGTGGGCCACCGGCGCCTACGCGCGCATCCGCAACCAGTTCAATACGCCGGTCGGCAAATTCGAGGGAGTCGAGGCGGTCATCGCCCGCATGGTCGGCCTCACCTACACCATGGACGCGGGACGCTCGGTGACCGCGGGCGCGATCGACGGCGGCGAGAAGCCGTCGGTCCCCTCCGCCATGCTCAAGTACCACATCACCGAGATGGGCCGCCAGGTGGGCAACGACGCCATGGACGTGCACGGCGGCAAGGGCATCATGCTGGGGCCGAAGAACTATCTCGCGCGCGGCTACGAGGTCACGCCGGTCGCGATCACCGTCGAGGGCGCGAACCTCCTCACCCGCAATCTCATCATCTTCGGCCAGGGTGCCATCCGCTGCCACCCGTTCGTGCTGCGCGAGATGAACGCGGCGCGCAATCCCGACCGCGCGGCCGGCGTCGACGCCTTCGATCGCGCACTGTTCGGCCACGTCGGCTTCACCATCTCGAACGCGGTGCGCTCCTTCATCATGGCGCTCACCCACGCGCGCTTCACCCGCGTGCCGGTCGAGGGCGGCACGGCACGCTACTACCAGCACATCGTGCGCTTCAGCGCCTCGTTCGCCTTCGCGGTCGACGTGGCGATGCTGACGCTCGGCGGTTATCTCAAGAAGAAGGAAGGCCTGTCGGCACGGCTCGGCGACGTGCTGTCCGCGATGTATCTCGCCTCGATGGTACTCAAGCATCACGAGAACCAGGGGCGGCGCGCCGAGGATCTGCCGATCGTCGAGTGGGCCTGCCGCAATCTTCTCTACCAGGCACAGGAGCAGCTGCACGGCTTCCTGCGCAACTTCCCGAACCGCGCGCTCGCCGGCGTGATGCGCGCGCTCATCTTCCCGCGCGGCCTCATCTATTCGGCCCCGGGTGACGGGCTCGCCCACCGCGTAGCGGCGCTGGTCACTGCGCCGACCGAGGCGCGCGAGTGGCTCTGCCATGGCATCTACTGGACGCTCGAGCCGCACAACCCGCTCGGGCTGCTGCAGGAAGCCATGCTGCTCGCCGGGCAGCTCGAGCCGCTCCTGAAGCGCATCCGTGTCGAGGGCGTCAAGACCGGCAAGGTCACCGCGCTCGATCTTCCGGGCCAGATCCAACAGGCGCAGGCCGCCGGCATCGTCTCGGAGACCGAGGCGGCGGCGCTGCGCGAGTACGACCGCAAGACCATGGACTTGATCAACGTCGACGACTTCGCCTCGGAGGAGCTCGGCACCCAGGCGCAGCCGCTCGAGGTGGAGCCGGCCGCCGGCCAGTCGCGGCCGTTCGTCGCATGAGCACCCCGGCGGCTGCCGCGGCACCGGCGGTCGTGGCCGCCGACGCCCCGCCGGTCGTCGCTGCGCCCGCCGCCGCTCAGGCCCCGCCCGAGCACCCCGCTGCCAAGCCGGCAGCGCCGCGCTGCGACAACTGCGGCGCGAGCGTTCCGGGCCGGTACTGCGGCAACTGCGGCCAGCGCCTCGAGCCGCCGGTGCACTCGCTGTGGCACTTCCTCACGGTGGCGATGGAGGACGTGACGCACGCCGACTCGCGGCTGTGGCGCACGCTCTGGGCGCTGCTCTTCAAGCCGGGCCTCCTCACGCACGAATTCCTTGCGGGCCGCCGCGTCCGCTATCTGCCGCCGGTGCGGCTCTACCTGGTGCTGTCGGTCGTGTTCTTCCTGTGGTTCAGCGCCACGCACCAGAAGCTGCAGGTCGTGCAGCTCGATGCGCCGAGCAGCGTCGCGAGCGCTGCCGCGCCCGTTCCGGGGCGGCGCGAGTTTGGCCCGTTGGCGCAGGCAGAGCCCGGCGAGTCCCCGCAGCAGCGGGCCGATCGCCAGTGCCCGAGAAGCAACTACGAGGGTCCCGGTCAGGAATGGATTGCGCCGCGGGTGCAGCGTGCCTGCCGCATCATCGTGCTCGATAACGGGCACTCGATGACCGAGGCGTTCCTGCACAACGTGCCACGGGCCATGTTCCTGTTCCTGCCGCTGCTCGCGGCCGCCATGATGCTCATGTACTGGTGGCCGCGGCACTACTACGTCGAGCACCTGCTGCTGTTCGTGCACAACCATGCCTTCGCCTTCCTGCTGCTGCTGCTCGCCTCGCTGGCATCGATGCTGCTGCCCATCGGCGCACCCTGGGTACGCTTCGCGATCTGTCTGTACATCCCCTGGTACGTATATCGCTCCATGCGGGGCGTATACGGGCAGGGCCGCTGGCTGACGCTCGCCAAGCTCGGGGTGCTGAGTTTCTTCTACCTGGTGAGCGGCTCCCTCATGATGGCGCTCGCCGTCGCCTACAGCGCTCTCACGCTATAAAGGAGATCACGATGCGTACTCTCACCGTTGCTGCACTGGCCCTCGCGGCCTCGCTCGCCACCGTGCCCGTAAGCCGGGCCCAGATGCCCGCGGCGCCCGCGGTGCCTGCCACGCGTACGCCCTCGCCTCCCGGGGCCGAGGTCTACATCATCAGCCCGAGGAACGGCGCCAAGGTGAAGAGCCCGGTGCTGGTCCAGTTTGGCCTGAAGCCGGTCATGGGGGTCGCCCCGGCCGGCGTGAAGTTCGAGAACACCGGGCATCATCACCTGCTCATCGACACTGACGCGCCCGCCGACATGGCCGCCCCGCTCCCGGCCACCGACCACATCAGGCACTTCGGCAAGGGCCAGACCGAGACCTCACTGACGCTCCCGCCGGGCAAGCACACCCTGCAGCTTCTCCTCGGCGACCAGAACCACATCCCGCACGACCCGCCGGTGATCTCGAAGAAGATCACGATCACCGTGGAGAAGTGAGTCGGGGGCGCATGAGCCGCGCGGTCCTGCACGTCGACATGGACGCCTTCTATGCGTCCGTCGAGCAGCACGACAACCCGGCACTCGCCGGGCTGCCGGTGATCGTCGGCTGGGCCGGAGGCCGCGGCGTCGTGACCGCCGCCAGCTACGAGGCGCGCCCCTACGGGGTGCGCTCGGCGATGCCGATGCGCACCGCGCTCAAGCTCTGCCCGCACGTGGTTTGCGTGCGCCCGCGCATGGCGCGCTACCAGGAGGTCTCGCGCGCCGTGTTCGCTGCGTTCCGCGAAGTCACGCCGCTGGTCGAGGGCCTGTCGCTCGATGAGGCATTCCTCGACGTCACCGCGAGCCAGGAGCTCCTGGGCGGCGCGGTCGAGATCGCGCGCCGCATCAAGCTGCGGATCCGCGAGCTCACCGGGCTCACCGCCTCCGTGGGCGTGGCGCCCAATAAGCTCGTGGCCAAGATCGCCTCCGATCTCGGCAAGCCCGACGGACTCACCGTGGTGGAGTCGGCGCGGGTGCGCGAGGTGCTCGACCCGCTTTCGGTGCGGCGGCTCCCGGGCCTCGGGCGCAAGACCGGCGCGCGCGTCGAGGAGGCCGGCATCCACACGCTCGCGGAGCTGCGCACCGCGCCGGATGCAGTGCTGTGGCCGCTCTTCGGCCGCTACACCACCTGGGTCCGCGAGCGCGCCTCCGGCGTCGACGAGCGGCCGGTGGTGCCGGACGCCGAGGAGAAATCGCTCTCCGCCGAGGATACCTTCGAGGAGGATATCGGCGACCCGGTTGCGCTGCAGACACAGCTGGCGCGCCTCGCCGACCTGGCGTGCCAGCGCCTCCGCCGCCGCGAGCTGGTCACCGCGTGCGTCGGCGTGAAAATCCGACGCCACGACTTCACGACCTTCACCCGCCAGCGCGCCATCGCTCCAGCCACCTCAGCCGGGCGGGTCATCGCCGGGGTAGCGGCCGAGCTGCTCGAGCGCTGGTTAGGAGCGCACCGCGGTGCGAAACTTCGCCTGCTCGGCGTGGTCCTGACAGAGCTGAAGCCCGCTTCTCAGCTCGGGCTGTTCGAGGATCTGCGCCGCGGCGGGCGGGTCGATGCGACGCTCGATGAGGCGCGGGCGCGCTTCGGCGAGCGGGCGCTGCGCCGCGGAAATACCATCGAGTAGCATCCGGCACCATGTATCTCAAGTTCTTCGGCCTGAACGAGAAGCCGTTCGCGATCACCCCGGATCCGCGCTACCTCTACCTGAGCGAGCGCCATGCCGAGGCGCTGGCGCACCTCATGTACGGCATCAACGAGTCGGGCGGCTTCGTGCAGCTCACGGGCGAGGTCGGCACCGGCAAGACCACGCTCGTGCGCTCGCTTCTCGCCCGCGCACCTAAGGACGCGGACATCGCCCTCATCCTCAACCCCAGGATGACGGCGCCGGAATTCCTGCTGACCATCTGCGAGGAGCTCGGCATCGACGTGCGCGGCGACTCGCGCCAGAGCCTGAAGGACCTGGTCGACGTCCTCTCGCGCCACCTGCTCGAGGCACATGCCGGCGTCAGGCGCGTGGTGCTGGTGGTGGACGAGGCCCAGAATCTCTCGCCCGACGTGCTCGAGCAGGTGCGCCTCCTCACCAACATCGAGACCAACACACAGAAGCTCCTGCAGATCATCCTCATCGGCCAGGAGGAGCTGCGCGAGCTGCTCGGGCGCAACGAGCTGCGCCAGCTCGCGCAGCGCATTACCGGCCGCTATCACCTCGATCCCCTCTCGCGCGAGGAAACCACGGCCTACGTGCGCCACCGCCTGCAGGTCGCGGGCGCGACCACCGACATCCTGACCCCGTGGGCGCTGCGCGAGGTGTACCGCCTGTCGCGCGGCGTGCCGCGCGTCATCAACGTGATCTGCGACCGCGCGCTCCTCGGCGCCTATTCCACCGACCGCCACCGGGTCACCGGTCGCCTGGTCCGGCGCGCCGCCGCCGAGGTGTTCGGCCGCGGTTTCGCGGCGTTCTGGCTGCCGTGGGCGGCGGCCGCCGGCGTCGCCGCGGTGCTCGCGCTCGTGACCGCCTCGCTCTGGGCGCTCGGGCCGTGGACCCCGGGCGCGCGCGCCGCGGGCGCCGTGAAGCCCGCTGCCGTCGTGGCGGCCGGTGCGGCGGCCACGCCCGGCGCGGGCGCGCTGGCCGTTGCGACCGCAGCACCTCCGGCGCCGACGCTCGCGCAGCTGCTGGGCGCACACGCCGCCGAGACCGATACCGACGGTGCCTTCGGCAAGCTGTTCGCGCTCTGGGGCGCCAGATACCAGGCCAACGGCACCGACCCGTGCACTCAGGCAGCGCGCTCACGCCTCGAGTGCCTCGCCGCGCGCGGCTCCTACGGCCAGCTGCGCCTCTACAACCATCCGGCGATCCTGATGCTGAGCGACTCGGCCGGCAGCAGCCACCAGGTCGTGCTCACCGGACTCGACGACGAGCAGGCGCGCATCGACCTCGGCGGCACGCACGCGGTGAGCCTCGGCGAGCTGTCGCACTACTGGCTCGGTGATTTCGTCATGCTGTGGCGCCCGGCGAGCTCGCCGGTCAAGGCGTTGTCGGCCGGGATGCGCGGCGCGGAGGTGCGCTGGCTGCGTCAGAGCCTCCAGCACCTGGCGCACGCCGACTCGACCACGCCGGTGAGCGACGTGTTCGATGCCGAGCTCACCGGCCTGGTGCGCGAGTTCCAGCGCCAGCATCAGCTCTCGGTCGACGGCATCGCGGGCCGCGAGACCCAGATCGCGCTCGCCGGCGCGGTGGCCGGCCCGGACGTGCCGCTGCTCTCCGCGGCCAATACTCACGGCGGGTGATCGATGTCGTTCATTCTCGACGCGTTGAAGAAATCTGAGAGCGACCGCCAGCGCCAGGGCGGTCCCGCGCTCTTCGAGGTGAAGATCGCACCGCCGCGTCACGCGCTCCCGCCGTGGGCCGTGGCGATCGCGGTGCTGCTCGTCGCCAATCTCGGCGTCGTGGCCTGGTTCCTGTTGCGGCATGCGGCCGCCCCGGCGCACGCGGCGCCAGAGCCGGGGCCGCAGGCCCTGCCCGCTCCAGCGGCGAGCGCGCCCGCTGCGGTGGTCGCTTCGCCCACGGTGGTTGCTTCGCCCGCGGTGGTTGCTCCGTCCCCGGCGGCCGCGGCACCGCGCAGCGCCGTGACCGCACCCGCGCCGGCGCCCGTGGCGGCCCAATCAGCCGCGGCCGACGCCACGGCCGAGCCGGCCTCGAGCCCCGACGACTTTGCGCCCGCTGTCGAGCCGCCTCCGGCCGGGAGCCTCGGGCGGGTGAAGCGCGGTACGGATGCCGGGGTGCCGCTCTACCAGCAGCTCATCGCCACGCCCGGCACGCAGCTCCCCCAGCTGCGCCTCGATCTGCATGCCTACGCCGAGCGCCCCGAGGACCGCTGGGTGCTCGTCAACATGCACAAGCTTCGCGAAGGCGAGTCGCTCGAGGGCGTGCGCGTCGACCGCATTACCCCGGAGGGTGCCGTCCTTTCCTACCAGGGGTCGCAGTTCCTGCTGACGCAGTGACGGGCCTGCCGGAGCCATCTGACTTGAGCTCCCGGAGGCTCGATTCGCGGCCTCTACGACCGACAGTTAGATGACTTACTAACTATCGCTCAGGGGAACCTCTCGCGCTCTCCCTCCCCGCGCGGCTCCCTCCTGGCGGACCCGCTTCACACCTTGACCCAGTTCACAGAATCGGCTTCACAGAATCCGTCTGTTATGAGGGACACCGGCAGCCTGATTTGTCATCGTGTGCAAATGAGTGCCCGACCCACTCCGCCGGCTCGCATGCTGGTCGTCGAAGACGACGTCCGCTACGCGGAATGGCTGCGCCATCACCTCGACGTGCTGTGTCCGCGCGCCAGCGTCAGCATGCTCAACCTGGCGGAGTTCGAGCGCTGGTGCACGACTTTCTCGGGACGGGACTGCGACCTGCTGCTGCTCGGCTGCCGGTTCGGCTCGAGCCCTGAGGATCCGAATTCTCCCGGGCTCACGCTGCTGCGCCGCCTGCAGAATCAGCCCTTGGCCCCCGCCGTGATCGCGATCGCCGAGGATGGCAACGAGCTCACGGCCGTGCGGGCCATGCAGCTCGGTGCCCTCGATTACCTGCCGAAGAAGCTGCTGAGCCCCGAGCGCCTCAGCACCGCGGTGCGCGTGGCAATGCGCCGCGTGGAGCGGCGCGTGCAACGCCGCCTGGCGAGCCTGGCGCACATCGAGCACGATCGCGTGGCGCACGCCGCCAAAAGCCCGCCCGCGGAGACCGCGGGCCGGGTCGGCGACACCGTCGCCGGCGTCGTGCCGCCGGGCGCCGCGCCTGCCGCCGCCGACAACGCGCCGGCCGCGGCGACCGGGGCGCTGCAGCCCCCGGGCGTCGTGGCCCTGCTCACCGCGCCTGCCGGCGAGGACTTCATTCCCGGCTACACCCTGCGCGTGAAGGTCGGCGAGTCGGAAAAGGCTGCCGTCTATCTCGCCACCAGCG
>Ga0335081_10006716_pt1 | contig 18338 bp, 13 predicted proteins | sample Lox_Sample_35_FD_206713 | JGI IMG/M metagenome (GOLD analysis project Ga0335081, IMG submission 206713) | Soil microbial communities from Loxahatchee National Wildlife Refuge, Florida, United States - Lox_Sample_3.5 | ecosystem: Environmental > Terrestrial > Soil > Wetlands | place: USA...
GCTCGCCGAGCTCACCTGGTTCCGCGTCGGCGGGCCGGCGCAGGTTCTGTTCATGCCCGAGGATGAGCGCGATCTCGCCTATTTCCTCGGTGCTCTCCCGTCCGACATCCCCGTCACCGTGATCGGCCTCGGCTCGAACCTGATCGTGCGCGACGGCGGCGTCAGCGGCGCGGTGATCCGTCTCGGGCGCGGATTCAGCGAGATCGCGATCGAGCCCGCGGCGCGCGCGCGCGCCGGCGCGGCGGTGCCCGACGTGCGCGTCGCCAAGGCGGCGCAGGAGGCGGGCATTGCGGGACTTGCGTTCCTGCGCGGCATTCCGGGCGCGATCGGCGGCGCGCTGCGCATGAACGGCGGCGCCTATGGGGGCGAGACCAAGGATATCCTGGTCGAGGCGCGCGGCGTCGACCGCGCCGGCAAGGTGCGCGTCTTCGCCAATGCCGACATGCACTACAGCTATCGCCACTGCGGCGCGCCCGAGGACGTGATCTTCACCCAGGCGCTGTTGCAGGGGCGGCCCGGCGATGCCGTCGCGATCGCGGCCGAGATGGACAAGATCACGGAATCGCGCGAGGCGACGCAGCCGATCAAAAGCCGCACCGGCGGCTCGACCTTCAAGAACCCGCCCGACCGCAAGGCCTGGCAGCTCATCGACGCCGCCGGCTGCCGCGGCCTCGTCATCGGCGATGCGCAGGTGTCGGAAATGCACTGCAATTTCCTCATCAACCGCGGCAACGCGACGGCGGCGGATATCGAGGCGCTCGGCGAAGAGGTGCGCCGGCGGGTGCGCGAGACGAGCGGCGTCGAGCTGGAGTGGGAGATCAAAAGAATCGGCGTGAGCGCGTGATGGTCCGCGCGCTTGCAACTTGCTCATGCGTGCCCTCTCCCCCGCTCGCGGGGGAGAGTGGGAGAGGGGGCGCCGCTTGCGCATGCGCCCGCCGACTTGCCCCCTCCCGGCGCGCTTCGCGCGCGTTCCTCCCTCGCAAGCGGGGGAGGGGACAGACCGATCTCGGGGATAGATCATGACCAAACACGTCGCAGTCCTGATGGGCGGCTGGTCCGCCGAGCGCGAAGTTTCGCTGCGCTCGGGAAAAGCCTGCGCCGGTGCGCTGGAGCGGCAGGGCTTTCGCGTCGCCCGCATCGACGTCGATCGCGATGTCGGCGAGGCGCTCACGGCGGCAAAGCCCGACGTCGCGCTGAATGTGCTGCATGGCCGGCCGGGCGAGGACGGCTCGATCCAGGGCCTGCTCGAGATCCTCGCCATTCCCTACACCCACTCCGGCGTGCTCGCCTCGGCGCTGGCGATGCAGAAGGACCGCGCCAAGATCGTCCTGCGCGACGCCGGCGTGCCGGTGCCGGAGGGCGTCGTGGTCAGCCGGCTCGAGGCGGCGCGCGCGCATGCGCTGGAGCGGCCCTATGTGATCAAGCCGGTCGCCGAAGGCTCGAGCGTCGGCGTGTTCATCGTCACCGAGCAGCATGCGCATCCGCCGCAGGAATTGACCCGGCCGGACTGGCCGTACGGCGAGGCGGTGCTGGTCGAGCGCTTCATCCCGGGCAAGGAACTGACCTGCGCGGTGATGGGAGACAGAGCCCTCGACGTGATCGAGATCGTGCCGACCGTGCGTTTTTACGATTACGAAGCAAAGTACGCCCCGGGAGGATCAAAACACCTGCTGCCGGCGCCAATTAAACCAAATGTTTACCAAGAGGCCCGAAGACTCGCTGTCCTGGCGCATCGTGCGCTCGGGTGTCGGGGGGTCAGTCGTGCGGATTTCCGTTACGACGATCGCATGGAGGGGACGCAAGGATTGGTTTGCCTTGAGGTCAACACCCAGCCCGGAATGACCGAGACTTCGCTGGTCCCGGAACTCGCGGCGTTCGCGGGTATCCCGTTCGAAGAGCTGGTTCGATGGATGGTGGAGGATGCCTCGCTGAACCGATGAGCGGGCCCGCGCGCCCGGCATCGGGGTCGGCCCGGCGGACGCGCGCGGCGCGCCGCGCGAGCGCGTCCACGCGGCGCGTCGTGCCGCCCGCGACCGGCAGGTTCGGCGCGCTGGCGCGCCGCTTGAACGCGCGCGCCGAGCGGCTCGACGCCTACCGGCCGCCGCGCGGCGCGGGGGGCGCGGCCGCGGTGCTGCTCGTCCTCGGCGCCATGGCGCTCGGCATCGTTCGCGGCGGTCATGTTCCGGAGGCGATCGAGGCGTTTCACCAGGCGCGCGATGCCGTCGCCGATGTGGTCGGCTTCAACATCAGGAGCGTCGCGCTCACCGGCAACAGGCATCTGAGCCGCGAGGAGATTTTTGCCATTGCGGGCGTCACCGGCCATTCCTCGCTGCTGTTTCTCGACGTCGCCGACGCGCGCGCCAAGCTCAAGACCAATCCGTGGATTGCCGACGCGACAGTGCAAAAGCTCTACCCCGACCGGCTGGAGATCGCGATCACCGAACGCGCCGCCTTCGCGCTGTGGCAGAAGGACGGCCGCATCGGCGTGATCGCCGACGACGGCACCGTGCTCGAGCCCTATCTGTCGCGCCGCTTCATCGGCCTGCCGCTGTTCGTCGGCATCGGCGCGGCGCCGCGCGCCAAGGAATTTCTCGCGCTGATCGACCGCTACCCGGACATCCGCAATCAGATGCGCGCCGCGATCCTGGTGTCGGAGCGGCGCTGGAACCTGCGGCTCAAGAACGGCATCGACGTCGAGCTGCCGGAGGCGGACGTCGCGTCCGCACTCGACCGGCTGGTCGCGCTCGACCGCGACAAGAAGCTGCTCACCCGCGACATCCTGGCGGTCGATCTGCGCCTGCCCGATCGCGTGACGGTGCGGCTCTCCGACGCCGCGGCCGCGGCGCGCGAGGAGGCGCTCAAGCCGAAGAAGCCGAAGAAGGGGAGCAGCGCGTGAGGCAGCTCCTCGCCCACCGGGCTTCGCGAATGGCGAATGGCGAATGGCGAATAGGCGTCCGCTATTCGCCATTCGCTACTCGCTATTCGCGCTTTGCCGGGGGGGCATCGCCATGAACCCCCTCCACTACGGCCTCACCCCCAAGATGAAGCCGGTGTCGCCCAAGCGCAGCGCATTCGTCGCCGCGCTCGACATCGGCACCAGCAAGATCGCGTGCCTGATCGCGAAATTGACCCCGCACGCGCCGCAGGAGGTGCTGCGCCGCCGCACCCATTCGGTCGAGGTGATCGGCTTCTCCCACACCGGCGCGCGCGGCATGAAGGCCGGCAACGTGGTCGACCTGGTCGAGGCCGAGGAAGCGGTCCGCCACGCGGTCGATCTCGCCGAGCGCTCGGCGCGCCGCCAGATCGAGGCCGTGATCCTGTCGGTCTCGGCCGGCCGGCTCGCGAGCGAGCTCTTCGCCGCCGAGGTCGACGTCAGCGGCGCGACGGTATCCGATTCCGACATCGCGCGCGTGCTTGCGGCCGGCAGCCGGCGCTCGCTGCGCCAGGGCCGCGTGGTGCTGCATTCCCTGCCGATCGGCTTCGCGCTCGACGACGCGCGCGGCGTGCGCGACCCGCGCGGCATGCTGGCGCGCCGCTTCGGCGTCGACATGCATATCGTGACCGCCGACGGGGCGGCGGTGCGCAACCTGATGCTCACGGTCGAGCGCTCGCATCTCGCGGTCGAGGCGATGGCGGCGAGCCCCTATGCGGCGGGGCTCGCGGTGCTCGCCGACGACGAGGCGGATCATGGCTCGGCGGTCGTCGACATGGGCGCCGGTACCACCACCATGGCGGTGTTCTCGTCCGGTCGCTTCATCCATGCGGACGGGTTCGCGCTGGGCGGGTTCCACGTGACCATGGACCTCGCGCGCGGCCTCTCCACCAGCATCTACGACGCTGAGCGAATCAAAACGCTTTATGGCAGTGTGTTGGCGGGTGGGCTGGATGAGCGAGACATGATCACGGTGCCGACCGTCGGCGTCGATGAGCGCGATCCGCCTCAGTTCGTGTCACGGGCGAGCCTCACGCGCATCATCAAGCCGCGGGTGGAAGAGATTCTCGAAATGGTCCGCGACCGGCTCGCCAACTCGCCGTTCGCGGCCGAGCCGCGCTCGCGCGTCGTGCTCACCGGCGGCGCGAGCCAGCTCACCGGCCTGCCCGAGCTCGCCGCGCGCATTCTCGGGCGCCCGGTGCGGATCGGCCGGCCGCTCGGCGTCAGCGGCCTGCCGGAGGACGCCAAGGGCGCGGCGTTTGCGGTCGCGGCCGGCCTCCTGGTCTATCCGCAGGCGGCGCATCTCGAACACTTCGAACCGCGGAAAACGCGGCATCTCATGACGGGGACCGGCGGCTATATCGCACGGGTCGGACGATGGCTTCGCGAGAGCTTCTGATGATCCGAAGAGCTTCCACGCATTCGATCCATCGGCCGGGGGCGGACCGGCACGACCCGTGGGCTTGAGGCCCGCGCAAGCAAGAGGCAGCCATGAGCATCAACCTGAAAATACCCGATATCCGTGAACTCAAGCCGCGGATCACGGTGTTCGGCGTCGGCGGGGCCGGCGGCAACGCGGTCAACAACATGATCGCGGCGGGCCTGCAGGGGGTCGACTTCGTCGTCGCCAACACCGACGCCCAGGCGCTCACGCTCTCCAAGGCCGAACGCATCATCCAGATGGGCGTCGAGGTCACGCAGGGGCTCGGCGCCGGCGCGCAGCCCGACGTCGGACGCGCCGCGGCCGAGGAGGTGATCGATGAGATCCGCGACCACCTCACCGGCGCCCACATGGTGTTCGTCACTGCCGGCATGGGCGGCGGCACCGGCACCGGCGCAACCCCGGTCGTCGCCAAGGTGGCGCGCGATCTCGGCATCCTCACGGTCGGCGTGGTGACCAAGCCCTTCCACTTCGAGGGCCAGCGCCGCATGCAGTGTGCCGAAGCCGGCATCGCCGAGCTGCAGAAGGTGGTCGACACCCTCATCATCATCCCGAACCAGAACCTCTTCCGGGTGGCGAACGAGAAGACCACCTTCGCGGCCGCCTTCGCGCTGGCCGACCAGGTGCTCTACTCGGGCGTCGCCTGCATCACCGACCTGATGGTCAAGGAAGGCCTGATCAACCTCGACTTCGCCGACGTTCGCACGGTGATGCGCGCGATGGGCAAGGCGATGATGGGCACCGGCGAGGCGAACGGCGAGAAGCGCGCACTGCGCGCCGCCGAAGCCGCGATCTCCAACCCGCTGATCGACGACGTGTCGATGCGCGGCGCGCGCGGGCTCCTGATCTCGATCACGGGCGGCAAGGACCTCACGCTCTACGAGGTGGATGAAGCCGCGACCCGCATCCGCGAGGAGGTCGACGTCGAAGCGAACATCATCGTCGGTGCGACCTTCGACGAGAGCCTGGAGGGGGTGATCCGCGTGTCGGTGGTGGCGACCGGCGTCGACGAGGTGGCGGGAACGCGCCAGGTCAGCGAGGCGCAGCAGAAGGCCGCTGTCGCCAACCACGAGTCGCGCATCGCCGAATTGACGCAGCGGCTGCGCGCCGACACCCAGCGCATGCAGGAACGGGTCCAGCGCGCCGAGGCGCGGACGCCGGCGCAGCCCGCGGCGCCGACGCTGGCGGAAGCGGCCGCCACCGCCGCGGTCGCGGAGGCGCTCGAAGGCGTGACGATCAAGCCGATGGCGCCGATGCCGACCATGCTCGAGCCGGCACCCGTGCAGGCCGCGCCAGCGCCGGTGGAACCCGTGATGCCGAAAGTGTTCATTCCGCCGCGGCCGGAGCCGATGGCGAACCGCGCCCCGCGCATGCCGCGCATCGATGAATTCCCACCGCATGCGCAGAGCGCAATGCGCGCCAGCCAGGGGCAGCCGGCGGAAGCCGCCGAAGCGGAGGCCGAAAAGCCGCGATCGCTGCTCGCGCGCCTTGCCGCGGTCGGCCTCGGCCGGCGCGAGGAGCACCATGAGCCGGCGGTCGAGCGGCCGCCGGTGCGGGCACAGATGCCGCCGCTGCCGGAGCGGCCGATTCCGCGGCCGATTCCCCCGCGGCCAGCGGAAGCTCGGCAGGAGCCGGTATCGGAATACGCAAAGCGTGGTACGCCGCAGGGCCTCGACCAGCACGGGCGGCCGCTGCCGGCTGTGCATAACCCAAGCCATCCCGGCGACGACGATCAACTCGAGATCCCGGCGTTCCTCCGCCGCCAGGCGAACTGAGCGGGAGGCTTGGTGTGAACAACGGGCCCCGGCCAACCCGGCCGGGGCCTTTGCCGTCTTGGGCACCCTCAAGGCCCGCGCAAATCACATAAGCTTATGATTTACATGGATTATGCTGATCGGTCCCGACACACCGGGGCGGGCACCGGGGGCGTCGTCCAGTCGACATGACGTCGTCGCATCATGTGCCGGCAGGACGAAGGCCGCTGAAGCGCGCCGGAAAGAAGGCAGAAACTGGGTCAAAATGGGACAATAAAAGGTAACAGTCAGTAAAAAAGCGTGAGTTGGCGTTTTCACCCCGCCTGTCTAAGGTTCTTGGCATACAGGGGGTTTTCGGCAGGTAAATTGCGCGGGGGAATCCGAGGCCGGCAACGGCTCGTTTTCCGCAATTCGTGGCGAAATGGCGACCTGCTGAAGACTCTCGGGGGATTCGTTGCGTGCCGCATCCGGGCGGCGGCATTTCGAGTGGGACGGTGGCATGAAAGTCGGCAAGCAGACGACGTTGCGCGTCGATGCGTCGGTCACCGGCATCGGCGTCCATTCCGGCCTGCCCGCAACGCTGACGCTGCATCCCGCCGATGCCGACACCGGCATCGTTTTCCTGCGCACCGGCCTCAGCGACCGTCCCGACTGCGAAATCCGCGCCGATGTGCGCGCCGTGACGGCGACCGAATTTGCCACCGTCCTCGGCGACCCGAACGGGCCATTGTGCTCGACCGCCGAGCACGTGCTGGCGGCGCTCGCCGGCCTCGGCGTCGACAATGCGGTGGTCGAGATCGACGGGCCGGAAGTGCCGATCATGGACGGCAGCGCCGAGCCCTTCGTCGCCGCGATCGACCAGGCCGGCATCGTCACGCTGCCGGCGCCGCGCCGCTTCATCGAGGTGCTCAAGCCCGTTCGCGTGGTGCGCGACACCTCGCTCGGCGAATTGCGGCCGCATGCGCGCGGCTTCCGCCTCGAGGTCGAGATCGACTTCGACAATCCGCTGATCGGCCACCAGGCGCTCGCGCTCGACCTCGATCCGGCGAGCTTCCGCCGCGAGATCGCCCGCGCGCGCACCTTCGGCTTCATGCGCGACGTGGCCAAGCTGTGGGGCGCCGGCTACGCGCTCGGCGCGACCTTCGACAATACGCTGGTGGTCACCGACAATCGCATCCTCAACCAGGACGGCTTGCGCTTTGCCGACGAGTTCGTGCGCCACAAGGCGCTCGACGCGGTCGGCGATCTCGCGCTTGCGGGCGCGCCCTTGCTCGGCGCCTACCGCTCGGTGCGCGGCGGCCACAAGCTCAACCACGCCGTGGTGTCCGCCCTGATGGCCGACCCGAGCGCCTGGCGCTTGGTCGAGGCTCCGACGGTGCGCCGGCCGCGCGGCCATGCCGACATGGTGGCCGGACTGGTTGCGCCGGACGTGCCCTGATCTGGCCGGCACCCCGGCGCCGCCCGGGGGACGCCTAACTCTTCCGCCACATTCCAGGCCGATTGTCGGCATATACGCTTGGGCTGACTGCGATTTTCTCGGCCGGCCAGGGGATTGGCCGGCTGGGCCAAGGGGGTCGACGGGGTCGACGGGCAACGTTCGAGCAAGTCACGGGGGTTTGTTGGCGCCAATGCCGCTTTGTTCTTCAACCACGACTCCTGGTCGGGGCCGGCGGGGATTTTTCACCCGCCTGTTGGTGCTCGTGCCCCTGCTGGCGCTGCTCGGCGGCTGCAGCATGTGGAACAGCTTCTTCGGCGACAAGGATCCGATCCTGCCCGACGAGCCGGCCGACCGCCTTTATAATGAAGGCCTCTATTTGTTGAACGAAAAGAACGACTACAAAGCCTCGGCCAAGAAATTCGAGGAAGTCGATCGCCAGCACCCCTATTCGGAATGGGCGCGCAAATCGCTGATCATGTCGGCCTATGCGTACTACTCGGCCGGCATGTACGAGGAGTCGATCAACGCGGCCAAACGCTACATCACGCTGCATCCGGGCAGCCCGGACGCCGCTTACGCGCAGTACCTGATCGGCGCCTCCTATTTCGACCAGATTCCCGACGTCTCGCGCGACCAGACGCGCACCGAGCGCGCGATCGCGGCGCTCGAGGAGGTCACCCGCAAGTTCCCCAACACCGAATATGCCGAAAGCGCGCGCAAGAAGATCGAGGTCGGGCGCGACCAGCTCGCCGCCAAGGAAATGGCCATCGGCCGCTGGTACCTGAAGAAGAAGGATTTCACCGGCGCGATCAACCGCTTCAAGGTGGTGGTCACGCAATATCAGCGCACCCGCCATGTCGAGGAGGCGCTCGAGCGCCTGACCGAATGCTACATGGCGCTCGGCATCTCGAGCGAGGCGCAAACCGCGGCGGCGGTGCTCGGGCACAATTTCCCCGACAGTCCCTGGTACAAGGACGCCTATCGACTGGTGAAAAGCGGCGGCGTCGAGCCGAAGGAAGACGAAGGCTCGTGGATGAGCAAGGCGTTCAAGAAGCTCGGGGTGGGCGCGCTGCTGTCGGATTCCAAGACCGCCGGTTAGAGATCCCGCGCGCGACGACGACGACGGAAACGCAAGACGCCGCGCGGCGAATCCCGTAAGCTTGGCCGCCTGAATTGCGCACGCGGGCTTGCCATGCTGACCCGTCTCTCGATCCGCGACATCGTCCTGATCGATCGACTCGACATCGATTTTGCCGCCGGGCTTGCCGTGCTCACCGGCGAGACCGGGGCGGGCAAGTCGATCCTGCTCGATGCCTTCGCGCTCGCGCTCGGCGCGCGCGGCGACGCCGCGCTCGTGCGCCAGGGCGCGGAGCAGGGGCAGGTGACGGCGTCGTTCGACGTCACGGTCGATCATCCGGCGCGCGCCCTGCTCGCCTTGAACGACATCGCGGCCGAGGATGAATTGATCCTGCGCCGGGTGCAGCTCGCCGATGGGCGCACGCGCGCCTTCGTCAACGACCAGCCGGTCGGCGTGCAGGTGCTCAAAAGCCTCGGCGCCGCCCTCGTCGAGATCCACGGCCAGCATGACGATCGCGCGCTCACTGACGCGGCGACGCACCGCCGCCTGCTCGATGCCTATGGCGGCCTCGACGCGCTCGTGACCGAGGTCGCCGTACTGTGGACGGCACGGCGCGACGCCGAGAGCGCGGTCGCGGAGCATCGCACGCAGGTCGAGCGGGCGGCGCGCGAGGCGGATTGGCTGCGCCATGCGGTCGAGGAATTGACCGCGCTCGCGCCGCAAGCCGGCGAGGAGACGACGCTCGCGCAGCGCCGCGCCGAGATGATGCAGGCCGAGAAGGCGGCCGAGGATTTGCGCGACGCGCACCACGCGGTCGCCGGCCAGGGCTCGCCGGTGCCGATGCTCGCCGCCGCGGTGCGCCGGCTGGAGCGGCGCCAGGCGCAGGCGCCCGGCCTGATCGAGCCGGCCGTCAGGTCGATCGATGCGGCGCTGACTGCGCTCGACGAGGCGCGCGCGCATCTCGAAACGGCGCTCGCCGCCGCCGACCAGGACCCGCGCGTGCTGGAGCGCATCGAGGAGCGCCTGTTCGCGTTGCGCGCGGCCGGGCGCAAGTACAACGCGGCGGTCGACGACCTCGCGGCGCTGGCCACGCGCTACGCCGCCGATCTTGCCTTGATCGATGCGGGCGCGGCGCGGCTCGCGGTCCTGGAAAAGGCCGCCGCCGAAGCCGGGCAAGCCTATGCGCAGGCGGCCACCGCGCTCTCCGAGCGGCGCGCGCGCGTCGCCGAAATGCTCGACAAGGCGGTCAACGCCGAGCTCAAGCCGCTCAAGCTGGAGCGGGCGAAGTTTTCCACCGCGATCGAGAGCGATCCGTCGACGGGCGGCGCGCACGGCGTCGACCGCGTCGAGTTCTGGGTGCGCACCAATCCGGGCACGCAGCCGGGGCCGCTGATGAAGGTCGCCTCGGGCGGCGAGCTCGCACGCTTTCTCCTCGCGCTCAAGGTCGTGATCGCCGACAAGGGCTCGGCGCCGACCCTGGTGTTCGACGAGATCGATACCGGCGTCGGCGGCGCGGTCTCGGACGCGATCGGCGTGCGGCTCGCGCGGCTGGGCCGGCGCGTGCAGGTGCTCGCCGTGACGCATGCGCCGCAGGTCGCGGCGCGCGCCGACCATCACTATCTCATCACCAAGGATACGGCCGGCAAGGGCAAGCGCGTCACCACGCGGGTGACCGAGCTCGAGCCGGCACGCCGGCGCGAGGAGATCGCCCGCATGCTTGCCGGCGCCGAGATCACCGCCGAGGCGCGTGCCGCCGCCGAGCGGCTGATCAAGGCGGCGGCGGGGTGATATAGCCCGTCATTGCGAGGAGCGAAGCGACGAAGCAATCCCGCGCCACGAGGCATCTCGCCCCGCACATCGAGATTGCTTCGCTTCGCTCGCAATGACAAATCAGTGCCATGCCCAAACGCCCCGCCAAGAAACCCGTCGCCGTCGAGGACCTGAGCGAGAAGCAGGCGAAGGCCGAGCATGCGCGGCTGCAGGCGGAGATCGCCGGCCACGACCGGCGCTACTACCAGGACGACGCGCCGACCGTCTCCGACGCCGAATACGACGCGCTGCGTGCCCGCTACAACGCGATCGAGGCGCGCTTTCCCGATCTGCGCACGCCGGAGAGCCTCTCGCTCAAGGTGGGCGCCGCGCCGGCGCGCGGCTTCGCCAAGGTGCGCCATCGCGTGCTGATGCTCTCGCTCGACAATGCGTTCAGCGAGGAGGACGTGCGCGAGTTCGTCGAGCGCATCCGCCGCTTCCTGCGGCTCGCCGCCGACGAGCCGGTCGTGTTCTCGGCCGAGCCGAAGATCGACGGGCTGTCGATGTCGCTGCGCTACGAGGGCGGCGAGCTCGTCAGCGGCGCGACGCGCGGCGACGGCAGCGAAGGCGAGGACGTGACCGCCAATATCCGCACCCTCGCGGACGTGCCGAAGAAGCTCGCCGGCCGGCACGTCCCGGACGTGTGCGAGGTGCGCGGCGAGGTCTACATGACCAAGCGCGCGTTCCTCGCCCTCAACAAGCGCCAGGCCGAGAGCGGCGGGCAGATTTTTGCCAATCCGCGCAATTCGGCGGCGGGATCGCTGCGGCAGAAGGATCCCGCGATCACGGCGTCGCGCCCGCTCGGCTTCTTCGGCTATGCGTGGGGCGAGATGAGCGCGATGCCGGCCCAGACCCAGTCCGGCATGATCAAGTGGCTGGAAAGCTGCGGCTTCAAGACCAACCCGCTGACGAAGATCTGCCGCTCGGCCGACGAGCTGCTGGCGTTCCACCACGCGATCGAGCTGCAGCGCGGCGAGCTCGACTACGACATCGACGGCGTCGTCTACAAGGTCGATCGCCTCGACTGGCAGGAGCGGCTCGGCTTCGTGTCGCGCAGCCCGCGCTGGGCGGTCGCGCACAAGTTCCCGGCCGAGAAGGCGATCACGGTCGTCAAGGACATCGACATCCAGGTCGGACGCACCGGCGCGCTCACCCCGGTCGCCAAGCTCGATCCGGTGACGGTCGGCGGCGTGGTCGTGCAGAACGCGACGCTGCACAATGCCGACGAGATCAAGCGACTGGACGTTCGCATCGGCGACACCGTGCAGATCCAGCGTGCCGGCGACGTGATCCCGCAGGTGCTGCAGGTGCTGACGGAGAAGCGGCCGAAGGGGGCCAAGCCCTTCCCGTTTCCGACCCATTGCCCGTGCCCGCTGCATACCGAGGTGGTGCGCGAGGCGACGGCGGCGGGCGAGGAGGGCGCGGTGATGCGCTGCTCGGGGGAATTCGCGTGCCCGTTCCAGAAGATCGAGCACCTGAAGCATTTCGCCTCGCGCCGCGCCTTCGACATCGAGGGCCTCGGCGACAAGCAGATCGAGCTGTTCTTCGCGCGCGGCTGGGTCAAGGAGCCGGCCGACATCTTCACGCTCGCGGCGCGCAATTCCAGGATCAGGCTGGAGGAGGAGGAAGGCTACGGCGAGACCTCGGTCGCCAACCTGTTCGGCGCGATCCGCGCGCGGCGCGACATCCCGCTCGACCGCTTTATCTATGCGCTCGGCATCCGCCACGTCGGCGACACCACCGCACTCGCGCTCGCGCGCGGTTACGGCACCTGGGCGGCCTTTCACGATGCCTGCCTCAAGGTCGCGGACGGCGATGCCGAGACGCGCGCCGAGATGGACGCGCTCGACCAGATCGGTGACACGGTGATCGACAGCCTTGCCAAGTATTTCGCCGAGAAGCACAACCGCGGCATCGTCGAGCGGCTGACCAGGCAGGTGACGATCCGCGACGCCGAGAGGCCGGCGGATTCGCCCGTTGCCGGCAAGACGGTGGTCTTCACCGGATCGCTGGAAAAGATGACGCGCGACGAGGCCAAGGCCACGGCCGAGCGGCTCGGCGCCAAGGTGGCGGGCTCGGTGTCGAAGAAGACCGATTATGTGGTAGCGGGACCGGGGGCGGGCTCGAAGCTCGAGAATGCAAGGAAACTGGGCGTCGCCGTGCTGACCGAGGATGAATGGTTCGCGCTGGTGGGGCAGGCGTAAGGGTGAATTGGGCGCCGCCGATTGAACATGAAACCGCTCATTGACTCCGCGCATTGCGCCGGTGCAGTTGATGCGCCGATGACCCCCCCGATCGAGCATAGAAACTGCCCGTTGTGCGGCGCGCCGGCCGACCGGGCGAGGCCGACGCCTTATGGCACGGCCGATTTCCGCGTCGTCCAATGCGGGGGCTGCGATCTCGCCTATCTCGACCGCCTGCCGCCACAGGACGAGTTCGAGGATGAGCGCGCCTGGGAGGTGAGCTCGGTCTCGCACGCCGAGCAGCGCAAGCGCGACTATCCGATCATGATCACGCTGCATAATGCGACGCGCTTTCGCATGCACATGATGACCAAGCGCGAGCCGAAGCGCATCCTCGCCCGCAACGCGCGGCCCGGCCCCGTGGTCGACGTGGGCTGCGGCGCCGGCATCAATCTCATTCCGCCGCCCGCCGGCTTCGTGCCCTATGGCGTGGAAATCTCGAAATCGCTCGCGGCCAGCGCCGACGCCGCGTTCCGCCAATACGGAGGCAAGTGCGTGCAGGCGCCGGCCGCCGCCGGCCTCGACCAGTTCCCGCGCGGCTTCTTTCACGGCGCCTTGCTGATCGGCTACATCGAGCACGAGTTCTATCCGCTCGCGGCGCTGACCCGCCTGCGTGCGGCGCTCACCGACGACGCGGCGGTGGTGATCAAGACGCCGAACTACGCCTCGCTCAACCGGCGCCTGATGGGGAGGCGCTGGAGCGGCTTTCGCTTTCCCGATCACGTCAACTATTTCACGCCGGGGACGCTGCGCGAGATCGCCGATCGCGCCGGCTTCTCCACCCACTACGGCCTGACCGACCGCAATCCGGTGAGCGACAGCCTGTGGGGATTGCTGCGCGCGGCGTGAGGCGGGCGCCGCCGAGCGCTTTTTTGCCGCTTTTTCCTCGCAGCCTGTGACGTGGAACGTGGCGACACCATCACGGTCGAACGCGAGCACATGTGATCCCGCAAACGCAGACGCAATCGCGCCCACGGCGGCGCGCCGTGTTGATCGGCCTCGGTGCCTTCGCGGCGGGCATGTTCGGCTCCCGCAATGCGCACGCCGCATCGATGCAGCCCGACGGCGCCGCGCCGAAAACCGGGGATGCGCACCGCGATGCCGTGGCGCCCGCCGGTCTGTCGCGCGCCGCCCTCTATGAGGAGGATCCGGCGGACGCCAACGGGAAGCGTTACGGCGGCGTCGCGCAGTGGACGCGCGACACCCACGCGGACGCGGCGCACATGCTCGAGACGGCGATTCGAGCAAGCATTGCGATCCCCGAGCACGAGCTCGTCGTCACCTGGACGATGCGGCGCAACCAGGACAAGACGTTGCCGGCCAGCCATACGATCGAGATGGTGTTCAAGCTGCCGCCGAATTCCCCGTACGGCATCGGCAATGTCCCCGGCGTGCTGATGAAGACGAGCGAGAGAGCACGCGGGGCGCCGCTCAAGGGCAACGCCGTCAGGGTCATCGCCGGATATTTCCTCGTCGGCCTGTCGGTGGTCGATGCCGAGCGGGAGGCCAATATGGCGATGCTCAAGGAACGCGAGTGGATCGACGTGCCGATCGTCTACGATAGCGGACGGCGCGCCATCCTGGCTTTCGCGAAGGGCGCGTCGGGGCGGCGCGTGTTCGCCGAAGTGTTCGCCGCTTGGGACGGTCCGCCGCGCCCGGCCCCGCCGGACGAGCGCGGCGTCATCAAGTAGAAACAGCGCACCCCGACTGCGCGTCGCGATCGGCTTACGCCACCGCAATCTCCAGCGGAAACCTGTCCACCACCTCGTGGCCGTCCGGCGTGATGATGAAGGTGTGGCCGAGGAAGATGCCGAACATGCCGTCGGCGGTGATCGGGTTCGGCTCCGCCATGGTGACCATGCCGGGCAGAAACACCTTGTCGGCCTCGCGCGCCTCGACGCGGTCGGCAAAGACGTGCGGCGGGCCGGTGACGATGTCGATGCCGTGGATCTGGATCGGGCGCGACTGCACGCCCTTCTGGCGGAAGAACTGCGCCGCCGCGCGCACGTTCTCGAGCGCGTTGCCCGGCCTGATCTCGGCGACGATCTTCTGGTAGCCCGGCAGCGTGATCTCCTCCCAGAACTTGCGCACCATCTCGGTCGGCGGCCCGAGGCAGATCGGCGAGCCGATCTGCGCCGAGTAGCCGCGATAGCCGGCGGCCAATTCCATCAGCACGATGTCGCCGCGGCTGAGCTTGCGCTCGGACGGGCGCGGATTGCCGAAGAACATCGCCGGATTGGCCATCGCGGTCGCGCCGATGATGAGGAAGTCGATGTCGCCGCCGCCACGCAGGATGGCGGCGCCGGCGGCGCCGCGCAGATCGGCCTCGGTCGCGCCGGGCTTCGCCGCCGCGATCATCGCCTCCATGGCGTGCTGGCACAGCACGCCGGCGCGGCGCACGCAGTCGAGCTCGGCGGCGCTCTTGATGATCACCAGCTCGTGGATGAAGCTGCGCGTGAACACGAGCTCGACGTCGGGCAGCCCGGCGCGCAGGTCGTTGTACTGGTTGACCGGCATGTAGTCCTTGTGGCGCGGATCGATCTCGACGAGGCCGATGCGGCCCTTGGTCAACCCGATCTCCTTGCAGCGCTCGACCATCACCTCGGCGTAGCGGCCGCCGCGGCTCTGCCGCACGTCGGCGAGCGCGGGCGCGACCTGGCGGCGCACCGCCTCGCAATGGGTGCCGCCCATGGAGAAGATCAGCGTCGGCTCGTCGTCGAGCGGCACCAGCACATAGGAGGCAAGCGCGTGCCATTCCCAATGGCCGGTGAGCCAGGTCATGCCGCCGCCGAAGCTCCAGTGGCTCGGGCCGCCCGGCACGATCACGGCGTCGAGCTTCGCCGCGCGCATCTTGTCGCGCAGCGCCGCGTAGCGTCGCGCGTATTCCTGTGCGGGGAACTGCTCCCACACGGCGTCGCGGTAGAGCGGCGTGTCGTACATGTTGGAGAACGGGCCGTTCTGGTCGAGCCGCGTGCGCACCCGCTCCCACGGCACCGCGCCGGCGGGCGGCGGAACGTTGGTGTTCATTGGATGGTCCTCCAGTTTTCAACTCGGTGCGGCGACGCGCGAGTAGCGAATGGCGAGTAGCGAACTCAAGGTGTCCGCTTTCCATTCGCTACTCGCATTCGCTATTCGCTGGCCGCAGGCGCGTTCAGCGCCGGCGCCGTCGCGGCGTGGGCTGAGGCAGCACCTCGTTGACCCGGCCCTGGGCGATCTTCTTGGCGTCGCGCGACATTTCGAGGCAGGACAGGAGCTCGACATAGCTCGGCGAGCCGCCGGTCGAGACCATCGAGAGGCAGTGGCTCTTGTCGGCGGCCGAATAGGTCGACCAGTCCTTCACCAGCTGGTCGCGGGCGGTGTTCTCGTCATTGATGCAGGATTGGGTGGTGCGGCCGAGCGCCATGCCCTCGATGCCGGCCGCCTTGCAGCTCGGCTCGATGTTGAGCTTGGGCACGCCATCGGCCGCGAGCGTGATAAGGTTGGTACCGAGCGCGAGGGCGGCAAAAGGCATCATGTCCGGCATCCCGTCAGGCGCGCCGGGCGGCGCGCCGCGCATCACCATAGCACGAATCCTGCGGTGTGGGTTTTCCGCGTGGCGCGTTGCGCGCGACATCGTCGTCATTCATAGTGGCACGCCCAGCCGCCTGTCATCCCTCACCCTCCTCGATCGCAACCGGTTTCGCGTGGAGCCGCCGCATGCTCGATCCGTTCGTCTACACCTCCGACCGCCTGCGCGTCCTGTTCGGGAGCGGCGCGATCGCGCGGGTCGCCGCGGAGGCCGAGCACCACAAGATGACGCGCGTGATGCTGCTGTGCTCAGGCAATCGCGGCGGGCTGGCGCGCGGCATCGCGGCGCGCCTCGGCGCGCGTGCCGTCGGCGTCTGCGACGCGGCGCGCGCCGGCATGCCGAGCGCGGCCTTCGACGCGATCGTCGGCGAGCTCAAGCGCGTTTCCGCGGATGGCTTCGTCTGCATCGGCGGCGGCTCGCCGATCGGCCTTGCCAAGGCGGCCGCGGCGGCGACCGGCATCCCTTTCATCGCCGTGGTGACGACCTATTCGGGCTCGGAAATGTCGAGCCGCTGGTACGTCGGCACGGGCGCCGACGAGCGCTCGGGCGCCTCGCCCGCCGCGCTGCCGGCGAGCGCGGTCTACGACCCCGACCTCACGCTCGATCTCCCGTTCGCGACCTCGGCGGCAAGCTGCATGAACGCGATGGCGCATGCGGTCGAGTCGCTCTACGGGCCGGACGGCAATCCGGTCGTGCTCACGCTTGCCGAGGAAGCCGTGCGGCTGCTCGGGGCGGCGCTGCCGCGCCTCAAATCCGATCCACGCGACCTCGCGGCGCGCGGCGATGCGCTCTACGGCGCCTGGCTCGCGGCGACCTTCCGCACGGCGGTCGGGCTGTCGCACACGGTGGCGCAGCGCGTACGGCAGAATTTCGCCACCGACCACGCGCGCACCCACGCGGTGGTGCTGCCCTATGCGGTGGCGTTCAACCGGCCGGCGGCGCCCGCCGCGATGGGGCGCATCGCGCGGGCGCTCGGCGCAAGCGATCCGGCGCGGGCGCTCTACGACATCAACGTCGCCTGCGGCCTCGCGACCGGCCTGAAGGACCTCGGCATGCGTGAAGCGGACATTTCGCGCGCCGTCGAGATCGTGGCGCGTCGGACATTCCCCAACCCGCGCGTGCCCACCCGGGAGGACATCGAGAGCCTCGTGCGGCAGGCGTTCGCCGGGCTTCCACCGCGATTCTGACGAGGAGGTTTCGAAATACCATGCGAATCGTCGAGTGAGCGGCGTCAGCCGGCCTGTGCCTTAGGCGCCTGAGCAAACGCGGCGGGGGCGAGCACCGTCAACCCGGATTCCGATGGCAGCAGCACCCGCACCTTGCGCGGATTGGACTTCGGGTTACGCCAGAACGCGCGGTTGCTGAAGCGCTGAAACACGTCGGGCGGCAGGACGGTCGGGCGGTCGACGAAACGGACCGCGCCCTTGACCAGGTGAAGCCCCGGGACGCCGAGGCGCGCGTCGAACTCGCCGCCGTCCTCGTAGGCGACATGCTCGAAATCGTGCTCGAACCAGGCGAGGCCGAGCCAGTCGTAGATCTGCTGCATGGTGCGCTTGGGCTCGCGCGCCAGCGCCTCGTAGTCGACGACGATGAGCCGGCTCGCGTGCTCGCCGTAGAAAGCTTCCTGCACCGCGTCCCAGGGCAGGCCGACGGTGCCGGTCGGCGCCGTGAGGCTGCTGGTGCGCGTGTAGACGGTCGGCCCGGTGTCGGGCGAATACATCCGCGAGGTCAGCAGCGGGTGCTTGCGGTGCAGCCGCTCGAACGAATCCATGATCCACGGCAGGTCGCGCACGCAGACGATGACCTTCGCGTGCGGAAACAGCCGCGCGATCGCGTCCATCCGCGCGCACCACAGCCGATTGGTGTCGAACACCAGCTTGGTCGGATGAATCTTCTGATAGTAGCCGGCGAAGACGGCGCGCGAGACGTTCTCGCGCTGCTCGTCGTCGACGAGGTCGGCCCATTCGCCGCGCGCGCCCATGGTCGCGATCAACGCGCTCCATAGCGACGCCACCGGGCTCGACATGCCGGCATGAAATTTCGGGTTCTGCCGCAGGATCGCCGACAGCAGCGTC
>Ga0335081_10006717_pt1 | contig 18337 bp, 6 predicted proteins | sample Lox_Sample_35_FD_206713 | JGI IMG/M metagenome (GOLD analysis project Ga0335081, IMG submission 206713) | Soil microbial communities from Loxahatchee National Wildlife Refuge, Florida, United States - Lox_Sample_3.5 | ecosystem: Environmental > Terrestrial > Soil > Wetlands | place: USA: Florida...
GCGGATTGGGCGGTGGGTGGCGGATCGGTAGCGGCCTACACCGGCTACACCGATATCGCGGCCAGCGGCAGTTCGATTGCTGATGGTGCGACCTCCAACGTCCGTCTCAACAGCGCTGGCGGCGGCGGCAATATTGCCCTGGGCGCCGCCACGACCACCATCAACACGCTGCTACAGAACACCAGCACGGCGGCCACGGTTGACACCTCTGCCGGCACATTACGTCTGGGCGCCACGGGCGGCGTGCTCGTCCCCAGTGGAATGCAAGGCATCACCTTCGGAACCTCGGCCGGTTCGGGCACCCTCTCCGCGGGCGGTGCGGACAACACGGCGGGCGAAATTATTCTCATCAACAATTCCGCCAACAATATCTCGGTGAACTCCGTCGTCGCCGACAACGGCAGCGGAGTGGTGTCGTTGACCAAGTCGGGAAGCGGCACGGCGACGCTGGCCGGGGCGAACACCTATTCGGGTGCGACCACGGTCGCGGGCGGCACCCTGAACGTCAGTGCGGACAACAACCTGGGAACCGCGCCCGGTTCGGCGACCCCTAATACGATTGTTCTTAACGGTGGCGTTTTAAACGCGACCGCGACATTCGCACTGAACCCCAACCGCGGCATGTTTCTGGGCTCGCTTAACGCCAACGGCTACAACGGGGGCACGATTTCTGTCGCTTCCGGCCAGGCGCTTACTAACAACGCCATCATCGCGGGCGGCACCGTTAACGGCTCCGCCGGTTTTACCGCAACGGTTGGCCCGGGTTCGCTGACCAAGACCGGCGATGGCACGCTCGTTCTTGGCGGCGCCAATACTTACGCGGGCGGCACGTTTATCAACGGTGGAACCATCAGCATCAGCTCGTCGGGCAACCTGGGAACGCAGCCAAGTTGTTACATCCCGGACCATCTGGTCCTTAACGGCGGCACGCTGGAAGCGACGACCAACCTGACGCTGGGGGGCATCCGCGGCATCATGCTCGGCGCGGTCGGTGGCTCCGGCGGCGGCACATTCCAAGTGGACAGCGGCGTAGCGCTGCAATTGGATTCACGCATCGCCGACAATTGGAACGGCAGCGGCTCGCTCACCAAGACCGGACCCGGCACGCTCATCCTGACCAGCGGCTTCAACGATTATTCCGGCGACACGACAGTGAGCGATGGTATGCTGCAATTGGCCAATCCGCGCGCCGTCCCGAACGGTTCGGACAAGGGCAATGTCATCATCAACAGCCCCGGTGCGCTTGGCGTTGTGACCAACCTGGCTTTGAAAAGCTTGAGCGGCAACGGCACCGTGGACAACCCGAGCAACAATCCGGTGAGCCTGACGCTCGGTTTCTACAATACCAGCAGCACGTTTAACGGCGTTATCCAGAACAGCGGCGGCGGCCCGCTGACACTGGTCAAGACCGGCAACGGGACGCTCACGCTCGGAGGTGGTGCGAACACTTACAGCGGCAGTACTCTGATCAACAACGGTATTCTGGCACTCGGTGCTTCCAGCACTATCGCCAACAGCACCAACATTTTCCTGGGAACGGGCAGCACGCTCGACGCCACCGGGCTCGGCGGCGGCCTGACTCTGGCCGCAGGACAGCAGTTGAGCGGCAGCGGCACCGTCCTCGGCAACGTAACCGACCCCGCTTCTTCAATCGCGCCCGGCGGTGCTGGTACGGCCGGCACCCTGACCTTTGCCAACAACCTCACTTTGAGCGGCAATGGCGCTTTGAATTACGACCTCGCCACCGCCACCACTCCCGGCGGGGGGGTCAATGACCTGATTGTTGTCAACGGCACACTGAACCTTGCCGGTCAAACGACGCTCACTCTGAATTACCTCGGCGGACTGCCCGGAGTGGGCACATACACCCTGTTCCAATACAACACATTGGCCGGCAGTGTGACAAACCTGATAGTGCCACTCGGTCTTCAAATCACCAACGATGCCACCGCCAAAACCATCGGGCTGCTGGTCACCCATCCCCCGACTCCTTTGACCTGGGCTGGCGACGGCGTGGGGAACGTTTGGGACATGGGGACAACCCCCAATTGGAAACACTCAGGCACCAATGTGTCTTTCTTCGTCGGTGACACCGCGACCTTTGACGACAGCGGGTCGGCTGCGCCTCCCATCAATATCGTTGGCCCGGTGTTCCCGACGGCGGTGATCGTCAACACCACCCAGAACTACGACTTCACCAACGGCGCGATTGCGACGGGGAGCCTGACCAAGAGCGGCAGCGGCACGTTAATTCTGGAAGGCAACAACAGTTACAGCGGCCCGACTACGATCAACGGCGGCACATTGCAGGTGGGCAATAACAACGGTGTGGGTACGCCTGGAGCCGGCTTGATCACGAACAACGCCTCCCTGGTCTTCAATCGGACCAACACCATCACGGTGTCAACCAACATCAGCGGCTCGGGTGCGGTAACGCAAAACGGCTCCGGCGACCTGGATTTGGCGGCCAACATTACCAATACCTTTGCCGGGACAATGACGGTGAATAATGGCCGTGTTCTTGCGCGGAACACCCAGTCCTTGGGCAATGGCAGCACGGTGGTTGGTGCCTCAGGTCAGATCTACCTGTTGTCCAGTGGCAATCTTCCACCCAATCCAATGACCCTCAGCGGTTCAGGTTCGGACGGCAGCGGCGCATTGCGCAAGGGTGGCGGCACCACCACGAGCTTTGGCGGCACGATTACACTTGAATCGGACACAACCCTCAATGTGGACGGTAATGGCGCCGTCCTGAATTTGACCAACGCCTCAGGTATCGACGGCGCCAGCGTCAATGCCAACCTGACGCTGACCGGCTCAGGCGCGGGCAACATTACCGGACCGTTATCGCTGGGCACAGGCAATCTGACCGTCGGCGGCGGCACCTGGACGGTGGCCCCCTCCAACAGTTTCTCCGGTTTGACGACCATCAACGGCGGCGCATTGCTGATCACCGCGCCAGCCTCGTTGGGCCCGGTGCCGGCCGCGTTCAATGCCGGTCAGGTAACGTTGAATGGCGGCGCCCTGGGCGCGGCCGCCAACGTGACGCTCGACGACGGCAACATCGGGATCACAGTGAGTGATGTTTCAACCGCCAGTGGCATCGCGGTGAACAACACCAACGCGACGTTCATCATCTCCAACAACATCACCGGCAGCAGTTCGACCGCACTGACCAAGACTGGGCCCGGTACCTTGGTGTTAATCGGCCCCAATACGTACGCGGGGACTTTGAACATTGACGGTAATGATACCGCGAACGATGGTACCACGGTGATCGCGAACAATCAGGCCATTGCCAACCTCCTGGCGGTTCCCACCGTTCCTTATATCTTTATCCGCAACAACAACGCCGGCAGCTCGACGCTGGCGTTGGATGGCTCGCAGGGCAGCATTACAGTTGCCCCGGACATCAGCCTGGCGGGTCGCAATAATACGGTCCCGGCTATTGAAAATCTTGCCGGCAGCAACACGATTTCCGGCAACATTACGATGGTCGTTGGCGGCGGAAACTACGAAATACAATCCGACAGCGGCACCCTGGCACTTACCGCACCTTTGCCTCTGGCCACGCCGATCAGCCTGCCGGTCCGCACGAACACTTTCCTCGGCGCCGGCAATATCATTGCGTTTGGTGTCATCCAGGATTACAGCCTCGGCGGCACCAATGTATCAATCATGGTCGTCAAGCAGGGCACCGGAATCTTGACCTTGCCCGCAGCCAACACCTACACCGGCCCGACCGTCGTCACCAACGGCGTCCTGTCATTGCCGTCACCCGGCAGCATTAGCACCAACACTGTGACCGTGTCTGGCAGCGGCCTGCTGGTCGGCAACGGCACCATCGCCGGTCCAGTGACGGTGCAATCGGGAGGTTCAATCGAAACCGGCTCCACCAACACCATCGGCATGCTGAATCTAAGCGGCCCGCTGACGTTGTCGGGCAACACCATCGTCAAAATCAACAAGACCGCCGGTACGCATGACTTGTTCAGCGGCCAGAGCAGCGTCAACTACGGCGGGACGCTGACGGTAACAAATCTTGCCGGAACATTGACCACGAGCGACTCCTTTGCGTTGTTCAGTCCGGGCGCGTCGGCCAGCAACTTTGCCAGTATCGTCGGCTCGCCAGGGCCGGGTTTGGCCTACAGTTTCACCAACGGCGTGTTAAGCGTAGTGACGGGTGTGGTCAACCCCGAGCCCATCACCCCCCATCTCAGCGGCAGCACCTTGACCTTGACGTGGCCGTCAACGGGCTGGACTCTGCAGTCGCAGACCAATGCTCTGGGCAAGGGCCTGTCCACCAACTGGGTGGATGTGGCCGGGAGCAGTTCGAGCAATACGAACGTGAGCACGATCAATCCGACGAACCCGGCGGTGTTTTATCGCCTGCGTCACTGAGAGGAAAACAGTGGCGGTCAAAGTGGGGAGGAGCCGGCGGGCTGGCCGGCTCCTCGATTGCTAAAAAGCGGAAAGCGACTAAAATTGAAATAGATGAAGCGAAGCGAAGCGAGAGTGCGTGGGTTCACGCTGATAGAACTGCTGGTGGTCATTGCCATCATCGCAATTCTGGCGGCGATCCTCATGCCGGCCCTGGCCAGAGCGAAAGAAAAAGCCAAGCGAACTCAGTGTCTGGCCAATTTGAGGCAGATTGGCCAGGGTAGCGTTGTTTACGCCGGCGATTACGATGACATAGTAATGAAATTACGCTATTCAGGTGTTAATGGTGTGCCCAATGCGATCAACCCGCCGGAAGCACTGCTGACAGCCTTATTCGGGATGCCGATTGAGGCAACCAATGGTCCCAGTGTCTGGACCTGTCCTGACCGACCGGACGGCCTTCCAGGTTATGATGCGACTTACGACCAATGGATTATTGGCTGCTGCTATTTTGGTGGAATGACCAATTGGTATCCTTCTCCCGGCGGCAACCCGAGCACAACCTTTGCCATTGCGCCAGGCCACAGTCCGGTTAAGCTCAGTAACTCCAAACCATACTGGGCCCTGGCGGCCGATGCGAATATCAAGATTAACGGTGCGAGCGGCGGCATGGCGTGGGCTTCCCAGGCGATCGCGCACACCGATCCGCGCTACTGGATTTACGCAAATATCCCACCGCATCCTTCCGGCAGCGCGCCGGCCGGTGGCAACGAAGTCTTCGTTGACGGGTCGGCGAGGTGGTACAATTTTATCGAGATGCATCATTTTGCGAGTTGGGCCAGCGCTTTGGGACCGGTGGCGTATGTTTATTGGTATCAAGACACCACTGATTTTAATGCCACTTTGATGGCGTTATTGCCGGGCTTGAAATGAAATAAAAATACCAGGGAAAACGTGCGGGAACCTGCCACAGAACCATAATAGAGCGTGCCGTCCAGTATTCTGGAGCGCAGCTGGTCGTCGCAGCTCCTCTGGTCCGGAGTACCGCTTCCTCCCGATCATGTCATTTATGATGCTCACCAGGTCTGTGCCTCAGGCGCCTGGCAACCGGGGCGAATAAGAAAACTACGATGAAACAATCAATACGCGCGGGCTTGCTGGGTGTGGTGATGGTGGGCGCCGCCATGTCGTCCCAGGCCCAAACCAACTTCGCGGTCCTTGCCAATGATGGCGCCTGGACGTGGTTTAACGACCCTCGCGCACTGTATTACCAAGGCATCCTTTATTTTGGCTACGACCGCGCGGCGGATGGAAAGACGGTCTTGAGCGCGCTGAATTTGCAGAGCGGCAAGGTCACCGATTTGTGGACCGGCGTTTTTACCCAGACGGATGATCACGATGTCCCCGGCCTGCTCGTCAAATCAGATGGCACCATGCTGGCCGTTTATTCGCGCCACCAGAGTGACCAGTATTTTGCTTATCGGCTTTCAACCGGCACAAATCCGGTCACGGCTTCGGATTGGGGAGCGGAACAGAGGATTGCCGCGACCGGGGCGAGCATGACTTATGCAAATCCATTCCAGCTTTCGTCCGAAAGCGGTCGTGTTTACGACTTCTGTCGCAACCTGAATTACAATCCCACCGTCTTCACCTCGACCGACGGAGGCGCGACCTGGTCCACTCCGGAGATTCTGATCCAGACCGGCACGGGCAGCACGCGGCCTTACGTCAAATATTGTTCCGACTACAATCAGCGCATTGACTTTCTCTACACGGACGCCCATCCGGACAACGACCCGACGTCGCTCTACGACCTCTACTATCAGAACGGCGCCTTCTACAAGACGGACGGCACGTTTGTGAAGAGTTTTGCCAACCTGCCCATCCTGCACGATTCGGGCGAACGCGGATCGGTCATTTATCAATACAGCGACACCGCCCAGTCCGATCCGAACCAGTGGATTCCCACGGGCCGGGCGTGGTGTTGGGAAATTGCCTATCAAACCAACGGCGCGCCCTTTTGTGTCTTTCAGGTCAAGGTGGACAACGTCACCGGCACAAGCTGGTCGGACGCCCGGATTTATTATTACTACGCCCGCTGGACAGGGACGAACTGGCAGAAGCAGTTCATCGCCCAGGCCGGCCGGCCGCTGTACAACGGCCAACCGGATTACGGCGGCGGGATATGCCTCGATCCGCAGGACCCGACTACGATATACATCTCCACCGATGCGGCCAATCCGTTTGACCTGACCACGACGACGAACGTTCCATTGGCTGCCCACTACCAGATTTGGAAGGGCGTCACCGCTGACGGTGGCTTGACGTTCAGTTGGCAACCGATCACAGGCAATTCAACGGTGGATAATCTGCGACCCTACATTCCGCGGCGTTTTGGCGGGGAACCGTGCGTATTGTGGTTCCGCGGAACTTACGCCAGCTACACTTCCTTCAACACCGGGATCGTCGGCCTGTTCACCTCGAAGATTGTGCAAACCAATGCCGCCAGCGGCACGTGGATCGCGGACGCCGACGGACTCTGGAGCGACACGAACAAATGGGCGGGCGGTGTGCCCGCCAGCGGCGCGGGCAACACCGCGGATTTTAGCACTCTCGACATCACCGCCGATCGCGTGGTCACCCTGGACACCTCGCGCACGGTCGGTTCCCTCCGGTTTGGTGACATTCTGGGCGACCAGAACTGGACGTTGAATTCGAGCGGCGGATCGGTTCTAACCCTCTCCGGCGGCGCGCCTTTCATCGTCGTAAATCAAAACACCGCCACCCTTTCAGTGTCCCTGGCCGGGACCAACGGCTTTACCAAAAGCGGCCCGGGAACGCTCGCGCTTAACGCCGGCAACCCGTTATCCGGCACGCTGAATCTGGATTCTGACAGCACCTCTGCCAATGATGGAGCCGTGCGCGTCACCAGCACTGCCGCGCTGACGAACATCGCGTCACCCATCAATTTCCGCAATAACACCGGCTCCGATGCGGTCGGCAGCCTTCAGTTGGATGGCTCTGCTGGCGGTGTCACCGTGACCCAGAACTTTTCCACGAGCTGCCGCAACAATAATACCACACCGACGTTTGAAAATCTGACTGGAACCAATACCCTCTCAGGCACCAATTTCGTGCAAGCCGGCGGCACCAATGTCATTTATCAGTCCGATGCCGGATCGTTGTTGCGCGTCACCGCGCCGGTGCAATACATCGGCACGCTGACCGCGGCGCGCGCCTTTACCTTCACCGGGGATGGCGACGTGACCGTGTCCGGCACCCTTCTCAAATCCTCCAATGCCGCGCCGGTTGGATTGGTCAAAAACGGCGCGGGCACGCTAACTCTCACCGCGATCAACACCTACACCAATGGCACCACCGTGAACGGCGGCACGTTGCAGGTCAACGGCAGCCTGGCCATCGGCCGCGTGACCGTGACCGACGGAACCCTCGGCGGAACCGGCACCATCGCCGGGCCGGTGACGATATCCTCCGGCGGAACGCTGGCCCCGGGCAACGGCGCCATCGGGACCTTGACCATCAACAACGCATTGACCAATATCGGTGTGACGTTGATCAAACTGAGCAAAAGCGGGTCAACGGTGACCAACGATAATATCAAAGGCGTCACCGCGCTGGTATCGGGCGGAACCTTGATGGTAACCAATACCGGTTCGGGCATCGTGACGGTGGGTGACAGCTTTAAGATTTTTTCCGCGACCGGTTACCAGGTGTCTTTCACTAACATTTCACCTTCAACGCCCGGAGCCGGTCTGATCTGGAATACGAACAATCTTGCGGTCAATGGCGTGTTGGCAGTGGCGCTGGGAACGGTCCATCTGCAGGTCGCCCAGGTCTCGTTGGGCGGGACGAATCTGACGCTGAGAGGCTCCGGTGGCGCGGCTGGATACAATTACTCCGTATTGTCCTCGACGAACCTCCTGACGCCGCCGGGAGGGTGGACGCTCGTCGGCACCGGCAACTTTGACAGCTCCGGCGGTTTCATTTTCACCAACAATAATGAGTCGCAAGCCCCGCAACAGTTTTACGAGATTCGTATTCCATGAACCCCATTGAATCCAAGGAGATGCTTCGTATGTGCTCTTTCATTGCGCGCCGTCTCGAACGGGCGCTGGTCGTCTGGCTGCTCGCATCAGGTGTGGCGCCGGCTTTATTCGCCCAAACTTACGTCCCGCCGGTCAGCCACCGTGAGGACAACAACCTGGACGCTGGCTGGCGGTTTATTCGACAGGACGTAGCCGGCGCGCAGACCAATGGCTTCGATGATTCCACCTGGACCAACTTGAATTTGCCGCATACGTGGAACAACCTCGACGGGCAGGACGGCGGCAACAATTATTACCGGGGCATCGGGTGGTATCGCACGCATTACACCGTGGACGCCGGCGAGACCAACCGCGAATTTTTCCTCAAATTCGACGGCGCCAACATCGTTTCGGACGTTTACGTAAACGGCAATCTGGTGGGCGAACACCAGGGCGGGTTCGCCGCATTCGTCTTCGATGTGACCCCCTGGCTCAACATCGGAGCCGACAATGTCATCGCCGTCAAAGTGAACAACGCCTCCAATGCCAGCGTCCCGCCGCTCTCGGCTGATTTCACATTCTTCGGCGGCCTTTATCGCGACGTGCACTTGCTGGTGACCGATCCGGTGCAGATTTCACCGCTGGATTACGGTTCGCCAGGCGTTTACCTCAAGCCAACCAGCGTCAGCTCCACTTCCGCGAACCTTCAGGTCACGACCCTGGTGTCCAATGCCACTCCGGCCACCGTGAACGTTACCGTCCGCGCCGTCATCACCGATGCGGCCACCAACGTCGTTACCACGCTCACGAATGTTGTCGCGCTGCCAGCGGCCTCGCTTTCCAACGTCGTAGCGAGCACCGTGATTGCGAACCCGCATCTGTGGGACGGCCTGGCCGATCCGTATCTCTACCATGCGTTTGTGGAGGTTTACAACGGCACCAATCTTACGGACGTGGTGGCCCAGCCGCTCGGTTTCCGATGGTTCAGAGTGGACCCGACGAACGGCTTTTTTCTGAATGGCCGGTATTACGACCTGCATGGCGTCAGCATGCACCAGGATTGGCTCAATTGCGGCTGGGCGCTGACCAACGCGCAGCGGGCAACCAATTTCATGTTTCTCAAGGAACTCGGCGTGACGGCGATACGGATGTGCCATTACCAGCACAACGAATACGAATACGAATTGGCCGACCAGGACGGCATCATTCTCTGGAGCGAAATCCCGCTGGTCAACAGCACCACCGAAACCACGGCGTTTTACAACAACGCGAAACAGCAGTTGCGCGAGCTGATCCGCCAGAATTACAACCATCCCGCGGTGGTCTGCTGGGGGATGTATAACGAACTCAGCTTGAACGTGAACACCTCGCCCACCAATCTCGTCAATCAACTGGTCCAACTCGAAGCTCAGGAAGACCCCACCCGTCCTTCGACGGCGGCGACGCTGGCCAGTAATGGCGACGCGAATTCCTGGTATCCGCAACTCGCCGGTTTCAACGAGTATTTCGGCTGGTATGAGGACCCGTTGAATGGCATTGCCGCGTGGGCCGACGCGATTCACGCCGCGCATCCGACCAATTGCATCGGCATCAGCGAATATGGCGCCGGCGCGAGCATTTATCAGCACAGCGAAGATCCGGTCAGCAAACCCGGCACCAGCGGCGCGCCGTTTCATCCGGAAGAATGGCAGAACATCGTTCACGAAACCAACTGGCAGTTGATGAAAGCGCGGCCGTTCCTCTGGTGCAAGTTTGTGTGGAACCTGTTCAACTTTGCGGTGGACAGCCGCAATGAAGGCGACACATCCGGGCGCAATGACAAGGGACTGGTGACCTACGATCGCCTGGTGCGCAAGGACGCCTTTTATTATTACAAGGCCAACTGGACCACCAATCCCATGGTTTATATTACCGGTCATACCTTCACGAACCGGCTGACCAATGCCATCACCGCCAAAGTCTATGCCAATTGCGATTCGGTCGAATTGTTTCTCAACGGGATTTCACAAGGGACTCGCGTCAGCACGAATTGCATTTTTACCTGGCCGGTAACGCTTGTGCCCGGTTCTAACTCCGTTCGAGCGGTCGGTACCACTGGCTCCACCCAGGTAACGGACTCGCTGTTCTGGCTTGCCCCGATTACGCTCTCCATCACCAACCCCGCTGCGTCCGTCGTTTTCTTGAACAGCACCAACGACACACTGCAATTGGCCGCGTCCATTCCGGCGGCTTCGGGAACGAACCCGCCACTGTGGATTCAAACCAGCGGGCCGGGCGCTATCACCTTCGGCAACAGCAATGCTCTCGCGACCACGGCACGGTTCAGTGCAGAAGGCGTGTACGGGCTGAGCGTGACGATCAGCAACGGCACGGTCGCGAGCGCCGGGTTGACGGTCGTGGTGAATCCGAATTCCAGCGTCACCAACGGATTATTGGCGTGGTGGAAAATGGATGAGAGCACCGGCTCGACGGCATTCGATTCGTCCGGCAACGCTCGCGATGCCTCGCTCGTCAGCGCCGGTTTCACCAGCGGCTATCTCTCCAATGCGCTTCAGTGCAACGGCACGACCAGCCGGGCGGCTTATGCCGCACAGGATACCAACCAGGTCACCGTGGCCGCCTGGGTGCGGGCCGACGCGCAGGGCAACAGCCAGTTCCCACGCATCCTGGATGCGCCGGCATATCGCTTCTTTTTCCGGTTCGGCAGTTCCGACGTGAACAGCGTGGGCTTCGCCACCGAAGATGGCGTCAACGGCGATTTTGATTCAGGCGGCGGCACGATCAGCCTTGGCTCGTGGTATCACGTGGCGGTGAGTTATGACCGCAGCAACCTCGCAAATTTGCCGGTTTTCTACGTGAACGGAGCCAGACGAACCACTGTCGCACTGACCATGCCGTCGGGCGCTGCGCCGCCCTTGACCGGCACCGGTTACATCGGCAACCGGGCCGCGCTGGACCGGGCCTGGAGCGGTCCCATTGATGATTTGCGGATTTACAACCGCCTTTTGAGCGACGCCGAGGTGTTGGTGCTCGCGTCCATGCCGATTGCCAACCTCGCGCCGGTGGTCAGCGCCGGAACCAACCAGACCATTGTCTGGCCTGCGCCTGCGAACCTGGCCGGCTCGGTCAGCGACGATGGCAAGCCGAACCCGCCCGCTGCCGTCGCCGTGTCCTGGAGTGAAGTCAGCGGTCCCGGCACGGCCGCATTCGGCAACGCGACCACGCTTTCCACCATAACCACTCTTTCCGCGCCCGGCGCGTATGTGCTCCAACTCGCAGCCAGTGATGGACAAGTGCAGACGGTCAGTGCCGTCACCATCAACGCCGTCACCCGGCCGGCCATCAACGTTCAATTGCTTTCCGGCGCCGTGCAGTTGTCCTGGCCGAACGACTTCGCCTGGCGGCTCCAATATCAAACCAATCCTCCTTCCGTGGGGTTGAGCACAAACTGGGTGGATGTGGCCGGTTCGACGGCAACCAATGTGATGCGTTTTCCAATTGACCCGTCCGTCGGCAATACATTCTACCGCCTGCGTCTTCCCTGAGAATGGGTGGTGCCTTCTTCGCTCATTCCGCTGGCGTGATCAAATCCCAGTAGATGCCGTAGGTGCGTTCCGGCAATTGATAAAATGGTTTGAATGTCACGTCCTGTGGGCGGCCAACGCCATCGGTGACGAAAGTGCCGGGATGACCGGGGATTGTTCTGAGCCAGTCCGCCAGTAGTTGTCCCGCTGCCACAAATACCGGCACGCTTTCCGGTTGTCCCGATCGGCCACCGTTTCCATGTTCCTTGCTTTCCGGGCCCAAATCCCCGGCCAGCACCAGCGGTCCCCACATCAAAGCGACCCGTCGCGGATTATCGGGCAGCGGTTCTTCGTGAAGCTTTTTCGGCAGCGCCAGCGTCACTGTGTCCCCATTTTGCCAGGCGCGTCGAAGTTCCACATACGAATCGGGCGGCGGCACGTCCTGAATCGCCTGGCCGTTGATAGCCACCGTGAAACCGTCGCCCGCCCAGGCCGGACGCCGCAGGGCCAATGTAAATCTTTTCGCGGAGCTTAGCGCCACCTTGAGCGTTGCATTTTCCCCATCGGGAAAATCCGTTTGCATTTCAACTTTTACCTGCTTGCTTTTCCATTCCGCAGTGGATGGGGCGTAAAGATTCACCCACAGTTTGTCGCCGGACTCGTAATAAATGCCGTCGCCGAGCAGCGCATGGTCTTCCATGCCGGTCCCGACGCAGCAGGTGAAGTCGCGGAACATAGCCTGATACTCGTGCTGGACGCCCTGCCCTACCGGAACCATGTAACACATCCGGCCGTCGTTGGGATCAATCGAGGCCAGCACGTGATTGAACACGGCGCGTTCCTGAAAGTCCGCATATTTGATGTCCGGACGAATCGCGAAAAGTGTACGCGTCAGCTTGAGCATGTTATAAACCGGGCACGATTCGTCATCCCGGCCCTGCACGATCTGGTTCAACTTGTCGGGTGGGCCAAAGTATTCGTCGTGCCCGGCCCCGCCGGTGGCGAAGGTGTGATGGAACACCACCTGGTCCCAGAAAAAGTTCGCGGCGGAACCGTCCGTGGCATTGCCCGTGTACCGGTAACGTGCCAGCTCGCCGATGATTTTTGGCGCCTGGGTATTCTCGTGTTTGCCGCCGAGGATGTCGTGATGGCGTGCCAGTGGATCAACGATGGCCCGATGCTCGAACTTGTCGGACAATGCCAGCCAGCGCGTGTCGCCGGTATCGGCATACAGGTCGGCCAAAACTTCGTTCATGCCGCCGAACTCGGTGTTCAACATGCGCTGGTCCTGCGCGTCATCCAGGTTGGTCACAATGCTCCCGACCCAGGCGGCGAATTTGATTTCCACTTTCAGCGCGGTGCGATTGCCCGTAAGCCGATACGCGTCGCGCAGACCGGCAAAAATCTTATGCTCGACGTACCACGGCGACCACATGCCATTCAGATCGAAGCCGCTCGAGCGGATTTCCCCGTGGGCAAGTTGCTCGAACAGCGTTTTGCCGGCCACCAGTTGGTTGGTGCCGCCGATTCGCTCCGTGCCCATGAGTGCGCCGATGTAACCGTCGCCTTGCGCCTCCTGCACTTCCTTGAGCTGTTCCACCATGTAATCGGCCCGCTGTTTGAAGCGCGCGTTGCCCGTGGCAGCATACATGTAACTGACGGCTGAAAGATAATGACCGGCGATGTGGCCGGTCAGATTCCGGTAGGGTCCATCCCAACCCCCGTAGCCGGCTTTCGCCCTGGGCTCCAGGCCGGCGCTTTTGCGCAAGTAATACATCATCCGGTCCGGCTCCAGTTTGAGCAGGTAACCGGCGTCCAGTTCCTGCGCGCGCTGGAGCGGCCCACCGGTCAGCCGCACGTCGGACAACGGCAATGGCCGGGCCAGGATCGGTACGACATCCTTTATCACCCGGGTGGGCGCTACCTTGGAGTAAGTGACCGGGGAGGATGCCGCTGTTTGCGGTGAGCGGCAACCGGCCAGCATGGCGGCAGCCAGGCAACCTCCTGAAATCATCGGGTGAAGCTTCATTTAAACACAGTCGTAAGAATCACCGCGCTGCCCATTAAACTGATTGCGATTCTGCTTCATCCTGAATGTAAGTTTTGCCGCGATAAAATTGGCTGACGAACAGGAACAACACGGCCGTCACCAGCATGACTTTGACGAAGAAAAAGAAATAACTCGCGCCGGTCAGTTTCACGCTGCCGTCCGGGTTCTGGATGAAGAAATTCACTCCGGCGGTGAACAGGTTGCCAAGCGAAATCGAGCCGAGATAGGTGCACATCACGAGTGATTTCATTTTCTTCGGCGCCTGCGTGTAGGCAAATTCCAGGTGCGTCACGGACAGCATTACTTCACCGGCAGTCAGCACGACGAAGGCGAGGATTTGCCAGAGGATGTGCGGATGCTGGCCCGCGTCAATCCGCGTTTGAATCCAGCCGACAATCAGAAAAGACGCAAGGATGGCCCACAGCCCGGCGCCAAAGCGCCGGAGCGGTGTCACCTTGACGAACCGTTCGAGCGCCGGATAGATCACGTAGGAAAACAACGGGAGCATGACGAGGACGAAGATGGGGTTCACCGTCTGGATTTGCGCCGGCAGCCAGTCGTGGCCGAACACGTGCCGGTCCATCTTTTCCGACTGGATCACCCACGACGAGAAATTCTGCTGCCACAGCGCCCAGAACATGGCGGCAAACGGAACGAGAATCAACAGGTTCAGCAACGCCTTCAGGTTCTCGCCACGGACAAGCTCACGCGTGTAGTTGCCCAATCCGGCTGGCGGAATATGGACGAATTTCCGGCGTCCCATCCAGAAAACCACCGTGGCAATCAGCATGGCGATACCTGGCACGCCAAAGGCAACCCGCGACCCCACTCGATCCAGCAACCAGGGAATGAGCAGCGTGGAAAAGGCCGAGCCAAGGTTGATGGAAAAGTAGAACCAGTTGAAGACGCGGGCCAGCAAACGCTGGTTCGTGGCGCCAAACTGGTCGCCGACATTGGCGCTGACGCACGGCTTGATGCCGCCCGCGCCCAAGGCAATCAAAATCAGTCCGATGATCAGCCCGAGCCGCGTGTCGTTCGTGGCCAGGCTGAAATGGCCGAAGCAATAGACGATGGACAGGAGCAGGATAATGAGGTACTTGCCGAACACGGCATCGGCGAGAAACGCGCCCAGGATCGGCAGGAAATACACGGCAAAAACAAACGCATGATACCAGCCATCGGCCTGCGTTGGGGTCAGGTGGGCCGGCTGGCCTCGCGCGTTCATCAGATATTGCGTCATGAAAATCACCAGGATGGAATTCATGCCGTAATAGCTGAACCGCTCCGCCGCTTCGTTGCCGACGATGTAAGGGACGCCCGGCGGCATTTTGTCGGTCTTCAACGGCGCGGTCAGATATTCAGATTTCGACATAATCCGTCACTTCGCCAGCCCCAGATCCGCGCGCACCAGCTCCGGCAGAAATTTCACCGGAACCGAGCCGTGGGCAATCACGGCGTTATGATACCTGGCCAGGTCGAATTTGTCGCCCAGCTCACGTTCAATTTGCTGGTGCAGACGGTAATGCGCCATGCGGCCGACAAAGTAAGTGCTCAGTTGCACCGAACTTTGCTTGGCGCGAATCAGCTTCAGCTTCGCTTCGCCTTCGGATTGAAAGGCGTCCTGAGTCATGAATTTCATCGCCTCGTCATCCGTCATGTGCGTGCAATGCATTTTGTAGTCGAGAATCGAATTGGCCACTGCCCGCAAATAAAATTTGAGCTCCATCAAACGCAGCCGCAAATCGCCGCCGCCGTAACCCTCGTTCAGCATCGTCATCTCGCCATAGACGGCCCAGCCCTCGATATAGACGCCCGACCCATAAACGCGCCGGATGAGCGAGGGCACGCGGACGGCATACCACAGTTGCACGTAGTGTCCGGGATAGCCTTCGTGAATGGTCAGGATTTGCAGCATGTAACGGTTATATTCCTCCAGAAAACTTTTCACCTGCTGCGGCGTCCAATCGGACGGCGGCGGGCTGACGGCGTAATAGCTGTGCGCGTTGGGGTCCAGCGGCGGCGCGTTATCCAGGTAGGCCAGCGAATTGCCGCGGCGAAATTCCGGCATCACAATCACCTGGCATTCGTCGGGGTCGGGCAGCTTGACGTAATCCCGCTTGCGGATGAACGCCTTGATGCGCTCGATGTCGGCGCGCGCGTCCGAGACCAGTTCATCGGGCGTCCCGTGGTCCTGGTCAATCGCGTCCACGACTTTCAGAATGGTTTCGCGTTCGCCGGCGGCGTCGTCCGGCGGCAAAGGCTGTTGCGGAAAATACCGGCACCAAAGCTGGCGCGCGATGACATACATGTCGCGCCGGACAAGGGTGAATTCCGTTTCGGCGTCCGCCAGATTCTGCTCGGCGGTGATGCCGGCGTCGGTCTCCAACTCGAACTTCCTGTCGAACTTCCGTTTGCCGATCCGCCACTCGCCGTCGGCGCGCGCCATCAACGGACCTTCGAGGAATTTCTGAAAATTCTTCAACAACGCCGCGACCGAGGCGGCGCTGGTTTTCAGTTGGTCCAGTTGCGGCGTGTCGCCGGCAAGCTGGAAAATGTCCTTTTCGTAAAAGTTAATGGCGCCCTGGTTCTGGCGGAAGGCGGTCTCCAGAATCGGTTTGGGTGGATGGGCCAGGGTTTTCTCCGCCTCGGCCACGATGCGTGGAAACTGCGCCATGCGGGCAAGGCAATTGGCAAGGTTCGTCTCCTTCGGCAAAGTGGATTGCGTGAGCAGCAGATAAACGCTGTCGTTGAGGTAAGCGCCGTAGGTGCGCGGGTCCTCGCGAAACGGATGGAAATTCTTTGACTCCCGGATTTGCGTCCGCAAATTGTGTTGAAAAATCTCGAAATCAATCCGGCCGTCCCGCGACAGCTTCGTGTAATCCACTTGGCGCGGCAATTCCCGGAGCGTTTTCTCCGCCAAAGTCAGCCAGCCGGCCCGCGCCTCCGGCGAAATGTCGTCAAGCTGGTTATCGAACCGGTGATCACCCAGTTGCGTTGCGGCCAGCGGCTGTTGCCGGAAATATTCGTCCAGGTAGTTTTTGAAGAACGCGTTCAATTGGTCGTCTTCCGATGGTTGCGCCAATGTCGGCGCCGCCGCTATTAAAAAGTTCAACGCGCCGAACAGTACAAGGCAGATGGTTTTTTTCATAAAATGTCTGCAAATGCCGGGGGTAACGCAGCATCCTGCCATAGACAGGAGCGCCGACAGCTTTGTTGCTCAGTAGAAATCGAGGGCCAGATGCTATGCTGGCATCCAATCACCCTCTCCGCCAACGAAGTTGGGGGAGAGGGACGGGGAGAGGTGGAGTTTTTGACGAGCTGCCCCTTTCCCCGGCTCTCTCCCCACTCCCGCCATCGCGGGATGCGGGGCGAGGGCAGCGCCGCTTTCGACATGAAACGATGCTTTCTACAAAGCAACAACTTTGTCCGCGTGTCCCCAAAAGCGGGTTGTGATACGCGCGGACAAGGCTGTCCGCGCTCCGGGTAAGTGTTCATGGCGTGGTGTGTGATTTGTGCGCCGCCAATTCGCCGCCATTTATGTCAATCAGGTTTTTCTCGAAAAACTCCTGCAACCGCCGCCAGCCATAAGGCGTGCGCGCGACGCCATGACCAGCGCCGGGCATGTAAAGCAAATCAAAATTCTTGTCCGCCTTGATGAGCGCGTTGACCACCTGCAGGGTGCTGGACGGGTCCACGTTTTTGTCCATTTCGCCGGCCATCAGGAGCAATTGACCCTGAAGTTTGTGCGCGTCCACCACGTCGGAACTGCGAACGTAGCTTTCGTCCACCGGCCAGCCCATCCATTGTTCGTTCCACCAGATTTTGTCCATGCGGTTGTCGTAACAGCCGGAATCGGCCACGCAGACCCTGTAAAAATCCCCGTGGTCCAACATGCCGCGCAACGCATCCTGCCCGCCCGCCGATGTGCCGTAAATGCCCACGCGCGCCAGATCCAGGCAGGGATACTTTGCCGCCGCTGCCTTGAGCCAGAGAATGCGATCGGGAAAACCGGCATCCTGAAGGTTTTTCCAGCAAACCTCGTGGAATTTCTTCGAGCGGTTCGAGGTGCCCATGCCGTCGGATTGCACCACGACGAATCCGTCGTCAGCCAGGTCCTGTTGCGGGTAGGACGCGCGGAACGCCTTGGGCACGAACGAATCCTGCGGGCCGGCGTAAACGTCCTCGATGACCGGATACTTCTCGTGCGCGTCAAAATCTTTGGGTCGCCAGATGACGCCATAAATGTCGGTGATCCCATCGCGCCCTTTCGCCACGAACGGTTCCGGCGGTTTCCAGCCGGTGGAGTATAGCGCGCGGGCATCTGCAGTTTCAAGTTT
>Ga0335081_10006719_pt1 | contig 18335 bp, 14 predicted proteins | sample Lox_Sample_35_FD_206713 | JGI IMG/M metagenome (GOLD analysis project Ga0335081, IMG submission 206713) | Soil microbial communities from Loxahatchee National Wildlife Refuge, Florida, United States - Lox_Sample_3.5 | ecosystem: Environmental > Terrestrial > Soil > Wetlands | place: USA...
AGAAATATTTTCGACCACATCATTCTGTGGATCGATCCGGCGCGCGGCGTCTCCGTGCAGCAGCAGTTCGTGGAGCCGCAGGGCGACTACCGGCTGGCGAAGTACAGCGACATCAAGCTCAACCAGAATATCCCGGCAGACGTGTTCAAGCTGAAGACCACGGGACGAACCAAGGTGATCAATCCCCAAGGCTCATTTTGAGCCTGGGCGGTGCCCGCAAGCAGAAAAAGATAGTGCGCAACTGGAACCAGCGCTATACTCAAGTGCATCTGGCGTGGTTCGTTTCTCTCAGGGGAATTCGAGGCCTACGGAACTCATGGCGAAAGTTTTCACGATTCCAGTCATCCCCAGACCCAAGAGCATTCAACGACAGCGCAAGCCGGATCCCCGCTACGTCGAAGGCCAGCGCGTGCTGGTGCAGGCGATGCGCTACCTGGCGCAAACCGATCTCCAGACCAATCGCGCCGCCATCCACCTGCTGTCGGAGCACTTTCGCACCAATTTCCGCATGAGCGATCACCCGCCGTTGGAGCAGTAGTCAGCATTCAGCAATCCGTTGCAGAGAGACGCAGGCTGCTGTGTCTCGGCTGAAGCTTTTCGGAAGAGGGTTGCGGCGGCGAAGACGCACACCACAGGGAAGCATTCCAGGGTGTAGCGGGGCTCGGGGTTCTCCAGGGTCGCAAGCAGGGCGCAGCGCAACACGATCCACAGCACGAAGAGGCCAGCACCGGCGACGCGCCGGCGGAGGATGCCGATCAGCGCTGCCAGGACATAGGCAAGATTGATGGCTCCGAGGAGCACTCCGATCAGCGCGTCCTTGAGATCCCAGCGGAAACGCCACCAATGCGAGTCCAGGGGCAGGGCCTCGGTGCGCGGGCGCAGCCACATGCCGGCCACGCGCGCCAGCGGCAGCCAGAGGTAATAACGAAGCGGAGAGTGGCGGATGCGTTCGGCGGCCAGGGCCGCGAACTGCGCATCGAGCTCGGGGGTCATGCGGCAGAACGGGTCGCAGGTGGCGTTGTACTCACTGAACAGGCCTTCGGTCACGGTGCGCTGCTCGGCAGAATCGAAGGCGCGCGGGGGCAGCTTGCGGATGTCCAGTGGATCGCCGGGCACGTGCCAGAAGATGTCGTCCACGGAAACATAGTCCACCAGCCAGGTCTTGATCCAGCGATTGAATCCCGCAGGCACGAACTCCCCGGGATTGTTGGCATAGCGCGGGGCCAGCGGCTCGAATACGTGGAACACGCGCCAGTTGCGCAGGGTCCACGGCACGAGCGGAGCGAGCGCAACCGTGGCCAGCAAAATGCCGGCTGCAACGATGCGCCGCCTGTAGGGACGCCGGAAGAGCAAGAGAAGAAGATATCCGCCAATTCCCGCCAGCAAGATGCCGGCATCAGGACGCAGCAGGATGCCGGCGGCAATGGCAAGACCGCAGAAAATCCACCAATGGGCGCCCCACCCATTCCGATTTTGCAATTGTTGCAGCCCTTTCACCGCGAACAGCAGCGCCAGGGCGCTCAAGAAAATGGCGAGGGTCTCGGTCAGTGGTGTGGCGACGTAATTGGCGGCGAAGGGATTCAGCGCGTACAGCAGGAAGGCAATCAGCGCCGCCCGGTCCCAAAGCAGCAGTCGCGCCAGTACCGCGACCACGTAACAGGTGCCCACATCGAAGAACATCTGTACCACCATAACGGCGTTGTAATGCTCCGGGCCGACAATTTTCCATATCAACGCGATGAATGCCGGGTATCCTGGCAGGCGGATGTAGGTGGGAACGAGAGCGCCATCTTCGGTCATGGCGAATGCGCCATGTTGCAGCCAGTTCTTGGCAATGTCGCCGTAGATAAACGAGTCGCCGGCCACAAAACGGAATTTCCAGAGGAACAGCAGGCGCAGGGCGAAGGCGGCGCCAGTAGCGGCCACGAAGAAGACGAGATGATGGCGCACGAGCTGGCGCACGCCGTGACTATAGCAGCACTCGCTACTCAGTACTCAATGCCCGGGGGTAGTCCGCACTCGTGCCTCTGAGTACCGAGTAACAATACTGAGAATGGAAACCGCGGAGCTGGATGGAAGCTCCGCGGCTCGCGTTGCGCGGCCGTTGCCGATTTACCTCCCCAAGGCCACGGCTGTCGCGCCTTGAGAATCACGCCGGCTACTTCCGGGCGATGACCACATCCTGCTGCCGGGCGGCGTTCCGCTTCGTCAGTTGCTTGTGCTTGCGGGTCTTCGACTGCCGATGCGAACTCGCCAATTGAACTTTGTCGTTTTTCTTCTGCTGAGCTACAGACTGCGCGGCGCTCATCTCGTCGGCTTCCTGGAACTGATCAGGGTTCGTTTCCTGCTGGGCCAGTCCCAGGCTGCTCATTGCCAGCGTCATTCCCACCATCACAACCAGGTTCAGCGAGAATCTCTTTATGCGGTTCATCGTAATCTCCTCTCAAGGCGGTTCCGACCAGATCAAGCGTCCCATCCAACCCCGGGCCACCCATCCTCGAAACTCTTGTCCTTGGAGATAGCAAGCGCTGTGCCGGGAAGAGCGGGGGTTGCGAAAGGTCGGGAGGATTCGGCTAACTGATTGATAAGTGGATGGTTATTCTGTCAGCCGAGAGGTTGTGGAGGCTCTTGGGCGGAAATCGCTCAGCCCAACTCTATCCGTTCGGATAGCCGCAACTATCTCTTCGGATAGGCTGGGGGCTCACTCTGCCTTAACCCGCGTCTTCAGATCCAGGTTGCGTATGAGCCGGTGCAGGTAGTTAGGGTGGAGGTCGAGCAGCTTGGCAGCTTCGGTGTAGTTGCCCTTGGCTTGCTCGACAGCCCTGGTGATCAGCTCTCTCTTCAGCGCCAGGACGGCATCGTGGTAGCGGGTAGATGCGCCGCCGGAAGTCTGGCCCTCCAACACGGTTTCCGGCAAATCCTCGGGCTGTATCCACTCCTCGACGCCGAGGATGACCGCGTGCTCAATGGCGTTCTCCAACTCTCGCACGTTGCCCGGCCAGGAGGAGTTGGCCAGGCAGGCCAGAGCTTCGGGGGAAATGCCCTTCACCGCTCGCTTGCACTTCCTCCTGAATCGCTCCAGGAAGTGCTGCGCCAGCAGCGGGATGTCCGAGGGGCGGTCGCGGAGTGCTGGCATCGTAAAGGAAACTACATTTAGCCGGTAATAAAGGTCCTGGCGATAGCGGCCGGCGGCGACCTCCGCAGCCAGATCGCGGTTGGTGGCGGCCACCACGCGGATGTTGACGCGAATAGGCTTGGTGCCGCCCACGCGGAAGAATTCGCGTTCCTGCAGAACCCGCAGCAACTTTGCCTGCAGCGCCGGCGCCAGTTCGCCGATTTCGTCGAGGAAGACGGTGCCGCCATCGACGACCTCGAGTTGTCCGGGCTTGGCGCCGGCCGCGCCGGTGAACGCGCCTTTCTCATGGCCGAAGAGTTCGCTTTCCAGCAAGCTCTCGGTGAGGGCGGCGCAGTTGATGGCGATAAAGGGCTGGTCGGCGCGCGGACTGTTGCGGTGAAGAGCGCGCGCTGCCAGCTCCTTGCCGGTGCCGCTTTCTCCATAAATAAGGATGTTGGCGTCAGAGGGCGCAAGGCGCGCAATCTTCTGCAGGACCGCCGCGATCGCCGGGCTTTCGCCCACGATGTCATGTTCCAGTCCGACCTCGCTCCGCAGGCGCCGGTTCTCGTTGCGCAACGATTCCAGACGGCGAGCGTTCTCCAGCGCCAGTGCGGCGATGCCGGCCACAGCCGTCAGCAGCTTGAGATGGTGCTCGGTGAAACGTTCCAGAAATCGGGTGCTGTCGAGGTAGATCGCCCCGGCCGCCTGGCCGGAGACGAGCAGCGGCACACACAGCAGCGATTGCACCTGGGCCTGGACCAGGGTAGCGGAGGGCTTAAATTCTGCGGTGGCGCCGACATTGTTTACCAGCAGCCCCACCCGTTCCTCGACCACTCTCCGCACCACCGTGCGGCTGACGTTCACCGCGTGTTTCGGCCCCGATGTCCGGTCCCAGGCGGCGACTGAGGCCAGCTCCTCGGGAGTTCCGCCAAAAATCAGGATAGCGCCCCGGTCGGCCGGCACCAGGGTGAAGATCGGACCCAGCAACTGCCACGCGAGCGATTCCACGTCCGGTACCGAGCCGATGCGCGTGGCGATTTGCAGCAGGGTACCCAGTTCGTGGGTCAAGCGGTCCGAAGCCGGGGCCTCGAGCAGCTTCTCTGGACCATTACTGAGGGCTTCATCGAGCGGGAGTTGCACGGTGGCCGCTTGTGTGAGTTCCTGATCGTAGAGTTCGACCGCGGGAGAGGCGGGCTTGCCGGCCTCGCCCACATACATGAAGGTGGAGCTACCCACGGCGATCCGGTCCCCATGCTGCAGCAAGACCTTCGTGGTAAGGGTGCCATTGACCAGGGTCCCGGCGCGGCTGCCCAAGTCGCGAACCAGGAAGCCGTCGGCGGTCCTCTCCAGCACACAATGGCGCCGCGAGATGGTATCATCGGCAATGGAGAGCTGGTTGGAGGGATCGCGGCCGATCGAGAACTGTGGCTTTTCCAGCGGGAAGGTCAAGTCCTTCAAGGGGCCTGCGATGCCCACCAGCCTAGGGATTGTCGCTCCTGGGTTCACGTCCGGTGGTTGCGCATTATAGCGTGTCAAGGTCGCTGGGCCGCCAGCTGGCATCTAACCCAGGCAGATGTTCAACGTCGCAAGTATCTCATTTGAGGTAGCAGCAACCCCGCATTAAGTTTCTGCATATCCATGGCCAAAGCAGTCTTCCATGACCCACAACGCAAGCGCTGGAAGCGCCTGCGCATCCTCTTCGACGCGCTCGCGGCGGTGGTGTCGCTTTCCATCGTCGTGTTTGTTCTCACCCTGATGCACAGCGAGCCGCTTCCCAACCTGCTGCTCCAGAATCAAAAGCGTCCTTACCATGCCATCAAGGAGAAGGAGAAAGAGCACAAGCATCCCCTGAAGCGCGCCAGCACCCACCGCCGTAGCAAGAGGCCACCCTCCCAAGTTGTGCTGAATTCGGAGGAGGGCATCCGCGGGGCGTTCTACGTTACCTGGGACGCGGGCAGTTTTTCCGCGCTGAAAGCTTATTACCCGCAGATCGACTTGTTGTTCCCGGAATGGCTGCACCTCATGAGCGCCGACGGCCGCCTGCAGGGCGTCAGCTTGCTGAATACTTTCTTTGACGTGGTGCAGAACGGCAAGGTGCAGCCGGTGGACGACAAAGTGATGCCCTTCCTCAGGGAGCAGAAGGCAGAAACCGAAGTCTTTCCCCTGGTGAATAATTTCCAGCCCATCAGCAACGAATGGCTGGATATCAGCAAGTTCCTGATGGATCCGGCGGCGCGCGCCAACTTCCGCCAGCAGATGCTGCTCTTTCTGGCCTCCGACAAATATCGCGGGGTGAGCCTGGATCTTGAGGGCTTCCCCGGCGCCGCCCAGCCGGGATTCCGCGCCCTGGTGAGCGAACTGGAAGCCGACCTGCGCCCGCGCGGGCTCAAGCTCTACGTCAACGTGCCCGCGGGCGACGACGACTTCGATTACAAGTACCTGGCGGCCCATTCCGACGGCCTGATCCTGATGGACTATGACCAGCACTCCGGCTCCAGCCCGGCTGGACCCATCGCCGGGCAAGACTGGTTCGTCGACAACCTGGAAACCGTCCTGAAGCAGGTTCCCAAAGACAAGCTGATGTGCGGCATCGGCAACTACGGGTATGACTGGGTGGGCAAGAGCGGCAATAGCATCTCGGTGCAGGACGCCTGGCTGACAGCGCACGACTCCGAAGCGGAAGCGGAATTCGATGGCGACAGCATGAACCCGCATTTCGCCTACAGCGACGAGAACAATCACCGCCACGACGTGTGGTGGCTGGACGCGGTAACCGCGCTGAACGAGATGCGGGCCGCGCAGAAGCTGGGCATCAACACTTTCGCGCTGTGGCGCCTGGGTTCGGAAGACCGCTCGCTGTGGGCGATCTGGGACGTGCCCGCGGAAAAGAACGCTCCCGACAAGCTCAAGCCCATGCTGCCGGGCTATGACGTCGACATGGAGGGCAGCGGAGAGATCATCCGCATCGACCAGCGCCCGCAGAAAGGCGAGCGCAGCCTCACGCTTGACGCCAGCGGGCAGGTCACCGACGAGAGCTTCGATAGCCTGCCACTCCCGTATCAGGTGGCGCAGTACGGCGCCCGGCCGAAATCGGTGGCCATCACCTTCGACGATGGTCCCGATCCTGACTTCACCCCCAAGATTTTGGACGTGCTGAAAGCCAAGGGCGTCAAGGCGACATTTTTCCTGATCGGCGCAGAGGCACAGAAAGATCCGGGGCTGACGCGCAGGATTTATCGCGAAGGACATGAAATCGGCAATCACACCTTCTATCACCCCGACATCAGCAACATCTCCAAGCAGTACATGAAGTTCGAGCTGAACATGACGGAGCGGCTGTTCGCCGCCAAGCTGGGGGTGAAGCCGGTGCTGTTCCGGCCGCCCTATTCGATCGACCAGGAACCGGACACCGCCGACCAGGTGCGGCCGCTGGAGATCGTGCAGGACATGGGCTACATCACGGTGGGGGACAAAATCGATCCTAGCGACTGGAAGGACAATCCTCACCGCACGGCACAGCAGATTACCGACGACGTGCTGGCGCACTTGCCGCCGTGCGCTCCCGCCGACTGGCTGCACTGTGGCAACATCATCCTCCTGCATGATGGCGGCGGCGACCGCACCCAGACGGTCAAAGCCCTGCCCATGATCATCGACGGCCTGCGGGAGCGGGGCTATAGCATCGTGCCGGTGTCGGAGCTGATGGGCAAGCAGGTGGCTGACGTCATGCCGGCGATCTCCGCCGACGAGCGCTGGTCCGCGCGCGTCGATAGCTTTGTCTTTTGGCTGTTCGGCCTGCTCCGCGGCGCCATTGTGGTCGTGTTCTTCCTCGGTGACACCCTCATGACCTTCCGCCTGCTGTCGGTGGGCGCGCTGGCCATCTTTGACCGCCTGCGCGACGGAAAACGCGACCGGCAACCGTCCAGCGGGTATCGGCCGGCAGTTGCTGTGCTGATCCCGGCGTTCAACGAAGAGAAGGTCATCGTCAACACCGTGCAAGCGGTGCTGGCCTCGGATTACCCGGCGCTGCGGGTCATCGTGGTGGATGATGGCTCCAAGGACAACACTTACGAAGTCACCTGCGAAACCTTCCGGCGGGAGTGCGACCGCGGCCAGGTTCTGGTGCTCACCAAGGAAAACTCGGGCAAGGCCGAGGCCTTGAATTTCGGCCTGAGCTATGTCGAAGAGGAGCTCTTCATCGGCATCGATGCCGATACCATCATCGCGCCCGATGCGATCTCCAAGCTGGTGGATTACTTTGCCGATCCGGAAGTGGCGGCGGTCGCGGGTAATACCAAGGTCGGCAATCGCGTGAACCTGTGGACGCGCTGGCAGGCGCTCGAGTACATCACCAGCCAGAACTTCGAGCGGCGCGCGCTGGACGTCTTCGGCGCGGTAACGGTGGTGCCAGGAGCCATTGGCGCCTGGCGCACGCCAGCGGTGCGCGCGGCGGGGGGCTTCCATCCCGATACCGTCGCCGAGGACGCCGACCTCACCATGTCGCTGTTGGAGCAAGGCGGGCGAGTGCACTACGAGGACCGCGCCCTGGCCTGGACGGAAGCTCCGACCCGTCCCAGCGGCTTGATGCGGCAACGCTTCCGCTGGTCGTTCGGCATTCTGCAGGCAGTGTGGAAACACCGCCGGGCGTTCGCGCGCAAGGGCACGCTGGGCTGGATCGCGCTGCCCAACATCGTGATCTTCCAGATCCTGCTGCCGCTGGTCTCGCCCTTTATCGACGTGATGTTCATCGTGGGCGCGCTGACCTATGCGGTCAATCGCTATTTCCACCCTCTGGCGGCCGATCCCGCCGACTTCCTCAAGTTGGTGGTGTTCTTTGTCGCCTTTCTGGTGATCGACTTCATCGCCTCGGTGATCGCCTTCTCCCTGGAGCGGCGCGAAGCCGGCCAGGGTGAAGACGTGTGGTTGCTGGCCCACGTCTGGCTGCAACGCTTCGCCTACCGGCAGTTGTTTTCCATCGTGCTGTTCAAGACGCTGAAGCGCGCCATCGACGGCCGTCCGTTCTCCTGGGAAAAGCTGGAACGCACCGCCGCGGTCCCACAGTTGCGCCGGCCGGTGGGCGCGAGTCGCGAGCCGTGACCTCGCGTCCCGGGCATGCTTGCCGGGTGCTAGAATTTCGGTTTGTGAGCATTCATCCGCTCTTATAGGAGGACAATCATGGCGACTGTCGAAGCGCCACCGGTCGCGTCAGCAAAGAGTGCTGGACCATTCCGCAACGAGCCCGCCACGGATTTTACCAAGGAAGAGAACAAGAAGGCCATGCGCGCCGCCATCGAGAAGGTGCGCAGCGAGCTCGGCCGCGAGTATGACCTGGTAATCGGCGGCAAGCGCGTCGAGACCAAAGACAAGCTTCGGTCGATCAACCCGGCGAACCCGTCGGAGTTAGTGGGTCTGTTCTCGAAGGCGGGAGGCGCCGAGGTCGAGCCGGCCATGCAAGCGGCGCTGAAGGCGTTTGAGACCTGGAGCCGCACTTCCGCGGAAGAACGCGCCGGTCTGCTGCTGCGAACAGCGGATCTGATCCGCAGGCGCAAGCACGAGTTCTCGGCGTGGATGATTTTTGAAGTCAGCAAGAACTACGCGGAAGCCGACGCCGATACTTGCGAAACCATCGACTTCCTCGAGTTCTACGCCCGCGAGGCGCTGCGGCTGGCGAAGGCTGAGCCTCCCGTGCAACTGCCGGGCGAGCGCGACTACCTGCGCTACATCCCGCTGGGCGTGGGCGTCGTGGTGCCGCCGTGGAACTTCCCCGGCGCGATCATGGCGGGCATGACCAGCGCATCGATTGTCGCCGGCAACACCGTCATCCTGAAACCATCCAGCGATTCCCCGGCCATTGCGGCCTTCTTCTTTTCGCTGCTGGAAGAGGCCGGGATGCCGTCGGGCGTGGTGAACTTCTGTCCGGGCGCGGGCGCCACCTTCGGTGACGCACTGGTGTCGCATCCCAAGACCCGCTACATCGCATTCACCGGTTCCAAGGAAGTGGGGCTGCGGATCAATCAGGTAGCGGCCACGCAGCAGCCGGGCCAGATTTGGATCAAGCGCACGGTGCTGGAGATGGGCGGCAAGGACGCCATCATCGTGGACGCTGACGCCAACATCGAATCGGCGGTCGAAGGCGTGGCGGCTTCCGCCTTCGGCTTCCAGGGGCAGAAATGCTCCGCCTGCTCGCGCCTGATCCTTGACGAGAAGATCTACGACAAATTTCTCGACCTGCTGAAAGCGCGCGTGGAGAAGATCACGCTGGGCGATCCCGCGGAGAACCCGGGGATGGCGGCGGTGATCAACGAAGGCTCGATGAAATCCATCCTCGGCTACATCGAACAGGGCAAGAAGGACGGGCGGCTGATCACCGGCGGCAAGCGCGTCGCCGGTAAGGACGGCTACTTCATCGAGCCCACGGTCATTGCCGACATCCCGGCAAAATCGAAGCTGGAACAGGAAGAGATCTTCGGCCCGGTGCTGGCGGTGACCAAGGCGCGCAATTTTGAGCACGCGCTCGAGATCGCCAACGACACCGAGTTCGGCCTGACCGGCGCCGTCTATACCAGCTCGCCCGATAAAAAGAAACGCGCCATGGACGAGTTCCACGTGGGCAACTTGTACATCAACCGCAAGTGCACCGGGGCGATCGTGGGCGCGCATCCTTTCGGCGGCTTCAACATGTCGGGCACCGACTCCAAGGCCGGCGGGCCGGATTACCTGTTCCTCTTCACCCAGGCCAAGAGCATTGGAGAAAAGCTGGGGTAAATCCGCGCCTAGCTCATTGACAGCGGCAGGAGAGCGCAGTAAGAATAGGCGAGTTTGTTCCCCGTGGCTGCTGGCAGCCGGCACCGCGCCGCTCACTCTCTCTCGCGCGGTAAGGACCCGATATGGCGAAGATTCTTTGCGTGGATGACGAACCCCACGTCGTCACGCTCAAGTGCGCGATCCTGGAGCAGGCCGGCCACAGCGCAACGGCCTCGACTTCCGCGCGCGACGCCATCAGCAAGCTCCAGCAAACCGCCTTCGACGCCGTGGTAACCGACTGGCGGCTGGGCGACAGCGACGGGCGTGCCGTGGTCGAAGCCGCCAAGCGGCATACGTCCGTGCCCGTGGTGGTGGTTTCGGGCTACGTTGCCGAGGCCTTCCAGGCGGCGGAACCGCTGGCCGACCTCTACCTTGAAAAGCCGGTGAACCCGGAAGAGCTGGTCACCATCGTCAACGAGCTGCTCAAGGCAGGCAGCAACGCCATCTCCCGCCGGGAGTAGGACTTCCAGCTTCCGACATCCAACCGCAGCTCGCCCTTCATCTAACCACGAGTATAGTTCGCGGGTGCGCTTCCAAAAACCAAGGCGAAAGCTGGTGCTCTATCTGGCCGCGCTGGTGGTGAGCTGGCTGGCGCTGGCCGTGGTGGGAGCCATCCAGCCTTACGTGGGATTCCTGCCCATCCTGCTGCTGCCGGCGGTGTTCGTCACGGAATTTTACTTCGGGCGCGGACCCGCGATCCTGTGCATCGTCCTCTGCACCGGCGGAGCGGTGCTGCTGATGCGCGTGCAAGCCGGCGTGCCCGAGGAGATTCACAACCTCGCCAACTGGGCGGTGTTCCCGGCGGTCGCCGCCAGCCTGCTGTACGTGATGGAGTCGCGACGCAAACAGCAGCGCCTCGGCCAGGAGCGCCTGATCGAACTCTCGACCCTGCTCGAAAGCATGCCGGAAGCCGTGTTCATCTTCGATCCCGCGGGAAACCTGATCGAAGTAAACAGCGCCGCGGTGGCGTTCTCCGGGCTGCGGCGCGAGGACTTGCTGGACTTCCCTGTGGCGTGGCTGGCGCGACATCTGGCGGCGCAGTCGGATGAAGGCCGCGCCCTGGACTTCGCCAGCCTGGCGGTCACGCGCGCCTTGCGCGGCGAGGCGGTGCTCAACGAGCGGCGAATTTTTCTGCCGCCGCCGGAGCACAACCGCATCGAGGCCATGGTCTCGGCCAGCCCCATGCGCGGGCCCGAGGGCGAGATCATCGGCGCGCTGGTGGTGGTGCGCGACGTCACCGAGCTCACCCAGCTCCAGCAGCGCATCGCCGACACCGAGCGCCACCTGGCCGTGGGGCAGATGGCGGCCGGCATCGCGCACGACTTCAACAACGTCCTCGACACCATTTCGCAGGCTACCGGCGTGCTGGAGATCCGCTCCGGGCAGAGCCCGGAAGACCGCAAGCTGGTGCTGCAGATGATCTACAACGCGGTGCGGCGCGGGACGGAGATCATCGCCCGCCTGCGCGAATACATCCGCGGCGGCACCGGCGAGCAGGTTCCTGTGGACGTCCGTAAGCTGCTGGAAGAATCCCTGGAGCTGACCCGCCCGCTGTGGCGCAATCTCAAGAGCATCACCGTGGTGCGAGAGCTGAGCCCGGTCCCGCCGGTGCTGGCCAATGCCGCCGACCTGCGCCGCGTCTTCACCAACCTGATCATCAACGCCATCCAGGCCATGCCCGAGGGCGGCACGCTGACCGTGCATTGCGAAGAAAACGCCGGCACGGTGATGGCCTGGGTGCGTGATACCGGTCGCGGCATCTCACCCGAAGAGCAGAAGAAAATCTTCCTTCCTTACTACACCACCAAGCCCACAGGAACCGGCCTGGGCCTTTCCGGAGCACAGAAGATCGTGCTCAGCCAGCACGGCACCATCAGCTTTACCAGCGAGCCCGGACAAGGATCAACTTTCCGGGTGGAGCTGCCGGCGATGGCGGAGGTTCCGGCGCAGGTGGCGTAAGGACGGCTCCTGGCTATCGGTTCTTGCCCAAGGCGGCAGACCCAGGTTTGGCAAAAGCGGCCAAACGCAGGCAAAGGCGGCTAGAGCGGCCCGGCCTTCCGCGGCTTGCGTGCGGGAGCCTTCGCTGACGGCGCGGGACTGGAGCCGGCGCGCTGTTGGCCGGGAGTGCTGGCCCGGGTGAGGTCAAAGGCTGCATTGACCAGCGCGATATGGGAAAAGGCCTGGGGAAAGTTCCCCAACTGCCGTTTCGCTTTTGGGTCATACTCTTCGGCCAGCAAACCGACATCATTCCGGAGAGCAAGCAACCGTTCAAAGAGGCGGCGCGCGTCCTGGTTACGGCCCAGCATGCTCAAAGCGCTCACCATCCAGAAGCTGCACGCGAGGAAAGCTCCCTCTCCTGCTGGCAGGCCGTCGTCGAATTTTTCCGTTTGGTAGCGCAGCACCAGGCCGTCGGGCATAAGCTGTTTTTCGATTGCCTCGATGGTGCCGCGAACCCGTGGATCGGCAAAGGGCAGGAAGCCCACCAAGGGGATCAGCAACAACGAAGCGTCCAGCTCCTTCGAGCCGTAAGACTGCGTAAAGGCTCCCAGTTGAGCATCGTAGGCTCTCTCACATACCTCGCGATGAACTTGCTCACGCATTTCGCGCCAATGGGACACCGTGCCCTGCAAACCGAATTGTTCCGCGTTCCGAATAGCGCGGTCGAAGGCCACCCAGGCCATAACCTTCGAATGGGTGAACTGCTTCCGCCCGCTGCGCACCTCCCAAATCCCCTGGTCGGGCTGCTGCCAAATCGTGGCAAGATGGTCGGTCAAGGCCTGCAGCAAAGCGGAATCCGTGGGGCTCGGAGGTATACCGCCGAGGTGGGCATGCAGCAATGCGTCTGCGACCTCGCCGTAGACGTCAAGTTGCAGCTGCTGCGAAGCGGCGTTTCCGATGCGTACGGGTTTTGAGCCTTGGTATCCGCAGAGCCAGTCCACCTTCCACTCCTCCCGCAGATGGCGTTCCCCGCGGATGCCATACATGATCTGTACTTGGTCGGGGCTCCCGGCAGCGGCCCGCAGCAACCAGTCCCGCCAGGCGCGGGCTTCCTCGAAGTAACCGGCATTCATCAATGCGAGCAGCGTGAAGGTAGCGTCCCGCAGCCAACAGTAGCGGTAATCCCAGTTCCGCTGTCCGCCTGATTGTTCTGGCAGGGAGGTTGTCGCAGCGGCGACAATTCCTCCCGTGTGGCGATAGGTAAGCGCCTTCAGTGTGAGCAGCGATCGTTCCACTGCATCGGCGTACTCGATCTCCAGCTTGCCTTTCCCCGCCCACTTCCGCCAGAACCTGATGGTGTTGTGCAGCGAGTTTTCAGGATCAACCGGTTTGGGCAGCTTCTCATAGGAAAGACCATAGCTGAGCACAAAGGGTACCGACTCGCCTTCGCCGACGGTGAACTCGCTCACCGTTTTCAGATTCTCCCCGCGCAGCGGCGCCGTGGTGTGCAGCACCACCATATCGGGACCAGCGATTGCCCTGAGAGCGCCCCCCGGCAATCGCGTCCCCCACGGGACCGAGCGCCCATAGTCAAAGCGCAGGACCAGTTGCATCGTCATGAGCACACGTCCGCGAACCCCGCGGAGGATGCGAACCAGCGCAGGATTGCCGTCGCGGATCGGCATGAAATCGAGCAGGATCGCACAGCCTTCCTCGGTCTCAAAGCGCGTTTCGACAACCAGCGTGTGATCGAGGTAGCGGCGTGTGGCGCGCGTGTTTTGTTTCGGCGCGATCAGCCAATGGCCGTTATCTTTGGTACCCAGCAGAGCAGCAAAACACGCGGGCGATGCGAAGTGGGGCCAGCAAAGCCAGTCGACGGAACCGCCACGGCTCAGCAGCGCCGCCGATTCGCAGTCCCCGATGAGGGCGTAATCCTCGATAGGAGCTGACATCACCCCCAAAATATACTATTCGCTCTGCTTCTTCTCCGTTTGCGCCAGCCGGGGAGTGTCCTTAATCGAGCGCCGAACGAGTCAACTGCTGCTCTCCGGAGGTTCATTCAGGCGATCGGCGGCATCGAACATCTTCATCGCGGTCTGGGAGGTGATCAAGCCGTCATGAAAGGCCTGCTCGATTGAGCTTTTCTCCGCGGCAGCCAGGTGAGCCTTGGCCATGCGTATCTCGTCGCCGAGGCGCGCTTCGTCTTTGGTATAGATCTCGTCAATCTCTGCGTTAACGCCCTTCAGTCTCGCCTCCAGGTCGCGGCGAAGCCGTGCATAAACGGGCGCGGAAATCAGATTGGTGTTGAGCAGTTTTTCCAGCTCGGCCAGAGCCGAGGAGACGGCGATCTTCCGAACGCGGGCGCGTTCGTACTCGTCTTCCTTGTTTGTCCCCAGGCCCAGCAGGCGGAGCAGCGGCTTGATGGTCAGCCCCTGGACCACAAGAGTGAAAGCCACGACCCCGAAAGTCATGGCCAGGATTTGCTCTCGATGGGGAAACTCCCGGCCGAGGCTGAGCACCAGGGCCAGCGAGAGCGCGCCCCGCATGCCACCCCAAACCATCACGTGTTGCCAACCTCCCGGAATCTTGGGAGTGAAAAGGTTGCTGATCGCCGTCAGCCCATAGACGGAGATGACCCGCCCCAGGATAACGGCCCCGATGGCCAGCAGCGTGGCCGGCCAGGCATGGAGCAAGTCGCCGATGCGCACCCGCAATCCGATCAGAAGAAATACGATTGAATTGATGACGAAGGACGAGTACTCCCAGAATGACCACAAGGCCAGGCGAGTGCGGGGAGCCATCCCCGCCCTTATCCCGAAGTTGCCGATCATCAACCCGGCGGCCACCGTGGCGATAACGCCCGAGAGATGCGCCGATTGCGCCACCAGATAAGAACCGTAGGCGAGCACGGTGGTCAGGGTGATCTCGACCTGCGGCTCATCGATTTTCTGGGCGATCTTGCTGAACACGTAGCCGAGAATGACGCCCACCGCCGCCCCGCCGAGAACCTCCACCACAAAGCTGCGAATCCCGCTGCCCACGCTCAACTCGCCCGTGGCAACGCCTGCCACGAAAATGCCGAACAGAACCGCAGCCGTGCCATCGTTGAACAGACTCTCGCCTTCGACAATGACCGAAAGCCGCTTGGCAACATCCATGTCCGCAAAAATGGCCAGCACCGAGATGGGATCGGTGGCGGAGATGATGGCGCCAAACACCAGCGCGGTGGAGATGGCCAGGCCAATCGCCCAATGGACCGCAAACCCGGCGATCAAGGTTGCCACCAGCACTCCCAGCGTAGCCAGCAGCAGAATGGGGACAACGTTTTCCCGGAGTTGGCGAAATTGGATCTTCAGACTGCCTTCAAACAGCAGCGCGGGGAGAAAGACGATCAGGCTCACGTTGGGGGTCAACCAGTCCGGCTTCTGGCTGATCAACGTCTCCAGAATCGGGAGATGGACGGAGCCAAGCACTAAGCCGGCCAGCACCAAGGCTACGGTGTAGGGAATCCGCAGACGGGCCGCCAGCACGGCAATGATGGAAGCAGCGATTAACGCCCAGATCAGAAACTCAATGGCGGCGTTGGTGGTCATGGCTGATTTATGGGGTTGTCCACGATAAGCACAGCCGCCGGACTTGGCCCGGCTGCCGCTCTCCGCCGAGCTCACCTCTAGCCCATGGTGAAGCTACCTCGGGCCGGTCGGCCTCAAAACCCTCCCGTGCGACTTCTCCAGAACGGCTAGCAATTCTCCCGCTGGGCCGAGGTGCAGTCAAATGACCGGCTGAGCTGCCGGGACTCATCAGCGTTTTTCCGGGCTTACCCGCGGGAATCTAAAGCAAGTCGCTTGCTAGCTGCGTGGGGGGGCACCGGCTTGCTGGTTTATTCCATTCTGGTACGTTATTGGGATTCACAAACAGAACCGCGCCGCGTCCCCTGATCTTTCTTATAAGCGAGTGATCGCCGGCACCTTGAGCGTGAGCGCGCGAAGAGGAGATGGTCTCCATGAAACTATCGACCCAGAGCAAGCTATTGGCAGCGACCGGACTGGCATTTGCGATCATCGTCGCGGTAGCCGTAGCAGCCCCCCACGTGGTCCGGTCCTTTGTCCACGCTGCCGGTGGCGACGTGTATCGGATCCTGACCGAGCCTTACTTCCATCTCGGCGGGCTGCCCATCACACCCGAACTCCTGATCAAAGTGTTCCTGTTCCTGGTTGCGCTCACTTTCTTTTCGCGGCTTTGCCAGCGATTCTTGCAGGAAGAGATCCTCGCGCGTACGCCCTGGGACCGCGGCCAGCAGTATGCGGTGGCTCGGGTAACGGGATATCTCATCTTTTTGCTCGGCCTGGTCGTCGGTCTGCAATCGCTGGGGGTGAACCTCAGCAGCCTGGTGGTGGTGGGAGGCGCATTGGGAGTCGGCGCCGGTTTTGGTCTGCAGCCGATCGTGAGCAACTTCGTCTCCGGGCTGGTACTGCTGGTGGAGCGCCCCATCCGATTGGGAGATCGCGTGGCTGTGGGCAACACCTCGGGCGATGTCGTGCGCATCGGCGGACGCGGCACCTGGGTGCGCACCAACGATAACGAGGTCATCATTATTCCCAATTCCGAATTCATTACCACCCGGGTGATCAACTGGACGGCCAACGATCCGCAAGTGCGCTTTTCCATCCCGGTGGGCGTTTCCTACGGGAGCGACCCCGCTCAGGTGCGGGATCTGCTCCTGGAGGTGGCGCGCAGCCATCCCGATGTTCTTCCCACTCCGGCTCCGGATGTGATCTTTGTCGGCTTCGGGGACAGTTCTCTGAATTTCAATCTCCGGGTCTTCACTATCAAGCAGGTTCAAACACCCGGGACTCTGAAGAGTGATCTGCTGTTTGAGATCTTTCGCGTGTTTGGCGAGCACGGCATTGAAATTCCATTTCCGCAGCGCGATCTGCACCTGCGGTCGGCTTCCGTGCCAATCCCGGTGGCCACAGAAGATATTTCGCGCGATAGCGGAAAGCTGCCCGGAGCAAAGCCGTAGCACGGAGACGATGTGCCTCTCCGGTGGTAACCCGCACGAGGGCTGGCAACAATACCTTTGGTCCCGGACATCCGATAACACGGAGGTCGAGGCCCATGAGAAAAGCATCGATATTGGCAGTTGTCGTCGCGGTGGTGGCATTGATTACGGTCAGTCCTGCTCAGCAGAGCAGGTCAAACGAGATGCCCACCGGGAAAGCATTCCTCGACAAGGCGGCCGAGATCAATCTCGGTGAAGTGGAACTGGGAAAGCTTGCCGAGCAGAAGGGAAATAATGAAGCGGTCAAGGACTTCGGAAAACGGATGATCGAGGACCACACGCGAGCTGAACACGAGCTCCAGCAGGTGCCAAGCAAGAAGGGGTGACGCTGCCGAGCCAGCCGGGAGCGGAAGCAGCCAGCCTCCGCGAGCAGCTCTCCGGTGTTTCGAGGGAACAATTCGACCAGATTTACATCCAACACATGCTGTCAGGTCACAAGGGTGCGGTCGCCGCGTTTGAAAGCGAAATCGAGCACGGCCAGAATCCGGCGATCAAGGATTACGCAGAGAAGGTGCTGCCGGTTATCCAGGACCACATCCGCATCGCGGAAGATCTTGCCGGGCGGATGGGTATGGCTGGCAGACAAGGACTCGAAAAGCCTGACAAGGCAATCACGGCGGCGGCCACACCGAAATAGCGCGCACCCAACTCCCCTGTCCGCCAGAACTCATTTTCGTGGGTCCCGGCGGGCGGGGAAGGGTCTCGGGTTATGAAGCGCCGATCTGGATGCTCTCCGCCAGGTTGCCATCCGAGGTCGGGACGAAGTGGACCGTAGCCTGCCTGTTTAGTTCGCCGCCCAGTGCGGTGACTCCAATCCTCTGGTTCGCCAGTTCCACCTGCGTCTTCTTTGTCAGCTCGAAGTCGTAGGGAACGCCGTTGGAACCGACCAGAGTCACTTCTTTGTCCGAGGGACCCACCATCGTGATCGTCCCACTGAGGTCCTCAGCCGACGCCAGCACGTGTCCCGTCTTCTCAGCGGACCGTTTTCTCATGGACTTCGTAGCGCTCTGGGTTGCAGCCGGGCCGCTCTTGGCAGTCTCGTTCGATCCCGAGGGCGTGGCCGCTAGAGCTAGGCCCACGGCCAGCATCAGCACAAACGAGAACAGTAGTGAAAACAATTCTGTAGCTTTGCGCATCTCGCAAGTACCTCCTCTGTTGGAGTTTGGAAAATGAAATCCATCCCAGTTGCCCCACAGCAACCGGTTGCGCAGTATCTCTCCAGATAGATTCTCTGTCCGTGAGTTTCGTTGTCTCCGCTTCCTGCAACGGGGAACTGCCATGCGGACAAGCCACGGTGACGCATGTATGATGGGCCTCTCCGGAAAGCACACAAGGAGGTAGAAATGTCTCTTCGAGGAAAGACTGCGCTCATCACCGGCAGCTCGCGAGGCATCGGGCGCGGGATCGCATTAAAGC
>Ga0335081_10006720_pt1 | contig 18332 bp, 15 predicted proteins | sample Lox_Sample_35_FD_206713 | JGI IMG/M metagenome (GOLD analysis project Ga0335081, IMG submission 206713) | Soil microbial communities from Loxahatchee National Wildlife Refuge, Florida, United States - Lox_Sample_3.5 | ecosystem: Environmental > Terrestrial > Soil > Wetlands | place: USA...
CCCCGGCGTCCCTACCCAGGACCGGGAGCGCATCTTCGAGCGATTTGCCAGGCTCAACACCGGCGTGGCGGGAAGCGGCCTCGGCCTCGCCATCGCGCGCGCAATCGCCGAGGCGCACGGCGGCGACCTGAGGCTGGAAGATGCCTACCCCGGCGCCGCGTTCATTCTCAGGATTCCGGCCGCCTGACAGAACATCATTCCCCCTTCCCGCTCCCCCTTCACAGAATCAAGTGGGCCAGCAGCGGGCCCTCGGGTGCCTGGCCGCTCGACCCCGCGGGCTCCAGCGAGAGCGCCGCCCCGACGAAGTGACTGGTGTCGTTAGGCATGGAAAGAGTAAGAAAGGCCGGCAGGCTCGGCTCGCTCTTCACCTGCACCCCGCGGATCATCCCCTGGTCGGTGATGAACCAGAACTGACATACCTCGCCCGCATGCGGGGTGGGGAGCCCATACACCACCACGTTCCAGCGGTGGGTGCGCTCGTCCGCGAACAGGACCACGCCGCCCTGGTGGTTGTCCATCGTGATGCTGGCGAAACGCACCTTGGCTGCGTCGCGAATGATGCTCAGGGTGTCCCGCACCGACGCCAGCTCCGCTCTCGTCGCTCGCACACTCTGCAAGGCCCAGCCCCACGCTCCCACCGCGAGCAGCAGCGACGCCGCGAGCGAGACCGGCACGGCCCAGCGTGGTACGCGGGACCCCGTGCCCAGGGCGGCTTCCGCCAGTGACCGCGCCAGCCCTGGCCGCGGCGTGACCGGAGGAACCGCCATCGGCAGCCAGGCAAGCTCCCGCTCGATCCGGGCCGTCTCCGTCCGACAGCTCTCGCACCCCGTGAGGTGCTCGTTGAAGGAGCGCTCCTCTTCGGGCTCGAGGGAGCGGATCACGAAGGCGCTCCGGTGTTCGATGAACCAGTCGTGAGGTGTCGTCATAAGGCCCAATCCCTGATCGGAGCAAGGGTCGTGCGGAGCTTATCGAATGCGAGGCGCAGTCTGGTCTTCACCGTGCCGAGCGGAATGCCCAGGCGTTCGGCGATCTCGGACTGCGTAAGGCCCTCGAAGTAGGCAAGCTGGACGGCGAGGCGCTGGTCTTCGGGAAGCGCGCGGAGCGCGGCGTGCACGCTCTCGTGGACGTGCCAGCCCGGACGGGAGGCTTCATTCGGTTCGCGGGCCGCCGTCCATCCCTCGCCGAAGGCCTGATAGGCCTGGAGGCGTTCGGTCTTGAGCCGGCGCCGGCGCCGGGCGCGCAGCCGATCGATGGCCCGGTTTCGCGTGATGCGGAGCAGCCAGGGCAGCAGCCTTCCGCTCTCCCGGTCGAAGAGGTCCACCCGGCGCCAGACGATGGTGAACGCCTCCTGCACCACCTCTTCTGCTTCGTCCTGGTCGGAGAGCATGGCCTGCGCCACGCCCAGAAGCCATGGCGTGGCGAGGTCGATCAACTCCAGCAGCGCCCGCTCGTCGCGGGCCAGGAGGCGGGCCTGCAGGGACGCCTCGTGCTCCAGCGTGAGGATGCGCGCGCCGGGCTCACCCGCGGCGCGCGCCTGCTCCGCATCAGGAGGTCGAGGGGCGGGACGGGTCATGGCCTACTTATGCATCATCGCGCCCCCGGCCGCCAGATCGGCCCGGCCGAGCGTGACATCGTACTTCTTGCACCAGATGAGCACCGATGAGTAGGTCGCGAGGTCGGTACCGGCCGGTATCTCGTAGGAAGAGGCTCCCTTGACGCGGGTGAGCCGCCCGAGGTTGAGGGTTCCCGCGCCCGAGCCCATCTCGCTGCCGCTCAACACCACATACGGATCCGGTGCGCCGTCCAGTGAGAAATCGTCGCCGAGCACCAGCATTCGCCGCCCGTTCTGCTCGGCAATCGTGTAGCCGCCGGAGACTGCGTGGTCGTGCGCGCCGGTGAACATGCCGTGCGGCGCCATCATCATCTGGTCCATCATCATGCCGTGCGACATCGAGTCCTTCATCATCGAGTCCTTCATCATGCCACTCTTCATGGCGCTGTCCTTCATCATCTTGGATTCCTGCGCGGCCAGAGGGGCGGCCAGCAAGGCGAGCAGAAGAACGCCCAGACCATAGCGGCTAACGCGAGACACGGGGGCACCTCGTTCAGAGAGTGGGAGAACCGGGCTGTCCACGTGAGAACGACGCGGGCCGGAAAGTGGTTCTCCGGGAATGGGCGATTCCTTGACGCTCCCCGGTGGCCGGGGTATAAATGGCCCATGCTGCGCCGGGTCCCGAAGTCCCTGATTCGCCTGCTGGCCCTGGTCCTCGTGTTGGGGACCCTGGGAAATGTGCCGGCCATGGCCCTGATGGCCGCCGGTTGCGGCAGCGGGGCCGGGATGGCCGGGATGGCCCAGCACCACCCGGATCGGCAGCACGCCCCTCACGGGCGGAACACGGACTGTTGCGATCTGTGCGTGGGCTGCTGCTCCACGCCTCCCACACTCCCGGCTGCCCCCAGAGTTCCTGCTCCTCGTGTCACCGTTGTAGACGATCGCCCGCCCCTCGACTCGGGACGTCCGACCGCGGCGCCCGAGCTCCACCGCCTCCCCTTTGCCCAAGGCCCTCCGCGTTCCTGATTCGATCGAAATCGCCCTCATACCCGATCTCGTTCATCAGGAGAACGCATGTTCAGTCGCTACGGTATCCTGGCCCTCGTGCTGGGACCGTCGGTGCTTGCCGCGCAGGCGCCGACCGATTCGCTCCGAGCCCGCCAGGACACCAATCCGCCGGAACTCCAGGAGATTACTGTCACCGCCACACCGGTGAGGCGGGAGGCTCCCCGCACCACCGAGACGGTCACACCGCAGGAGATCCGGGAAACACCGGCCTATAACAACTACGACCTGCTCCGCCAGACGGCGGGCGTCGAAGTGCACGACCAGGGTCAGGGGCCGGGCTTCGGGTCCGACCTCGCCATTCGCGGGTTCAGCTCCGATCACTCCACCGACATCGCGCTGTGGATCGACGGTGTGCCGATCAACGAGCCCATCAACGGGCACGCCGAGGGGTACAACGACTGGAACCTCCTGATGCCACAGGCGGTCCAGCAGATCGACGTCATCAAGGGGCCCACCAGCGCGCTGTACGGGAACTTTGCGCTCGCGGGCACGGTCAACGTACTCACCATCAAGCACCAGGATGGCACTGACCTCACCGTCGATGGTGGCTCGTATGGCCGCCTCGAAGGGTCGCTGCTTACCGGCTTCGACCACGGGAGCACCTCTGGCGTGCTCGGTATCCGGGGCCTCCGCGAGGACGGGTGGCGTCCCAACGCAGGGTACGACCTGGGCCAGGTCCATGGGCGCCTCATCCACGACCTGTCCGAAAACGTGAGCCTGGACGCCGGCATCGAGCTGTTCTCGGCGGGGTGGAATTCGCCGGGCTTCCTCACGGTCGATCAGTTCAACGCGGGAGCCTTCGGCAACGTCTCGAATCCGACCGATGGGGGCCAGAAGAACCACGCCCAGGAGCGAGTGAGCTTGAGGGTACTCCTCGGATCCTCCCTCATCTGGCGGAGCACCGTGTACTCCACCCAAGGCCGCTGGCAGTTTTACCTCACCACGCCCCCCGAGGGCGGAGGGACCGAGGGGTCGGGCAGCCAGCTCGAGGAGTACGATCGCCGCTACGGTTTCGGTGCCACCTCCGCTCTCACCTGGACCCTTTCGAAGAGCACGATCACGATCGGGACCGAAGCGCGGTGGGATCATTCCCATTACCAGAACTGGTTCACCACCGACCGCGTCGTGGACTCGGCGCAGATTCTGGTCTCGGCCCGGCAGGCTTCGGGCGCGCTCTTCCTCCAGTCGAGCACCAACGTCCTGCCGCGCTTCACCGTGGACATCGGCGGCCGGTACGAGGCGCAGGGGATCCTCTCCGAGCCCGATTCAGGATCGCCTACCGGGTCGGTGAACGTGAGCACCACCAAGGGCGTCTTCGCCCCCAAGTTCGGCCTGCTGTACCAGATTCCAGGCTTCGGCGGGATCTACGGCAACATCTCCAGGGGCTACCGTCGCACCGACGGTGTCATCGAGGATCCGACTCTGCCCTTCATCACCGAGTGGGCATACGAGACCGGCGTGAAGCTGGATGTGAACCGGGTCCACGCCAGCGCGGCTCTCTTCCAGATCGACGTGAGCAATGAGCAGACCTTCGACCCGATCACCCTCGCGTCCACCAGCGGCGGCAAGAGCCGGCGGAAGGGGATCGACCTCTCGCTCAGCACTCAGTTTACCGACGCGCTGTCGTTCGATGGCAACTTCACCGTGCTCGACGCCAAGTACACCAGCGAAGTCACCGACGATGGCGACACGCTGAATGGCAGGCCGGTGTTCAATACTTCGAAGTTTGTCGGCGCGGGCGGGTTTCGGTTTGCGCCGCCCACCGCCTCCTGGTACGTGCGGGTGAGCGGCAATATCCAGGGACCCTACACGCCGTTCGACGAGCCCGGCGTGGAAGTCGGGACCTACGGGCTGGTGCACCTGGACGGCGGAGTGCGCTTCGGAAAGGCCCAGCTCTCGGTCGGCGTGCGGAACCTCTTCGATCACAGCTACACGGAACTCCGGGCGGGCGGCTTCGTCTCACCCGGGGAGCCGCGGACGGTCTACGGGGGAGTGAGGTACCACTTGTAGCAGCGTTCAGCGTACAGCGTACAGCGTACAGGGAAACTCATCGATACCCGTGGGGCCATGCTATCCCACTAGCACTAGCAACGCACGGAATCCCTCTACCCTGTACGCTGAACGCTGAACACTGTACGCTCACCTCTGCACCTCCCTTGCCCCCTGCCCCCTGGCCCCGCCCCCGGCCAGGCGCCGAGCGGCTTCCTCCAGCAGGTCGTCAGTCTTGCAGAAGACGAACCGGACAAACTTCCGGCCCAGCTCGGGCCGGCTGAAGAAGCTCGATCCGGGAACGGGCGCGACGCCGCGTTCCCGCGCCAGCCAGTGGGCGAACGCCGTGTCGTCCAGATCGGAGAGACCGGAGAAGTCCGCCAGGATGTAATACGCTCCCTCGGGTGGGGTGGCGCGGAACCCGGCTCCGGTGACGGCCCGCCACAGGAGGTCACGCCGGCGCCGGTATTCTCCGGCCATCGCGTCGTAGAACTCCGCCCCCAGCATGCCCATCGCCGTGGCCAACCCCTCCTGCAGCGGAGCGGGTGCCCCCACCGTGAGAAAGTCGTGCACCTTCCGGATCGCCTCGGTTGCGGCGCGAGGCGCCACCACGGTACCGATCCTCCACCCCGTGATCGAAAAGGTCTTCGAGGCCCCGCTGATTGTCACCGTCCGTTCGCCCATCCCGGGCAGGGTCGCGATGGGGATGTGCTCGGCCCCATAGCGGATATGCTCGTAGATCTCGTCGGTCACGGCCCACGCGCCGTGGCGCTGGCAGAGCGCCGCGATCCCCTCGAGCTCCGCGCGGGTGAGGACCCGGCCGCTTGGGTTGGCGGGGCTGTTCACGATGATCGCCCGGGTGCGAGGGCTGAACGCCGCCGCCAGCCGATCCATGTCGATCGGCTCTCCGGGATAGAGTGGCACGTAAACCGGTGCCGCGTCGCAGAGGATCGTGTCCGGGCCGTAATTCTCGTAGAACGGCTCGAAGACGATCACCTCGTCACCGGGGTCCACCAGCGCCATGAGGGTGGCGATCATCCCTTCCGTGGCGCCGCAGGTGATCGTCACCTCTGCTTCCGGGTCCACCGTCATGCCGTACCACGCCCCGTACTTGCGTGCCACCGCCTCCCGTAGTCGCCGTGCTCCCCAGGTGATGGCGTACTGATTCAGGTTGTCGCGAATGGCGCGCGCCGCCGCCTCCTTGACCACCTCGGGCGCCGCAAAGTTGGGGAACCCCTGCGCCAGGTTGATCGCCCCGTGCTCCGCGGCGAGGCGAGACATGCCTCGGATCACGGATTCGCGAAACGAGAGGGTACGCCGCGCGAACGGGGATTGGGTCATCGTCGGGAGGGCCGGGTGAGGGTTCCCCCAATTCTACATGCACATCGCCCGGAGCCGCGAAGGGCTCCGGGCGGGAACGGGGGCCAACCCGCAAGGACGGAAGGGCGGGCGCGGCCGCTAGGGGACCTTGGACGTGGCGACGACGACGTCGTCAATCCAGAAGGTCTGCGCTACCGGCGAGCCGTCGCCGATGTAGGGCGCGATCAGGAACATGTCGAACTTCATGTTGGGGTGCGCGCCGGTCCGGAAGACCACGTTGTGGTTGTCGATGATGGCCTGGCCGTTGAACCAGTACTGCGCCACGCCATCCTTCTGACCGATGCCGTTGACGATCGAATTGAGCTGGTAGTAGGCCTCGACCAGGTTCCAGTTGCCCTTGTAGCCCGGCCCCGGATTCGGCAGGAACGAGGGAGTCGCGGCGCGCCAGATCTTCTCGTTCTGCCACTGACCTCCCGCGAAGTAGCAGTCGGTGTGATACCCGTCCGCGCTCCCGTTGCAGCCGGCCGAAGCGCGGTTCTCCGTGATGTTGGTGAGATCGACGTTGATCTGGGTGGTGTCGATGTTCATCACGTCGGTCATGCCGAGCTGGGGCCGGCCGCCGTTCAGGTAGTTCTGTTCGACGTAGGTGGTCAGGTGCGTCACCGACGGTCCGATGTAATCGTCCGTTTCGGCGTCGGTGACGAAGTAGAACTCATGCGGGTGGTAGTTCTGCCCCGAGCCGACGTAGTTGTCGCTGTACTTCACCCAGTAGCGCAGATAGACCCGGTCGGTGGGCGTGAACTTGTGGCGCAGGGCACCCCCTTGCGCCGGCAGCAGGGCCCCCTGCTGCCATGCCATCTGCAGCGAGCCCGTCCCACCGTGGAAGTCGGAGGTGGAGATCGCCGGGTGAGTGTTGTCGTACCATCCCCGGCTTTCCACGTTGGCGTCGTCGAAGCCCTCGCTGAAGAGCACCGTTCCGCCCGATGGCTGCGTGGTCGTGTCCCGGATCGTCACCCGACCCGAATCGGCCAGACTCTGTCCGGTAACCTTCGCCACCACGAGGTAGGCCCCGCCCGTGGGGCCCGCCTGATAGAGCCCGCCGCTCGAGATCGCGCCACCCGTGGCGCTCCAGCCCACGGTCACGCTGCCTGTGCTGCCGTCGCTGTACTTGCCGGTGGCGCTGAACTGGGCCGATGCTCCGGGGTCGAGTGTGACGGTATCAGGCGCGATCGTGAGACCGGTCAGGCTCACTCCGGGGCCGAGGCTCTCCTTGCCGCCGGCCGCGCAGCCCAGGAACAGGGAGGAGATGATGGCTCGATGCGAAAGTCTGTGCACTACCGCGACCCGGGCTCTGGGGAACGTCGAACATGGACCACCGGCCCGCCTCGCTCAACGACTTCGCTCCCGCGGAACCGGTGACGCCAGTCACCCGTCGGCCGCTGGACTTTCTCGCCCGCCGGCTCAGATTCCCGGCTTCCCAAGCCCCAACCGAGAGGCTCATGGACCCGCGTGCACTGGAATTCCTGAAACGGCTCCTCGACACCCCCGGGCCGTCGTCCTTCGAGGTCCAGACCGCGCGGGTGTGGCGCCACGAGGCCGAGTCCTTCGCCGAAAGCGTCACCGCGGACGTGAGCGGCAATTCGTTCGCCACCCTGAACGCCAAGGCGACGCCCCGCATCATGCTCGCCGGTCACGTCGATGAGATCGGCGTGATGGTGACCTACATCGACGATGACGGGTTCCTCAGCTTCGAGACGATCGGCGGCTGGGATCATCAGGTCTTCGTCGGCCAGCGGGTGGTGCTGCTTGGCCCCGGGGGCGCCGTTGAAGGCGTTATCGGAAAGCGAGCCATTCACCTCATGGAGAAGGAGGCACGGGAACGGGTCTCGAAGGCGGAGGACCTCTGGATCGACATCGGCGCAACCACCCGGAAGGAGGCAGAGGCGCGCCTTCGCGTAGGCGACGCCGGCGTCCTCGCCGCCCGCCTGCTGGAGCTTCCCAACGGACGCGTGGTGTCCCGCTCTCTCGACAACCGGGTGGGAGCCTTCGTGGTCCTGGAGACGCTGCGTCGCCTCGCCGGGGCGAACCCTCCCTCGGCCCGGGTCACCGCCGCGGCCACCACGCGGGAAGAGATCGGCTCCAGCGGCGGCGGCGCTCGCACCGGCGCCGTGGGGCTCGAGCCGGATGTCGCCATCGTCGTGGACGTAACGCACGCCACCGATTATCCCGGAGTAGAGAAGCGCAAGCATGGCGACTACAGGCTGGGCGGCGGGCCCGTCCTCTCCCGGGGGTCGGCCATCAACCCCGTAGTGTTCGATCTGCTGGCCGGAGCCGCTCAAGCCGAGGGGATTCCCTACTCGGTCGAGGCGGCCCCGCGCGATACCAGCACCGACGCGGACAATATCTTCACGGCACTGCGGGGCGTCCCCACGGGACTCGTCTCGGTGCCGCTCCGCTACATGCATAGCCCGAACGAGATGGTGGCTCTCGAGGACCTCGATCGCGCGGTGGCGCTGCTCGCCGCCTTCGCGAGACGAATCAGCGCGAAGACCGACTTCGTTCCCCGGTAGGCGTCACTCCCAGAGCGTGGCGAGCGAGCGCTCGACCGCGTCCCGCACGTCCCGCTCGTCGTCCTTGAGCATGTCCTTGAGCGCGTTGGCCGCCGACGGACCGGCCGCATGGAGCCCCGCCACCGCCGCGAGGCGGATGCTCACCTGCTTCCGCCGGAACACCTTCCCCCCGGGCTCCGCCGCCTTCTGCAGCGCCTGAATCGCCTCCGGGCTGCCGATCCGCCCCAGCGCCAGAAACATCTCCTTCTGCACGTCGGGCAGGGTCTCGTCGTCGGCGGCCACGGCCACGCTCATCGCCAGGTTCTTGTTCCGCCGGCCGTCCAGCCCGCGCGCCGCTTCGAGACGCACCCCGGGCGCCGGATCGCGGAGCGCGCGCCGCAACGGGTCCGCGGCACCGCTCCCGCCGATCCGCCCGAGCGCCCCGGCCACCGAGCGCCGCACCCGTTCGTCCGAGTTGCCCATCTGCTTGGCCAACGCAGGAACCGCCTTCTCCAGTCGCAGCTCCCCGCACAGGTCCGCCACGTTCCGCACCACGAACCACTGGTCGTGGCTCAGCATGTGGACCAGGAGATCCGTGCCTTCGGTCATGTCCTTGAGCGCAGTGAAGTACGCCCGGCGCTCCGCCATTTCCTCGGCATTCACCATCGCGTGCAACAGCACCTCGGTGCCGTCCGCGCCCATCCGGCGGAGCACGGCCGCGGCCTCCGTCTTGTTCGTCCCCTGCGCGGTGAGCCGCGCGATCTGCTCGAGCACCGACCGCGGCAGCAGGCGCCGCAGGGCGATCCCAAAGCCGCGATGCTCCCCGATCCGGCCTTCGAGCTGCACCAACCCGTAGGCGGCCACGAGGACCTCATGCCAATCACCCTGCCGGGCGGCCGCCTCACCCGCCGCGATGATCGCGTTGAGCCGGTCGGTGATCGCGGCATCAGAGGTCGCCCCCGCCAGCTCGTGCACCAGCACGTCGGTCGGCCCCAGCGTCTGCATCTGGAGCGTCACGAAATGCATGAGGCCCACCTTCGCCTCGGTCAGCGCATCCGGACCCAGTGCGTTGAGATGGCCCTCGTCGTCCACTCGGGGCCGCGACCCGGTCGCCCCGGTAGCGCTGGGCGAGACGACCCGCTGCGCCTCCTGCACCGCCGGGCTCTCCGCCGGATCCGGGAGGGGCAGCACCGTGATGGTGCCACAGCCGGCTGCGTCGAGCCGCGCCGTGAGGTGATCGAAGGATCCGTACGTTCCCACCGGCACCGCCAGGACCCGGACCAGCGACAGCAGCGTCGAGGTCATGAGACCGATAGGAATCCGAATCTCGCCCACCCCATGGCCCTTGAAGTGGTCGTGCAGGGCGGACACCTCACCGAGGCCAACCGGCACCTCGATCTGGTCCCAGGCAAAGCCCCCGGGGGTAACCCGAAGCACGTGGTCGGCATGAGGCATGTCCGCCACGAATCGCTTGAAGGCAGCCCGCTGCTCCTCCTTCCGATCCGGGAAGTCCCGGAGCAGGAGGATCACGGTGGCAAGGTCGGAAATCAGCGCTACTGGCGTGCTCATTTTTCGGGCGATCTGGTGGCTCCAACATAAGAGCTACCGTCAAGTCCTGCAATAGGTTAGCGTATTTTACGGCCCCGATGCGAGGCTTGGGTACAACAGCCGGCCGGCTCCCGCTATCTTGGGGCCCGATGCGCGCCTTCCTCCGGTCACTCCTCTTACTCACCTTGGCACAAGCAGGCCTTGTGCCGAACGTGCCAGCCCAGACCACCGCGGATGCGGTCGCCCTCCTCAACGATGTCCGTTACCTGGCCAGCAATGCCCTGGAGGGGCGCCTCACAGGTACCCCGGGAGCCGACAGCGCCGCCGCCTATCTCGCCCGGCGCTTCGAGCAGACCGGCCTCAGACCCGCGCCGGGAGGCTGGTTCCAGAAGTTCATCGTTCCATCGGGGACGCCCGCGACCGTCCAGGCCCGGATCGGCGGCACCGTGGGCGAGAACGTGATCGGGATCCTGCCCGGAAGCGATCCCGACCTGCGCAACCAGATCGTGATCATCGGTGCCCACTACGATCACCTCGGACTGGGGCGATTCGGGTCGCTCGACCCCGACAGCACCGGCCGCATCCATAACGGCGCCGACGACAATGCCTCAGGCGCCAGCGCGCTGATTCACATCGCCAAGCGCCTCGTGCCCGATCCTCCCGGCCGCACCATCGTCTTCATCGCCTTCAGCGGCGAGGAGGTCGGGCTCCTCGGCTCGGAATACTACGTCACGCATCCGATCTTCCCGCTGGCCGACACCTACGCCATGGTCAACATGGACATGGTGGGCCGCCTCCGGAACGACCGACTCATCGTCTACGGCGCCCGAACCGCGACCCAGTTTCCCGCCCTGCTCGATTCGCTGAACCGCCAGGCGCACTTCGACCTCCATGCATCCGGCGATGGCTGGGGTCGGAGCGACCAGTCCTCCTTCTACGGGGCTGGGAAGCCGGTTCTGTTCGTCTTCACCGACCTGCACGAGGACTACCACCGGACCACCGACGACTGGCAGAAGATCAACGCCGATGGCCTGCAGAAGGTGGCGGACTTCACCGCCACCCTCGTCCGCACCCTCGCCGACCGCCGAGCACCGCTCACCTTCGTCAACGTGCCCGAGCCCGAGCTGGTCCCGGCGCCTCAGAGTTCGGGTTACGGAGCCTACCTCGGCACGGTGCCGGACATGGCGGATTCCACCGGCGGGGTTCGCCTCACTGGCGTTCGGGCCGGAAGCCCCGCTGACAAGGCGGGGCTCCGAGGCAACGACGTCATCACCGGGATCGGGGGCCTGCCGGTCACCAACCTCGAGACCATGACCAACGCGCTGCGCCAGCATCGGGCGGGAGATGTGGTCGAGGTACGGTTTCTCCGCGACGGAGCAGAGCAACGCGTCAGCGTCACCCTGGGATCTCGAGGCGGCTGATGCCGGTGCTCGATCCCCACCCGGTCCTGGCCGGCCTCCGCGGCGTCTTTGCACGGGACGGCGACCGTCAAACGCTCCTGCAGTTTGCCGCCGATCGGATCCGGGCTGCGGGGCAGCCCTACACCTCGGTCTACATGTACATGCTCCAGGGAGAGGAACTGGTGCTCGAGGCGTGGAGCGGTCGAGCCACCGAGCATGCCAGGATCCCCGTGGGGAAGGGCGTGTGCGGCACCGCTGTCGCGACCGGAGCCGATCAGAACATCCCGGACGTCAGGGCCGTTCAGAATTACATCGCCTGCAACACGTTCACCCGCTCCGAGCTCGTCGTCCTGATCCGCCGCGGATCTCTGGTGCTGGGCCAGATCGACGTCGATAGCGACCTGCCCAACCCGTTCACCAAGGAGGAAGAAGCTGCGGTGCGCGCGGTGGCCGACGGCCTCGCCGCACTCCTATAGTTCACCCCTTCCCCTTTCCCCCTTCCCCTTGCCCGGCCCCTTTCCCCTCACCACCACCGTCCGCGCCGTCAACGGCGTCGAACTCTTCGAGCGGCGAATAGGCCAGGGGCCGCCCGTCGTGGTGCTGCACGGGGGCCCGGGGGCCCATCACGATTACCTCCTCCCGGGTTTCGACACTTTGGCTCGGGGACGCACCCTCATCTATTACGACCAGCGTGGCGGCGGCCGGTCGCCCGTGGGCCGCGATGTGCCGGTCGGATGGCAGGAGCACGTGGCCGACCTCGAGGCGCTTCGCGTCCTCTGGGGGATTGATCGCCTCACGCTCGCGGGATACTCCTGGGGCGGCCTCCTCGCGCTGCTCTATGCCACGAGCCACCCCGATCGGGCGGAGCGCCTCGCGCTGGTCTCTTCCGCCCCGGCCTGGCGGGCGGCTCGGGACGAGTTCGAGCGCCAATTCGATGCCAGAACTCTTGCCCCCGCGCTCCAGGCCGAACGAAAGGCGCTCCGCGAGAGCGGCCTGCGCGAGCGAGATCCCGAGGCGCACGCCCGGCGAATGTTCGAGTTGGCGGTAGCGGGCTACTTCCACGACCAGCGGCTTGCCACCGCCCTCACGCCCTTCCGGATTACCGAGCGCACTCGGCACGACGTGTGGGACAGCCTGGGCGCGTTCGACCTGAGGCCCGGGCTCCGCCTGCTCCACCTTCCGGCGATGGTCATCCATGGCGACGACGACCCCATCCCCTGGGAGACGGCCCGGGAGCTGGCCGACTGCCTCGGTGCGGAGTTCCACCTGCTTCCCCGCTGCGGCCACGTCCCTTACGTCGAGGCGCCGGAGGCTTTCACGCGGCTCATGGACGCGTTTCTCCCCGCCTCGTAGCTTCCCTCGAGATGCGCCCTACGCCATTCGACCTCGCCTTCGGCACAGACGCGGAGAGCGGGTTTGCCCTGATCAAGACGTCGCTGGAGCAGAGCGGGATTGATCCCAACGACGTCGATGCCTTCGTAATGGACCGCGCGGTAGCCGCGATGCTCCGCGAGCTGGTTCCCGAAGACGGCGTAGGCGAGGCCGTCCTGCAGCACGTGGCACTGCTGCAGCACGCCTACCTCTACTGGCAGGCCGGGGGCTGGCTGCTCAGCCTCACGCCGGACCGCGCCAGAGAACTGCTGGCGGCGCCCCCGGCGCCCCCCACCAGCGCGGTCGCGGCGCCGGCCGCCTATTATGTCCAGTTTCCGGAGCGGCTCCTCTGGGCTGAGCTGGCCCCCGGCGAGCCGCATGAGCCGCTGGATGGCCTCTTCGTCCGGCCCTGGCCGGGAGGGGGCTACTTCTTGCTTGCGATCTTCGGGATGCACCCGGGCCGGGCGGGGTTTTCCGTAGTGGACACCGATGGCTTCCCCGAGGACGATCCGGCGCGAACCGATGGATCGCCGCTGTTCGCGCCGGTCCTGCCCGGCGGCGACGCGGCCGGGCTCCACTCGATCGTCGGTGAGGAAGAGCTGCTGGAGCTGGCGGCCCGCACGGTGCCTCTGGCCATCGAGGCGCTGGCCGCAACCGAGCGGACTCACCGTCCACATCATCCGGTGGAAGTAGGCGCCTGCCCATGAGCGACAAGAAGACCGTAGCACGGGTCCTCGACCAGATCGCCTCCTTCATGGAGCTCAAGGGCGAGAACACCTTCCGGGTCCGCGCCTTCCGGACCGCGGCTCGTGCGGTGAGCGCGCTCCCCGCCGACCTCGACGACGCGCTCCGGGACGGCACCCTGGCCGAGACCAAGGGCGTCGGCCCTGCCACGCTGCAGATCGTCCAGGAAGTGGCGACCACTGGGCACTCGTCGGTGCTGGAGGAACTCCGCGAGCAGGTTCCTCCCGGCCTCGTGGAGATGCTCCAGATCTCCGGGCTCGGCGTCGCTAAGATCCGGCAGATTCACGAAGCGCTCGACATCGATTCCCTCCCGGACCTGGAGGCGGCCGCGCGCGACGGTCGCCTCGCCAGGCTGCCGCGCTTTGGCCAGAAGACAGCCGAGAACATTCTCCAGAGCATCGCCTTCCTGCGGCAGGCGAGCGCCTACAAGCTGGCGCATCATGCCGCGGAAGAGGCGGAGGGTCTTCGCGCCGCCTTGGCCAGGCTTCCCGGCGTGCAACAGGCCGTCGTTGCCGGCGAGATCCGCCGCCGGCTGGAGATCGTCCGCGACGTTCTCGTTGTCCTCGTCGCGGATGTGGCGCCCGAGGAGCTCTTCCGACGGATCGGCGAGATGCCTGGCGTGCACGAATTCGCCGGCCAGGACGAGCGTCGAGTCACCCTGCGGGTGAGCGGCGGACCGCAGGCGCAGGTGATCGTCACCACGCCTCGAAACGTCGGAGCGGTGCTGGTGCAGGCCACGGGCAGCGAGGGGCATCTGGCGCAGCTCGCGGCCTATGCGGCGACGCGGGGCTTCACCCTCGATGGCGCGGCGCTCTGGAAGGGAAGCACCTTCGTCCCCACCACCGACGAGGCGACCTTCTACTCCGCGCTGGGGTTGGCCGAAATTCCACCCGAGCTCCGGGAGGGTCGGGACGAGATCGAGCTGGCGCGGAAGGGCATGCTGCCCCGGCTGGTCGAGCGCGCCGATCTTCTGGGGTTCCTGCATTGCCACACTACCGCATCGGATGGCACTAATTCCATCGAAGAGCTGGCCCGGGCCTGTCACGAGGCCGGTTATCGCTGGCTCGGCATCACGGACCACAGCAAGACCGCCGCGTATGCCGGCGGTCTGAGCGTCGATGACCTGCTTCGTCAGGCGGACGAAATCGACGCCGTCAACGGCCAGGGCCTCGGTGTCCGCGTGCTCAAAGGCATTGAGGCCGACATCCTGGCCGACGGCTCGCTCGATTTCGACAACGCGGTGCTGGCCCGGCTGGACTTCGTGATCGGTTCGATTCACAGCCGATTCAATATGGCTCGGAACGAGATGACGCAGCGGGTCTGCCGCGCGATGGAGAACCCGCACCTCACCATCATCGGCCACCCGACCGGCCGGCTGCTTCTCTCTCGCGACCCCTATCCCATCGACATCGACGCCGTGCTCGAGAGCGCGGCGAAGACGGGGGTAGCTATGGAGATCAATGCCGACCCGCACCGCCTCGACCTCGACTGGCGCTACCTCGGCCGGGTCCGCGAGCTGGGCGTCCGCGTCTCGATCGGCGCCGACGCCCACAGCCTAGCCGGCCTCGGGAACGTAGACTACGGGGTGGCCATGGCGCGGAAGGGTGGGCTCTCGCCGGAAGAAGTGCTCAATACTCTGAGCGCGGACCAGTTCCTCGCCCACGCCGCAGGGCGACGCAGCCGGTGACTCCCTCCCGCCGCCGGGCCGCGACGCCCCGCAAAGGCCTTTCGCTAGCAGGGAACCGGGAGCGAGCGCTCGAGGTCATCCGGCGGCTCAAACAGGCCTATCCCGACGCCGCCTGTGCCCTGCACTTCAAGGACCCGTACCAGTTGCTGGTGGCGACGATCCTCTCGGCACAGTGCACCGATGCCCGGGTCAACATGGTCACCCCCTCGGTGTTCGCGAAGTATCCGGACCCCGCCCACCTCGCGAGAGCCAGCCAGCCCGCGCTGGAGAAGCTCATTCAGTCCACCGGCTTCTTCCGCAACAAGGCCAGGAACCTCGTGGCCATGGCCCAAGCCGTCGTAGCGGAGCACGGCGGCCGGATTCCCCGGACCATGGAAGAACTTCACTCCCTTCCCGGTGTCGGGCGGAAGACGGCCAATGTGGTGCTGGGGAATGCTTTCGGTATCAACGAGGGGATCACCGTGGACACGCACGTCATCCGGCTGACGGGGCTCCTCCGGCTCACTCGCCATGCCGATGCGGTCCGGATCGAGCGCGACCTCATGGAGATCATCCCGCGCGAGGACTGGACGATCGTATCCCACCTGCTCATCCTGCACGGCCGCGCGGTGTGCATCGCTCGGCGGCCCCGTTGCGGGGAGTGCGTGCTGCTGAACCTCTGTCCTTCGGCGATCGTCACGCCGACGCAGGGCAGGAAGCGGGGCGGGACGGGCTCCTCCGGCGCCGCCCATCGCGCTCATGGAAAGGAAGTCTGATAGGTCTCCTCTCTCGTCTTCCGGAACCCTCGTTTGAGATAGTTGGGAAGCGCGCTCGGATGGTCCAGGGTGCAGGTGTGGAGCCAGACGCGTGTCGGGCCAAGGGCCCAGGCCTCCTCCACCGCGCGGCTCAACAGGAACTTCCCGAGTCCCCGTCCCACGAACTCCGGCAGCAGTCCGAAATAGGCCACCTCCACCGAGCCATCGTCGTGTCGCCGTAGCTCGAAGTAGCCGGCTGGGGCGCCGCGCACCGTCAGAAGCCAGACCGTGCTGGGCCCGGCGAGGTACTGCCGAAACTCGGACTCGGTCCATCCCAGCCGGTCCTTCCAGTGGTACTGCCGGCCAACCTCGACATACAGATACCGGTAGAAGTGCCAGGGACAGGGCAGCATCGCCTCGAGACGGGCGTCGGGGGGCGCCTCGTCCGCCGGCCGGAGGTCGGCAGGAGAGGTCATTTCCAGGTAGGTGCGCCGAACCTCAATTGTCCTCATGGCGGAATTATAAAGGGGCCGTCGTTGTGCAAGTCGCCCCCCTCCACGCATCCCCCGACCGTCCTGAACAGGTCGGAGTCCATGCGTTGCCACCTGCTGTCTGCCCTCGCGCTCATCCTCGTCGCGCCGCCCGCGGCCGCGCAAGGCTGGATCGAACTCGAACGCCCCCGGCTTCCAGGGCCGGCCCTTCCTAACCTTCTCCGGACCAGCTCGGAGGTCCGCGTCGCCATCGACGGCCCCGTGGCCCAGGTCGAAGTCGAGGAACGCTTTCAGAACACCGGGGGCGGCCTGGCCGAGGGCAGTTACCTCTATCCACTGCCGGGAGAGGCGGTCTTCAGGAACTTCTCCCTCTGGATGGGAGAACAGGAGCTCAAGGGGGAAGTGCTGAATGCCGAGCAGGCCCGTGGCATCTACGAAGAGATTGTAAGGCGGAAGCGGGACCCGGCCCTTCTCTCCCTGGCCGGTCATGGCCTGGTCCGCGCCCAGGTCTTTCCCATCCAGCCCGGGGAAACCCGGAAGATCGTCCTTCGCTACACGCAGCTGCTGGAGCGCTCGGGAGACGCGCTGCGGATCCGCTACGCCCTCGGAACCCGCGGCGGCGCTGCAGGGACCTGGCGGCTCTCTGCGCCCGACGAGGAGACCTATGGAGCGCCCTACTCTCCCACCCATCCTCTGGTCACGCGGCGGGCTGACGGTCGCCTCGAGGTCGCCATCGACACCAGGGACGGGGGCGATATCGATCTCTTCCTCCCGCTCCGCCGCGGGCTCGTCGGCATGAGCGTGCTGGCCAACGCGAGCCCCGGCGAGGATGGGTATGCCATGTTGCTGCTGGCCCCGCCCGCGGTGCCGGAAGGGCAGGTAATCCCGCGCGATCTCACCCTGGTCGTCGATGTCTCGGGTTCGATGTCCGGCCAGAAGCTCGATCAGGCCAAGGCAGCGCTCCGACAGGCCCTGGGGACGCTCCGCCCGGAGGATCGGTTCCGGCTGATCGCGTTCAGCACCTCGGTCCGAAGCTTCCGGGAGGGATGGACCCCGGCGACCCCGGAGGCCCGCCAGCAAGCCGGCGAGTTCGTCGATAATCTGGAGGCCGACGGCGGCACCAACATCGCCGGCGCTCTCGACCAGGTGCTGGGGTCGGCCGTGCCGGAGGGCCGGCTGCCGATCGTCCTTTTCATGACCGATGGCGTTCCCTCGGTCGGCGAGCAGCAGCCGGACCGGATCGCGGCTGCGGCCGCGTCCCGGGTCGGTCGGACACGGATCTTCACGATCGGCCTCGGACCGGACGTGAACACCTACCTGCTGGACCGACTGGCGCAGGAGGGCCACGGCGCCGTGGAGTACGTGGCACCGGACGCCAACGTCGAGGAGGCGGTGGGTCGGCTGGTGGCAAAGCTCCAGCGGCCGGCTCTGGTTGACCTGCGGATCGTGGAGAGCCCGGTGCCGCTGGCTGATCTCACGCCAGCGCGCCTGCCGGACCTGTTCTACGGCGAGGAGCTGGTCGTCTTCGGGCGCTATCATGGAGAAGGGAGCGGAAGGGTGGTCATCGAGGGTGAGCGGAACGGGCACCGAGAGCGCTTCACGGCACAGGCATCGTTCCCGGGAACCGCCAGCGGCAACGACTTCATCCCGCGGCTGTGGGCGTCACGCCGGATTGGAGACCTGACCAGGCAAATCCGTCTCGAAGGACCGACCGATGCGGTCATTCAGCAGGTTCGCGACCTCGGACTTCGTTACGGCATTCTGACGGAGTACACCTCATACCTCGTGCAGGAGCCTGGTCTGCCCTCCACCCCGATGCCGGTCCTCAGTCGGCTCGGTGTGTCCCCTCCCATGCCAGCCAACGCTCCGTCGGCCCAGA
>Ga0335081_10006721_pt1 | contig 18329 bp, 16 predicted proteins | sample Lox_Sample_35_FD_206713 | JGI IMG/M metagenome (GOLD analysis project Ga0335081, IMG submission 206713) | Soil microbial communities from Loxahatchee National Wildlife Refuge, Florida, United States - Lox_Sample_3.5 | ecosystem: Environmental > Terrestrial > Soil > Wetlands | place: USA...
CCCCACCCCTTCCGCCACCGCCAGCTCCGCCAATTCCACCTCCTCCGGCGCCTCCGCCGGCGGCCCCGCGTCCGCCTCCCAGGCCGCCACCCCCGCCGGGCGCTCCGCCGCCACCGGGTGATCCTCCCCCGCCGGGACGCTGCGGCCACAGCATGGCCAGCAGCCCGTTAAAATGCGGGTAATCAGGCGCGGCCGGCAAGGGCAGCTCGGCGCTGCCGAGGTGAGGGGTGCCGAAGGGACTGTTGTTTGGGTTCGAGATGTCGGGCTGCCCCACGAACACCCCGCGCACGTCAAGGGGATAAATCGCCACGTTGGCCTTGTTGGCTGCGTCGATGGAAGCCGTCAGCTCGTAAGTGAGCTGGTCGCTCAGCGGGAATCCGGACGAGAACAGCACCAGCGTCTTGCGTCCCGGGATCGGCGCCAGGATTTTGCAGACCGAACGAATCGCAAACAAGAGGTCACGGGCTCCGAAGTCGGCGGCCACGCTGTTCAGCGAGTAGCTGCCTGAAGGGGGCAAACCGGGCTGGGCCGAGGCGATGGAAGCGACGGTTCCCGGATTGTCGGGAGCGGCGTTGGGGTCCACCATGCCGGGTTTGGTTTGCTTGACGGCGCGGGCCAGCAGATCTGCATTGTCGGTGAAATTCTGCACCACGCGGAAGGTGCCGGTGAACTCGATCACCGCCATCTCGCGGTCGGGCGAGGCGTTCTTGGTGATAAACTCCGCCGCCGCCTGGCGGGCATGGGGTTGATCCTGGAAGCTCATGGTGGAGTCGTCGAAGAAGAGCACGATATAACGCCGCCCCTGCGGTGCATTGGGTCCGGCGGGGCCCGCCCCGTGCGAGAAGGAGACGATCTTCTGCTCGTCACCGTTGTCGAAGACGTGGAAGTCCTTGGACTCGAGGTTCTCGACGTAGTGGTCCTTTTTGTCGGTGACGACCGTGTCGACCAGAACCAGATTTGATTCCTTGCGGATGGTGAGCGATGTGGCAGCCTGCGAGGATGCACCATCCTGTGCGCCGGGCCTGGCGAATACCCGCCGCGTTGCGCTTTCCTGCGCCAAGGCGGCGGCCATCAGCCCCAAAACCGTCACTCCAATCAGAACTTTGATTCGCGATGACATGGTTCACCTTCCTTCTGCGACTTCTGACTCGACCGAGAGAAGCCTCCTCGGAGCCAATCCCCGCGTTATGGGTTGCTGCGAGCGCGCCGGCCCTCGACCTCAATCCTTGTCAGACCCGCCACCCACAGAACCCAAGCCGTTGATTCTGAACGAGATTCCCGCTTTGTTCCAGCGTCGTGCGCGGCCCTGAAAGCCCTCATTGGGGGATCTCCACCGTGCTGTTCAGCGCCGACATCTGATCGCTCCCCGAGTCGTCCACCACTTCCCGCACCAGGTACGTGCCGGGCTTCACCGGAAGGGTGGATTTCACGTTCAGGCCGCTGTGCAGCAGCTTCGTCAGGGTGGCGTCGAACAGCCGGAATTCGATCGTCTTCTTCTGCCCCACCACGTAATTTCCGGCTTGGTCAAACACCGCCGTCATGAGAGTCATGTTGTCCAGGTTTCTGCCGCCAGCCTTTCGAAACCGGGCTCCGCCGATATCGACGTGGGTGAGCACCGACACCTTGGCGTCGCCCGTTTCGGGCTTGAAAAACTGGGTGTGGATCTCGATGGGAATGGTGCGGACTTCCTCCTGGGAGTACACCATCTGCGCCAATTCTTCGCGGGCCACCACGGCGGCATCTTCGGCCTTGTCAGGGGCGAAATAGCCGCGGCGGAACTGCATACTGTAATGCCCGGGGTTACTGGCGAGCGTCACCTTGAGTGTGTGCAAACGCCCGTCGAGCTTCAGATTCTGCGGAGCAAAAGCCAGAGCGAAATAGGTTTGGGGAAACGTCCCGGCCTGCCGGAACCCTTCCCGAAGATCGTTGCTGTTGTGGAAGAAAACGCCGCCGGTCTGGTCGGCCACCTCCTCCAGCACGTCCGCGTTCGCCTGAAGCTCTTCCAACTGAAACTGGTCTTTCCAACCCATCAGATCGGGACGCCGGATGGGGGCGATTACGTCCCGGGTGACGTCGCCCACCATGGGGTTGACGTACAGGCCCCGCGCGTCAAGCGAGCTGATCACGATGTTCTGGCGCAGGGCCCGATCCACAATCTGGTCAATGTCGTATTCCTTGGAGCGCGTCAGGAAGCCCGGCGAAACCAGCACAATCGCGCGCTGCCCGGGGAGCAGGGCCATGCGCCGGCAGACAAGTTCGAGCCCTTTGAGGGCCCAATCGGTTTCACTGAGGCTGCTTTCGAGCACCCGCACCGCCATCGAGTCCGCCATCGAGCTAACCTGCTGCTGGCACTGCGCTTGCGCGGCAGGATCGTCGCTCTGGGAACACAGGCACTCGAACGTCTCCTCGTAAGCGATCTGAATGGCCTGCTGGTTGTTCTCCTGCACCATCTTGTAGGCTTGATAGGGCGAAATATCGGGGCATTCGGTTGCGGAAGACTTGTAGACCGGCCGTGGCCGGAGCGCGAACAGGGTGTCGTGGAGCTTCTGGCGGTCGTCGCTAAAGTCGAGCTGATTCTGGCCCGAGGACGTGAAGATGGCGGCGCGGTCGCCGGGCTGCAGCGTGGCCGCGAGGTATTGGTTGGCGGCGTCGCGCGTATAAGTCAAGTCGGCGAGTGCCAAATGGACGTCGTCAAAATAGAGCGCCAAGAAACGGTGCGCCAGGGTGATGGCCGGGGGCGTGGGAGCTTTGCCGGCCTCTGGGGCGCCTCCGCCGCCCGGCTTGGCCGAGACCAACTTCGGCTGGCCCGGCGCTGTGCCTTCTACCGCAAAATGCGTAATCACCTGCGGCTTCCCGTTGTCGAAAATTCTGAAATCTTCCTTCCGAAGATTGGTGACAAACTGGCCCTTGCTGTCGCGCACCACGGCGCGCACCACCACCTCGTTGTGCTGCACGTGCAACTGCATGGCGGGCTGGCTGTCGTGCGAGGTAAGCTCCGCTGTATCGGTGGTTTGGGGCGTGTCGGAGTGGACGGCGGCGCGGCCGCGCGCGAGCGTCAGAGCGAGCAGAATCGCCCCCACACCGGCCAGCGCGCCGTGGCGATAGCGGAGCGAATGGCGGTGGTGGTTCATCGACCTTGCCCCTTTGAACAGACGCCCACCCGTGAAGCAGTTGGTTCCGAGGCTGACGAGCCCCTTGCCTTGCTGCCAGCTAGTATCGTGCTGGGCCATGGCCAAGTCAAGCGGCGGGCGAATTCGCCGCCGGGCGGCTGCGGCTTTTTTGCGGTGGATCGGCAGCGCCTGAGCGAAGCTGACCGCTCGCCTGCGGCAGGATCGCCATCGCGTCGGGGAGGGCTGACACACCGGCGGAATGGCCTGCGGCTGCGCATCAAATTCAAACGACTTACGGCAGGTCGCCGGGGCACCCGCTTGAACCAATTATCAACAACTTACAGCCCAAAACCTCCGAGATTCGCCCGCACGTGTTTTCAATGACTTACAGATTGTTACAAAAAAACAGAAAGTGTGCAAAATGTGGAATTGTTTGCCAAAAAAGGCCGCTTTTGAAGGGGCTAACGAGCAAGTTTCAAAGGAATGATTCACCATCGCCCGAATCCGGCTTCGCCAGGGCAGGCGGCGCGTAGGAGAGATTGAGAAGTTGCAAAGTCGAAAAATTTAAGAGTTGAAGAGTCGAAGAACTGAAGATTTCAACAGGCTAGAAGCGACCCGCCCGGCCTTCAGGACGGATGCGCCACCCGGCGCCAAGAGCCACAGGCGTCTGCCAGATTTCAAACGCGCGCGGGTTTGAGCATAGGCCGGCAAGATTCAGGGTTGTTCAGACGCGTCGGCGTAGGCTACATGCCTCGGCCCAGGGGGCCGGTCGTCAGAGGTCCGTGGTCCGTTGTCAGTCGTCCGTCGTCCGTGGTCCGTGGCCAGTCGTCCGCGGGACGCGAACGCGCCTCGCCCCTCTCTTGACCACCCCTCAGCCCCACCCGTCATTCCCGCGCATGCGGGAATCCACCGCGCGGGCGTGAGCAGGTAGCGCCGAGTCTGAGGTTTTCAGACTCTGCGGCTCTTCTTCAGACGACGAAGTATGATTGAGCGCGTATCTCGCCTGCGGCAGCTCGTGCTCTCGGATCGGTTCTTCTTCATCACCTGCAGCGTCCGGCAGCGGCGGCGGGCGCTCGCGGAATCCGAGTTCGCATGTTTGGCCCAGGCGGTGCGCGAGCGGCCGGAGAAGCACCGGTTTCTGCTGACGACGGCCGCCGCGTGATTGCAAATTGACAATTTGAGATTCAAGCAGCAAGGCGGTCCGGATCGGCGACAGACCGGGTACCGTTGCCGGGCGACGAGCGGGCACGAATCTGAAGCAGTAGCCGCGGAGTCGCGAACGGCACGAGACCCGGCGCTACCTGCTTATTCGTAGTGCAGTGCTTCGTTCGGGTTCACTCGGGTCGCTCGGAGCACCGGGACGAACGACGCCGCGCCAGCCACCAGAGCGAGCACGGCGGTGGCAACCGCAAAGACGAAGAAATTGTGGGGCGCCACTCCGAACAACAAGGCGCGTAGCAGGCCCGCGACGCCGAGTGCGCCGGCCAATCCGATGGCCAGTCCCAACGAGGTGAGCGCCAAGGCGCGGAAAGTCACGAGCCGAAGGATCGATGAACGAGTGGCTCCGAGAGCCATCCGGATGCCGATCTCACGGGTGCGGCTGCCGACCAGATAAGAAGTCAGGCCGTAGAGGCCCACCGCGGCAAGCAGCAGGCCCAGCGCTCCGAGCGCCGCCACCAACTCCGCGCTGATTCGCTCATTGGCGATGGCCATACGAACGTGTTCGCGGAGAGTATTGGAATAGACTATGGTGAGGCCCGGATCGAGATTGAGGAGCGTGCGCCGCACCGGGCCCGCCACGGACGATGGATCGGCCGCCGTCTTGACCACCATCTCCAGTTCGCCATAGTCGCCAAGGCCCATGGGGGTGTAGAGGTACGGCACGGGGGTTTCGACATAGTCCGCGTTCTTGCAGTCTTCTGCGATCCCGACCACCTCATAACGGGCGCCGTCGGGTTTTTCGAGCCGCACAGATTGCCCGATGGCATCCTGGCTCGGCCAGAACCGGCCTGCCATGGTTTGATTGATCACCATGACATGCGCGTCCGTCTGAAGGTCATGGGCATCAATCGGCCGACCCCGCAGGATGGGTGTTCCCATCATCGCAAAGAAATTGTCGCTCACGTGATCGAAGAGGACCGGTATCCCGTCGGTCGCGGCGCGCCCCGTCGCCCCGGCGAAGAACACCTTGAGCGTAGCGCCGGAGCCGCTGAGGCCGAAGGGTATGCGCATGGCCACCGCGGTGCCCAGGACGCCGGGAGTACTCTCGATGCCGCGGCGCGCCTCCCCGACAAACGCGCGGTACGCCCGATCCGTTCTGAAGTCCGCCGCGAAGTCCAGGACGAGCATGTTCTGGTGCGCATCGAACCCGGGATCCGCGGCTTCCGCATTCATCAGCGAGCGGACCAGCAGCCCGGCGGCGACGACGAGGACCAGCGAGATGGCTACTTGCACTACTACGAGCACGCTGCGCACGGGGGCGCGCGCCGTCACACCGCGCCCCTGCTGCTTCAGCGCTCCGGCGAGGGCATGGGCAGAGCCCTGCGTTGCGGGAATGCCGCCGAAGGCGAACACCGAAAGCAAGCCGGCGCCGAGCGAGAACCACAGAACCCGCGTGGTCATGTGAGCGTCAATCGGTGTGGTGGCGCCCAGATCGATCTGCGGGAGGACCTTGGGCAGTACCGCGTCCACCCACATACCGATCAGCAAGGCGCCGGCGGTAGCCGCCGCGCCCAACAGCGCAGCCTCGGTGAGCAGTTGCCGCAGCAACCGCCGCCGGCCCGCTCCGAGGGCGGCACGCATCACAAACTCGTGCCGGCGAAGCTCGGCGCGAGCGATCAGCAGTGAAGCCACATTGGCGCAAGCAAGCAAAAGGACCAGGCCGGAAATGGCCAACAAGATGAGCGAAAAACCTCGCAGCCCTTCGCCCTGCACCTGGCTTTCACCCAGACACATCATCTTGCCTCCGGCGTTCGTCTGCGGACGCTCGCGCGCCAGGCGGGCGGCAATTACCGCCAACTCCGCGTTAGCCTGCGCGAGAGGCACGCCGGGCCGGAGTCTCCCGAACAGGTCAAACGGATTGGACGAGCCCGATTCGGGTGTCGGGCGCTCCCCGGTCAGCACGCCCCACGTGCTCAGGGGAATCCAGATGTTGGGCGTCACGGTTGGTTCCGTGCCGCGAAATCCGCGCGGCAAGATGCCCGCAACGACGACGTGCCGGCCATCGAGGATGACGGTTTTGCCGGGCAAACTTGGGTCCGCGTTGAAGTGGTCGCTCCAAAACGGGTGGCTGAGCATCACGGCGAGCGTACCGGGCGCACTCGCTGCGGCGGCTGTCAAAAGGTGTCCGGCGGCGGCGCCCGGCGCCAGCACGTCAAAGAAATTGTCCGAAACCACCGCCGCGTCAACCAGCTTGCTCTCCCCCTGCGTGTCGATCATGGCGCCACGCATTTGAAGACATGCAACCCCGGAGAACGACTGGCCTCCGCGGCTGATGGCGTCGTAGTCGAGATAAGAACTCCCCGCGCTGGAAATCTCGCTGCCGCTGGTGGGGTTGCTCGTGTAGATTCGGACCACGCGCTCGGGGTGGGGGACGGGCCGGGGGCGCAGCCATACCTCGTCAACCAGGCTGAACACCGCCGTGTTTGCGCCGATTCCGAGTGCGAGCGTGAGAACGGCGCCGATCGTGAAGCCGGGATTGCGGCGTAGTTGGCGCCGGCCAAAGCGCGCGTCCGCAATGAATTCCCCCAGCAGGCGCGTTCCCAGCGCCTCGCGGCACTCTTCTTTGTAGCTTTGATACCCGCCGAACTCCCTGCGCGCCTCCCGCTCCGCTTCTGCGCGAGAAAGTCCCTGACGTTCCAGGTCCTGTGCCCGGCGCCGCAGGTGCGACCGGAACTCCTCCTCCATTTCGCCTTCGACCTCTGATCGGCGGAGCAGAAAATGTGTCAACGCACGTAGGCGCGATAAGATCGTCATATTTCCTCCTGCTGCGTACTGAGGACCGTCCCGATCGCGGCTACAAGCCGATCCCATCCCTCAATTTCTTCTCGAAGGCGTTTTCTGCCAGCGGCGGTGAGCTCGTAAAACTTCGCCCGCTGGTTATTGTCTGAGGTTCCCCAGGTGGCCTTCAACAAGCCCTTGCCGACCAGCCGGAACAAGGCGGGATAAAGAGCCCCTTGCTCGATCGCGAGGGCTCCTTTCGAAATCTGCCCGATCCGTAAGAGAACGCCGTAACCGTGCAAAGGCCCGAGGGAGACCGCCTTGAGAATGAGGAGATCAAGGGTGCCAGGGAGAATTTGAGCGCGGCTATCCATACCGGCTCCTAACCTACTTAGGACTTTAAGGCGCAACCGCTGAGCGTGTCAATCTCAAAATCTCGAGACCTAACAGGGTGGGTTGGCTGGAGGAGGACTGCCCGGAAGACCCACCCGAAGGGTGGGGCATGGGCCGATCGATCATCAGGCTCGCACGTGCTGCTAGGCTGGCTTTCGCGATTTTGATCCTCGTCTCCCTCTTGCGCTCCGGTTGAATGTGGAAGCTCGTAGCAGGTACCGCGGGGTGGCGCGTCCGTCTTAAAGGATGTATGGGCCACGCGCGGAAATCGTGAAAATCGACCTTCAGACAGGCGTTGAAGGGGAGCTGAAACGCTCTGTTTCGTGTTTCACCCATGGATACTGACCTCCGGAGCGTCGTCCTCGCGTTCGCGGCCGCCTGAATATTGATGGCGACGAGCATCCGAAGACTCAAGAACGCCCCTCATAACGGAAAGGTGGGTTTAGATCTGAAGCAGCATTTAGGTGGACAGCCCTACTTGCACGATAGATTCGTTGGACTAAACGCTTCCATTTCATGCGTCGTCAGTCCGGGAGAAAAGCTCAGGTACGACACCGTGAACACTGTATTGCCTTTGGGAACCCCCGTCAGCGTGACACCTTTTGTGCCGTCGGCGGCGTAAAACATTTCTTGAGGCCGGTTATCCCAAATCCTGTGAAAATAATGAAATCCCTTCAACTGCGCCTTATACCAGGTGAGATAATCGGCCATGGCCGGCGAGCTGTTCGATTTGAAGTTGAACGGCACCATATACAGATTGTTTTTGGTCTTCTTCCCGCAGATTGGTGAATTCAGTTCCTCGGCAAAATTCATCCCCGGATGTAGCGGGAGCCCCGTGAGCTTATCGTTCGATTCGCCCGCCAGACTCGTCACGGCGCAGCACCCAAGAATCGATGCCGCCAAGATCCATTTTACGATTGATCGTTTACGCATGTATTACCTCCTGCGGGATTTCCATTTTGGCATCCTGGACGCCGGCAGCATACAACCACCCGCTCGTGCTGCAACCGAAGTTTGGCGCTCCAGGCGCCAGGGCACCGTCCGCGGGTGGCGAGAACATCGATCTTCAGGTCGGAGCCAAAGGGCACATGACAGCATCTTTGCAAACGGGGCCTGACCACAGCTTGTCTCGAATGGAAGCGAGAAGCAAGGGGTGGTAAACTGCGGCGGGAAGGGTTCGATATGGAGCAGTCTGGGGCAGGCCTGAAAAGAAGGGCCTGCCCGAGGGGGCGGCGCCGGCGCTTTTGTTACCGGATCTGGCCTTGAATTCTGGCGGCCTGTTGCGCGATCTTCCTTACGCCACCCAAAATCGCTTTCTTCTGGGCCGGCGTTGCCTGTTCGAGGATACCCCCGCCTGGTCCGCCACCGATAAGTTCCAACAGACCGGGACATATTCTGGCGACGAGAACCGCATACCAGTCAATGGTCATTGCGTTGATGCGTTTTGTGGGAGGTGCCATAGTGTTTCCTTTCGCAAGGGATTGGTTCAACTGACGAAGTGCTTTTATCAAAAGTCCTTATGCACTGTCAAGCGGGCGGCCGCCGCTGAACAGCCAGTGCCCCAACAGACGTTTGCGGAGGCGCGGCCTCCGGAGTCGGCAGCAGGGGGCTGCCGGCGCCAGGGACCGCCGCTGCCTGCTGCGGTGGAACTGGAGCCGGCACCGAACCGCGCGGCAGACCTCGATGAAGAGGCCGCAGAAGCTCCCAGTTGAAAGGACGGGAACGCGGCGCAGCCCCAGGGCTTCATGCGCCCGACGGCTGGCGCGCGCCCGGTAGTGTCCTAGTTTGAATTTTCGTAACTCCCGTTCGGCATCCCGATTGCTCCGAGCATTTCTTCGATGCTCCAAACGCTGGCGGTCAGCCCGGCTTCCATCGCGGGAGTCACGCGCAAACTGCCATGCACGCGGCAGAAATTGTAGTGCATGAAGTACAGGGCCACTGACGCCGCGTGATTCTCGACTTTCTTTGAGAAAGCGTTTGTCAGCCGGGTGAATCTGCGAATCCCCATCCGCATTGAGAGATTCTGCCGCTCGATGTAGCTGGTGGAAATGTGCTTCGGGTCGGGATGCCCCATCATCGGCTTTTGCTCGCAGGATGTGCAAACGGCGGGGCTATAGCGTGTTTCCTCTTGGCTCGATTCGTAGGTCTTAATCAGCATCGCGTAATCCACGTCGCAGCCGAAAGCCCCTTCCACCGCCTCAGCGTACACCTTGAGGCCGTCTGTTGTCAGTTGAATCCGAGTCTTGAGCCGAGAGGCCAAATCTTCAATCAGCATCCGGGCGCTGGCGGCATCACGATTTCCGACTGTGAATGACGGAATCAGCTTTGTGTCCGCGTCAATGGCTACCCAAGTCCAGACGCTACCGAATCCGAATTTGCCTTGCTTCTCGGCGGGCACGTTCTTGTCTTTCGCATAGCAGAAAGCCCAGATTTCATCGCACTGGACACGCTCGCAAGTGAGGCCGCGCATCGCCTTGTCCTGATACTCGGCGCAAGCGTAGCCCACTTCCGTTTGCAGCTTTTGAACGGTGTCCTTCGACACGTTCATCATGCGGGCTGTCGCACGGATGGAGTTGCCTTCCACCAGTGCGGCCACGATTTGCGCTTGCTTTTCTCGACTCAGTCGCTTCATGTGCTCTCCTCACTTACAAGCCAAGTATACGTGACCGCTCACGTAGATGTCAAGCGAAAAGTGAAGGCAAAAGGAAATTCTTTTCTTGACTTTCCTGACCGCTCACGTATGATTAAGGCATGGCGAAAACGAGAAAGAATCCGTATGCTGTAGCCTTGGGGCGAAAGGGCGGCAAAAAAGGCGGTCCCGCAAGGGCCGCTGCCATGAGCCCGGAAGAACGCAGCGAGAGCGCTCGCAAGGCAGTTTTGGCGCGCTGGGCGAAACGAAAGGGTGTATAATTGGGGATGTCGTCGCAAGCCGACATCCCCGGTGTTGCCGTTGGGGACTGGACACCCGTAGCTATACCGCCAAGGTGGCGCTACGGGTGTTGCCGTTCATGCCCACGGCGACGACCCCACAGATCACCGCAGGCGATACCCTCCTACTCATGTCCTCTCCCTCAACATAACGATAATAGTTTCAATCAGTTGAAGCCATTTGTCATTTGAAGAGTGTCGCGGAATTCCTGAGAGGGATCGCAATCTGATTGCAATGTCCGGAAAAGTGTTGAAAAGTTTAGCGGAGTTTGAGAAGTTTTGAAAAGAGTAGCGTCACGGCAGGCGGTCAACAGGTATTCCAAGGGCTACCGCAAGTTTCTGGCGGGTCGATAGGTAAGAGCGCCTGCGAGCGGAGAGATAATCATCTGCCGCGTGATAAGAAACACCAGCATTGTTGGCCCAATCGAGAATTGACCAGCCTTTCGAGGCGAGCAGCGGCATCACAAATGCCCTTCTCGTATCCGCCAGAGTGGGTTTCTTGCGATCATCTACCATCTGCGCGATCCCGTCCAAATACTTTTGCCATTTATCATCGTGCATTACCTCCCTGAATACCTCAGCTTGAAGCTCCCCGAAGTCATCCCAAAGGCTGTGGCCTCCAAGCGACCTGTCGTCAGCGCAAAGTTCACGAATTGCCTGCTTCACGTCTTCTTCAAACAGTCCCGGCTGATATTCTCCGTCTTTGGCGGCGACATAGGCGATGTCAGCAAAGGCGAGGGCTTGGGCCTTTATTCGCTTGACCTGTTGTTTTGGCTGGCGGTACTTGCGGCGCAACTCGTTGATTTTGGCCGACGCTCTGGGCTTCAGGTGCTGTGGGAACTGAGGCGGGTATATCATCGCTCCCTTTGCGATGCCCTGAGAAGAAATAGCCGCCAGCGGGTAGGGTTCCCCGCGTTTCGCCTGGCCGGGCTAGGCGGCTATGAGACTGTATCAGAAACGATTACGTCTTGGGTAGGGCTTCACTGCGCCGGATGACCTCCTGCATTACCCGGTAAGCCGTCTGATTCATGTCCTCGCGGGGCTTCCGCTTGGCGGGATTCGTTTTCGCCTTCGGGGGCTTTTTCTTCGTCATGCCCTCAGTCTGGCACGGGGCGGGGCCGGGCGCAAGGGGCCAAAAATTCAAACTAGGACACTACCGCGCGCCCGGCGCGGTTGACACCCGGTAAATTTGCGTGCTAGCGTGGGTTATTAGGACGCGGAATTACGAGCCGTAAACTGAATAAATCCAATGGGCGGAATCTTCAATCAGGTGGGGCAGGCGTTTGTCCGGGCTATCCCGACGGTGATCTTCGTCGGCTTGCTGGTCTTCATCCTTAAACGGCTCTTCTACAAACCCTTGGGAGCCGTCTTGCAGGCCCGGCGGGAGCTAACGCAAGGAGCGTTGGTGCGCGCGCGCGAGCGCGCGGACCTGGCTGAGGCAAAGGCCGCTCGGTACGAAGCCGACTGGCGCAAGGCACGGCAAGAGATCTACACCTCGCTCGACGCCGCCCGCCGTGAAGCCTTGACCACTCGCGAGGCGATTCTCCGAAGGGCGAGAGAGCAGGCCGAGGCTACGGTGAAGCAGGCTCGCGAGGGCCTGGCGGCGCAGGCTGAGGCGGCCCGTGCCGAACTGGTCCAATCGGGCGCAAGCCTGGCAGGGGAGATCGCCGAGACCATCCTGGCTGGCCAAGGACCAAGGAGTGGCGCGAGTGAGGTGCACGCTTGAAGCTCAGGGCGGGGATCCTGATTCCGGCGCTGCTCGTACTGCTATGGGGCCCCCTGAAGGGGCTTCGGGCTGCCGAGTTGCGCGCTCCGTCGGCGTCTGTGGCCCGGAGCGCGTCTTCTGCGGCCGCCGCCGCACTGCTTGAAGCGCCCGCGGGACCGTCAGAATCGCGCGAGCTGATTCTGACCTGGGTGAATTTTCTGGTCCTGGTGGCTGCCTTGGTCTACCTGCTCCGCAGGCCCTTGGCGGACTTCTTCGGCGATCGCCGCGATACGATTCGCGAGGGTCTGGAGAAGGGACGCCAGGCGCTTCGGGCTTCCGACGCGAAGCTGGCCGAAGTCGAGCTGAAGATCGGCAGCCTCGAACAGGAAATAGCGGCGTTCCGGACCACCGCCGAGCGCGATATGCAAGCGGAGGCCGCCCGCCTGACGGAAGCCGCCGAACGCGAGGCGGAGCGGATTCTGGAGTTCGCGCAAGCGCAGATTGTGGCGGCGGGCCGCGCGGCCCAGGCCGACCTGCGGCGGTACGCCGCCGGGCAGGCGGTGGAGCTGGCGGAAACGCTGATCCGGCAGCGGCTGGATGGGCCCGGCCGGCACGCCCTGGTGAGCCGGTTTGTGGGTGAGTTAAAGGGCGCCGGGACCGAGAACTAGCCGGTAGAGAGAATCTATGGCGATTCGAGCAGCCCGTCGATATGCGAAGGCCCTGGCAGACGTGGTGGGCGAGACGGCGGACACCCGGCGCGTGCTCGGTGAATTGGGCGATTTTCACACGCTGCTTCAGGCCAACCGCGAGCTGCTGGAAGTGTTCGAGGCGCCCGCCGTGCCTCTGGCCGCCAAGCTTCGAGTGCTGGATGCCATTCTGAAGCGTCTCGGCGCTTCGCTGCCGGCGTCGAACTTTCTGCGCGTGCTGGTGCGGAACCATCGCATGGCCTATTTTGACGACATCTACCGCGCTTTCCGGCGCCTCGCCAACGAGCGTCTGGGCATTGTGGCGGTCAAGGTTTATTCGGCCGAGGACCTCGCCGCGCCCGAGCGCGAAGCTTTGGCGGCCCGTTTCCGTGTGGTCACGGGCAAGCAGGTGGAGTTCGAGTTTCACCTCGATCCGGATCTCGTCGCCGGGCTGCGGGCCCAGGTGGGCAGCACCGTTTACGACGGAAGCGTCCGGGGAGCCCTCGACCGTTTGAAGGAGCAGCTCACAGCCGCTTAAAAACAGTGACAAGTGACCAGTGACGAGTGACCCGCAACCCTTGAAGTGTGAGTGACAGCCCGAGCGCCGCTCACCACCCTGAGCTCGTCACTTATCACTCGCCACTGCCCTTTGGAGCCGACGTATGCCTCAGATTAGGGCTGACGAAATCACCCAGATCATTCGGGAACAGATTGAGAACTTCGACCGCAGCGTGAGTGTGGCTGAAGTAGGCACGGTGCTGTCGGTGGGGGACGGCGTGGCCCGCATCCATGGCCTGGACCGCGTGATGGCCGGCGAACTGCTCGAGTTGCCGCACGCGGTGGCCGGCCTCGCCCTCAATTTGGAAGAGGACCAGGTGAGCGCCGTGCTGCTCGGCGAATACACCAAAATCCAGGAAGGCGACATCGTCAAGCGCACCCGGCGCATCATGTCGGTGCCGGTAGGCGACGGCCTGGTGGGGCGGGTGGTGGACGCGCTGGGGCGCCCCATCGACGACAAGGGCCCGATCGTCACGGACGATTACAACCCTATTGAGCGCATCGCGCCCGGCGTGATTGACCGCTATCCGGTGCGCGAGCCGCTGCAAACCGGCATCAAGGCCATCGACGCCATGATCCCGATCGGCCGCGGCCAACGCGAGTTGATCATCGGCGACCGGCAGACGGGGAAGACGTCCCTGGCCCTCGATACCATCATCAACCAGCAGGGCGGCGACGTGGTGTGCATCTATGTGGCCATCGGCCAGAAGCGTTCCACGGTGGCCCAGGTGGTGAAGACCCTCGAGCGCTACGACGCCATGAAGTACAGCATCGTGGTGGCCGCCACCGCCTCCGACCCCGCGCCCATGCAATACCTCTCGCCCTATGCCGGCTGCGCGATCGGCGAGTACTTCCGCGACCGCGGCCGTCACGCCCTGTGCATCTACGACGACCTTTCCAAGCATGCCGTCTCTTATCGTGAGATATCGCTTCTGCTGCGGCGGCCACCGGGGCGCGAGGCGTATCCGGGCGACGTGTTCTACCTTCACTCGCGGCTGCTCGAGAGGGCCGCGAAGCTCAACAAAGAGCTGGCGGGCGGCTCGCTCACCGCGCTGCCCATCATCGAAACGCAGGCGGGCGACGTTTCGGCCTACATTCCCACCAACGTCATTTCGATTACCGACGGCCAGATTTACCTCGAGTCCGACCTGTTCAACAGCGGCATTCGTCCCGCCGTGAACGTGGGCATTTCGGTGTCGCGGGTGGGCGGCAACGCGCAGATCAAGGCCATGAAACAGGTGGCGGGAACGCTGCGCCTCGAAATGGCCCAGTTCCGCGAGCTCGCGGCCTTCGCGCAATTCGGCAGCGACCTGGATAAAACCACCATGGGCCAGCTCAATCGCGGACGCCGGCTGACGGAGATCCTCAAACAGGGACTCAATCAGCCTCTGCCCGTCGAAAAGCAGGTGGTCGCAATTTTTGCCGGAACGGCCGGGTACCTGGACGACCTGGCGACGGAGGAGTGCGCCGCCTTCGAGATGGGCTTCTACCACTTCCTCGACAGCTCGCACCCCGGGATTCTCGCCAAAATCCGTGAGAAACGTGAGTTGACAGACGACGCCCGCGTCGAGCTGCGGAAGGTGCTGGACGAGTTCAAGGCAAACTTCGTTGCCGACCGGAAGGTCAAGGCGGTGGCCGTCAGTGGTTGAGTGGACACTGGGACTCGGAAATTGGACTCCGGCAGCGAGCAGGCGGCAGGCCGCCGTTCTGATTTCTGCCGTGTGACCTTGTTGTTCTTATGCCCAACATTCTCGATTTGCGGCGCCGAATCCGCTCCACGAAGAACATGCAGCAGATTACCCGCGCCATGAAGATGGTGGCGGGGGCGCGGCTGCGGCGGGCCCAGGAGCGCGTGCTGGCGGCGCGGCCTTACGCGGCGGAGATCCGGGCGGTGCTGGAAAGCGTCGCGGCGCGCGTGGACGCCTCGGAACAGGTTGCCAATCCGCTGCTGGCGGTGCGGCCGGTTCGCAAAGTGCTGCTGGTTCTGGTGACGGCCGACCGCGGACTGTGCGGGGCCTTTAATTCGAACCTGGTGCGCGCTGCGCACAGCTACATCGCTCAGCAGGCCGGAGCGGAGGTGGCGCTGTTGGCGGTGGGCCGCAAGGGCTACGACCATTTCCGCAAAGGTCCGGTGCCTATGCTCGGCGAGCACCTGAACGTCTTTTCCAAGCTCGAATTCGCTCACGCGCGCGCGATCGCGCAGCAAATCAGCGAGTTTTACTCGAACGAAACGGTGGATGCCGTGGATGTGCTCTACAACGAGTTTAAATCGATCATGACGCAACGGGTCACGGTGGAGCGCTACCTGCCGGTTCCACCTGTGAAACGTGCCGAGGGGCAGTACCTGGTGGATTACATTTACGAACAGCCGCCCGCCGAAATTTTCGCGCGGCTGCTGCCGCGATACGTCGAGAGCCAGGTGTACCGGGCGCTGGTCGAATCGCAGGCGGCGGAACTGGCGGCCAAAGCCACCGCCATGGACGCCGCCACGCGCAACGCCTCCGACATGATTGACTCGCTGACGCTTTACATGAACCGCGTGCGCCAGGCCGCCATCACCAAGGAGATTATCGAGATTGTGAGCGGAGCGGCGGCGCAGACCGAGTAAAGCGCGTGCAGTTGGCAACCGGCCCCTGAAGATTCAGGACGGGGAACGGACACCGGAGAGGGATTCTGATGGCGACCGAGACGGCAGCAACGCACATCGGCAAAGTGGTGGAAGTGATCGGGCCCGTGGTGGTGGTGGCTTTCGAAGACGGCCATCTGCCGCCCATTTACAACGCCCTCCGCATCGTCTCCGAGGGGTTTGACGTTCCGAATCCCATCGAGGTGATCGCCGAGGTGCAGCAGCACCTGGGCGAGGGCCGCGTCAAAGCGGTCTCCATGGAAGCCACCGAGGGCATGGTGCGCGGCATGAAGGCCATCGACCTGGGCCAGCCCATCACGGTGCCGGTGGGCCAGGCGACGCTGGGCCGGGTGATGAACGTCATCGGCGAGCCGGTGGACAAGCTGGGCCCGATCTCGGCCACCACCCGTTTCCCCATTCACCGCGAGGCGCCCCCGCTCGACGACCAGAACACCACTCTGGAAATGTTCGAGACCGGGATCAAGGTGGTCGACCTGCTCGAACCCTACCTGAAGGGCGGAAAGACGGGCCTTTTCGGCGGGGCCGGAGTAGGCAAGACGGTGATCATCCAGGAGCTCATCAACAACGTCGCCATGAAGCACGGCGGCGTCTCGGTGTTCGCCGGGGTGGGCGAGCGCACCCGCGAAGGCAACGACCTCTGGCTGGAAATGTCGGAATCGGGCGTGATCGTGCCCGGCAACTCCGAGAAATCGAAGGCCGCGCTCATCTACGGCCAGATGACCGAGCCGCCGGGCGCGCGCTTGCGGGTGGGCCTCACCGGCCTGACGGTGGCGGAGTATTTCCGGGACGTCGAGGGCCTCGACGTGCTGCTCTTCATCGACAACATCTTCCGCTTTACCCAGGCGGGCTCCGAAGTCTCGGCCCTCCTCGGGCGCATGCCCTCGGCGGTAGGCTACCAACCTAATCTTTCGACCGAGATGGGCGAGCTTCAGGAGCGGATCACGTCCACCAAGAACGGCTCCATCACGTCCGTTCAGGCCATTTATGTGCCCGCCGACGACCTCACCGACCCGGCCCCGGCCACCACCTTCGCCCATCTCGACGCCACCACCGTGCTCTCGCGGCAGATTGTGGAGCTCGGCATCTACCCGGCGGTCGACCCTCTCGCCTCCACCTCGCGCGTGCTCGATCCGCGCATCGTGGGGGAGGAACACTACAAGGTGGCGCGCGGGGTGCAGGCCGTGCTGCAAAAATACAAGGACCTGCAGGACATCATCGCCATTCTCGGCATCGACGAGCTCTCCGACGAAGACAAGCTCACTGTGGCGCGGGCGCGCAAGATCCAGCGTTTCCTCTCCCAGCCTTTCTTTGTGGCGCAGCAATTCACCGGCTTGGAAGGGAAGTACGTGAAGCTCGAGGACACCATCCGCGGCTTTAAGGAACTTGTGGAGGGCAAGCACGACGCCCTTCCCGAACAGGCGTTCTACATGGTCGGCACCATTGAAGAAGCCGCCGCCAAGGCGGCGACGCTGAAGTAGGGCCGGACGATCATGGCCGAGACATCATCCAGCACGCTGCAGTTGGAACTGGTCACCCCGGAGCGCCTGATGGTGCGCGAGCCCGCTTTGCTGGCGGTGTCGCTGCCCGGGCGCGAGGGCTATCTCGGCGTTCTGCCGGGCCACGCGCCCTTGCTCACCGAACTGATGCCGGGCCAGCTCTCTTACACGAAGGGCTCCGTCACCCACTATCTGTTCGTGAACTGGGGCTTTGCCGAGGTCCTGCCGCATCGCGTGATTGTGCTGGTGGAGACCTCGGAACGTCCGGAAGAAATCGACGTGGACCGCGCCAAGCGGGCCCGCCAGCGCGCCGAGGAGCGGCTCCGGCTGGCCGGCGCCGGCGACGCCGCCATCGACGCCCTGCGGGCGCAGGCCGCCCTGCAGCGCGCCATGGCGAGGCTCGAAATCGCGGAGTACTGGGCTCGCCGTGCCGGAGTTCAGCGTTGAAATCCGAAAGCGCCGTCAGCCCGACTCCTCTGCCGGCGACCGGCACCCTCCGGATGTACACCACCTTCTGGTGCGCCGACTGCCATCGGGCCAAGTGGTTCTTGAAGGCGCGAGGAGTGGCATTCCACGAGATTCGGCTTGAAGATTCGGAGGAAGCCGTCGAATTCGTTCTGCGAGCCAATCACGGCAAGCGGCGAGTGCCCACCTTCGAGCTGAACGGCCGCACCTTCCACGGCTCACCGTTCGACCCCCGGAAGCTGGCCCGGGAGCTCGGACTCGAAGATCCCGCCCGCAGCTAGGCTTCCCTTGCTCAATAGGCGTCCGGCCGCCTGAATGCGGCCCCTGCCCCGCCAGCCTTCAGGCGGCGTTTCGGCGCCGCCTGCGAGGTGAATCGCCAAACGGCTGCGATCCTTACCGGCC
>Ga0335081_10006722_pt1 | contig 18328 bp, 21 predicted proteins | sample Lox_Sample_35_FD_206713 | JGI IMG/M metagenome (GOLD analysis project Ga0335081, IMG submission 206713) | Soil microbial communities from Loxahatchee National Wildlife Refuge, Florida, United States - Lox_Sample_3.5 | ecosystem: Environmental > Terrestrial > Soil > Wetlands | place: USA...
AACCGTCAGAAGAATAGGTTTCGCCATGATTGCGCTCCGACAAGGTAAGGCAGCGTCCAAATACCAACCCACAGCCCGGAAGTGAGGACACCGGGCAAAAATCTGGCGGGAAGCCGACGCGATTACGCCAGGGATCTAGTGCTTAGATACTCGGACAGGCGATGTGGTCGCGTCAAATATCACAACCGCGCCAAAACACAGGTCTAAAGTTCCCCGGCCTCGATCTGGTCCACATAACACCACACCCATGACTCTCCCGGCTCAATCGACCGGATCAGCGGATGGTGTTCCTTGTGAAAATGCTTGGTCGCATGCTTGTTCTTGGAAGAATCGCAACATCCGACGTGCCCGCATATCAGGCACAAACGCAGATGGACCCATGTGTCGCCCATCTTCACGCACTCCTCGCAGACGTGCGTCTTGGTGTTTCGAATCTTGATCTGATCCAGATGAGTACATTCGCTCGCCATAAGCTCCTCCAGAGGATATCAATCACGGTTGCAAGTGACTTCCGTCACGTAACGAAGGGCCATAATCACAGAAAAACACGCCTTCTTTCACTCAAAATGATTCGCGGAGGTTCTTTCAGTCGTGCTTCGTCTTGATTATCTTTCTTGCGTGTTAACGATTGCGTCCACCATTTTAGTGGGACGGCGATGTTGGGAAGGTTGGGCGTTAGCTGGTGTGAATAGCATCATCATCTGCGTGATCGGTCTGCGAACTGCGCAGTTTGGCTTCATTCCCGCCAACGTCTTTTGCATGGTACTCAGCGCAATCAACCTGCGGGCGTGGCGCAGGTCAGGATCGTACTGACGTGTCCCAAATCCCGGCGCACTTACTCGGCGATGAGCAGGTTTTCGGCAAAGGGCCACTGCTCATCGATCCACTGCACTTCGCAGCGAAAACCTGCATTCCGTGCAATCTCAAAAACTTCCTGGGCTGAATACTTGTGGCTGCTCTCGGTCCAGATCGTCTCCGCTTCCTCAAACTCAACCACGACTTCTGACGTTGGAATACTAACCAGTTGCCGCCGCTTCGATTGCAGATGCATCTCGACGCTTCGCGCCTCCTCATTGATTCGCGCGACATGCTGAAATTGCGAGAGATCGAAATCCGACCCCAGTTCCCGGTTCACTCGCGCCAGCAGGTTCAAGTTGAAAGCGGCGGTGACCCCGAGCTCGTCGTCATAGGCTTGAATCAACTGCGAGATGGGTTTCTCGAGATCCGTGCCAAGGAGAAGCGAATCACCAGGATTCAAAATAGCGCGCACTGACGATAGAAATTTCACACCCGCCGCGCGATCGAAATTCCCGATCGTGCTTCCCAGAAAGAGCACGCACAAATGCTGCCCGGGCTTGCGATAGGCAGCCACTTCGAGCAGCCCGTCCAGGTATTCGCGCTCGAAGCCGACAATGCTGATTGCATCGATGTCACTTAATTCGCGCTCGCACATCACCAGCGCGGAGTGCGAGATTTCGACTGGATAATACGAAGTCCGTTGACGCCGGCAGAACGCCTCCAGCAGATACCGCGTCTTTTTGCCGCTGCCGCTGCCGAGTTCCGCTACGGCAACCGGTCCGGCCACACGATCCACAATCTCAGACGCGTGCCGTCGCAACAAACGCTCGTCCGCGCGAGTCAGCCCATACTGCGGCAAATGACTGATCACCTCAAATAAGGCCGAGCCCACGTCGTCGTATAGGTACTTTGAAGGTAATTCTTTCTGGTAAGGATGCGTCAGGCCTTGCCGCACATCGGAGGCAAACTCGTACGGTACGCTGGTCGGGATCGCATGAACAAGCATCATCAAACTCCTCTTTTCAGTCATTGACGCACCGGAAGCCCGCATAGACGTACTGGTAATGCGCCTGAAACCAGTTGCGGAATGTCGAGCGCAGCATGCACGCTGCCGTGCGCGCCGAGCCCCCTTTCATGACGAAGTGCTTGCCATCGAAAAAATCGGCAGAGTATCCCCGATAAAACGGGAAAGGCTCAAATCCCGGAAATGGCGCGAACACGCTGGAAGTCCACTCCCAGCCGTTTCCGAGCATCCCTTCAACGCCGAATTCGCTCCGGCCTTGTGGATGAACATTCACCGGCGCGGGATCCCAGCTGGAGAAATCGAAATTGCCGAATTTCGGTTGAGGAGTCTCACCGCCCCACGGATAATTCTTCTCTGCGCCGCTCACGCTCCCGTATGCGGCGCGCTGCCACTGCTGCTCCGAGGGGAGAGCCTTGCCTCTCCATCGTGCGTATGCCGTGGCTTCCGCGTGACTGACGTACACTGGCCAGTCCATCGGCAGCGGAATCTCGTCGAACATCGTTGTGTAAAGCCACGCGTCCCCAGAATTTTTCCAGAACACGGGATGATTTATATTCTGGCTGGATTTCCAATTCCAGTCGTCCTCACCCCAGAATTCGCGCGCATTGTATCCACCGGCTTGCATGAATTTCAGAAATTCACCATTGCTGACCATGTATCGATCGATCTCAAATGCAGGTACGTCGATTCTGTGCGCTTCGAATTCGTTGTCCCAACCGAAAGCGCCGGCGTTGCGCCGAAGCCCGAGAGTCACCGGCCCCGCTGGAATGGGAATCATTTGAGGGATGCTATCGTCAGAGGAAAGGAGGCGGGGACTACGCTGTGGAATCTTACGATCGATCGGCAGTTGATGCAGCATGTACGCCAGGGTCTCGACATGCATCAGCCGGTGCTCAATCGCCACGTTCAGCAGCGTCTCGAGCGGGAAACCGTCGCGGGTAAATTCAGCCGAGTCCGAAATTGCAGACAGTTTATCGTCGAGCGCAGCGCGAATCCGGCGTACGTAGCCGCGCACCGCATCGAGGGAAGGCCAGTCGCGCGGCTGATCTTTCGGCAATCCTCCACCTACTGGATCGATCCCGAAGGCAAACAGCCGGTCGAATTCCGGGTGAAAACTATCCAGGCCAAAAGCATTTTCATGGAGCAGATTCCAGTCGAAGGCTTCGAGATGCCCCACATAAAAGATGATCCGATGGCGCTCCGGAATCGGCCGATCGAAAATGTCGTCCTTTCGGACGATCTCAAACAGAGCGTCGCTTCTGCGGCGGGCCTCCGAAACCCTCTGCAGCAATGGACGTCCGACCGCGAAATCTCGTTGGGCTGTGAGCATTCAGGCCTCCAGTCGAAGTAACAGTCGAGCGGCGGAATGTAGTCTCTTTAATTTTGAAGACAAAACGGTGGAGCGAACCGGCTTGGATGTCCCCACAGAAGACGTCCGTTGCCGCGCTGGACGGGCGTTTCGCCCCGACCGCGGCGGGGTGTCACAGCGTATCACCGGCCCGTCATCATCCGCAACGAAACATTGCCGCCAGCCGCGTTGCATGTGCCGTTCGGCAAGTAAAATCAAGCAGATGCGTGTCCCACTCTTTCACGTCAATGCATTCACTGCCGGACCATTTACCGGCAACCCGGCAGCCGTCTGTCTTTTAGACTTGTGGTTAGATGACCGAGCCCTGCGCAAAGTCGCTGCAGAAAATAATCTTTCTGCAACGGCATTCCTCGTTTCATTCCGCGAAGGCTACGAGCTGCGTTGGTTCACGCCGAGATGCGAAATCCGGCTATGCGGCCATGCGACTTTGGCGGCAGGGTTCGTGGTGCTCAACATGCTTGCACCCACCCTGGATGCGGTCGAGTTTTCGACCCGCTTCAGCGGACCTTTGACCGTTCGCAAGGCAGACGAGAATCTTTCGATGGATTTTCCGGCCCTGATGCCGGTGCCGTGCGTGAACTTTCCAGGCGGCCTGAGAGCCGCGTTGAATCTGCGGAAAGCACCTTCCGAAATCCTGCAAGTGAACGACACCTACATCGTCGTTCTCGAGAACGAAAATGAGACTCGCAACCTCATGCCCGATCTCGCCAGTCTCGAGCAATTGCATCCGCACGCCGTGGCAGTGACCGCGCCCGGCGGCAACGACTCGGATTTCGTTTCGCGCTATTTCGCGCCTAGCTACGGCGTTCCGGAAGATCCGGTCACCGGCTCCGTTCATTGTGCCCTGGCCCCGTACTGGTCAGGCCGCCTCAAGAAATCCACACTCCACGCGAAGCAATTATCTGCACGCGGCGGCGAACTCTGGTGTGAACGTTCCGGAGAACGCGTGCTCCTGAAAGGGAGAGCCGTGATCACTCTGGAGGGAAGTTTATTTCATTAGACACCTTGTTTAATGATTTAGCCCCTTCTCTTTCAGGAATTCGCGCACTACATCTTTCGTATCCCGATGCTGTCCGTCCACTGCATAATTCATGCGCTGCATCTCTTGGTCTGAAATCGTATTCCGAAGCGCTGCGAGTGCTTTACCAACCTCAGGATGTTCGCGAAGAGTCTGCTCCCGAATGACGGGCACGGCCTCATACGGCGGAAAATAATGGCGGTCGTCGGCGAGCGCAAACAGATCGAAAGCGGGAATCAATCCGTCGGTCGCGTTTCCTCCTGCGAAATCGATCTGACGATCTTTCAACGCTCGTGCCAGCAATCCCAAATCCATAATGCGTGGCTGCTCCTTAAAATGCAGGCCATAGGTCGCGACCATGCCACGATACCCATCGGGACGTTCCATGAATTCGTAACCAAAGCCGGCGCGCCACTCCCGAGTGTATTGCGCTGCTTGGGAGAGCGTCGTAATCTTCAGCCGCCGCGCGTCTTCGCCCCGAATCTCCATCGCGAACGTGTCATTGAATCCGAATTCCGGACCCAGCGTCAGGCCGAATCGCCGTTCATATTCGCTCTTCACACGCTCATACACCTGCGCCTTGTCACCGCTGGCGTTCTCTTTGAGGATCGCAGTCAAGGCCGTTCCCGTGTATTCGGGATAGATATCGATCCGCCCGGCCAGCATCGCCTGCTGGCAAATGTAGGTTCCCGCCAGATAAAACCGGCGCTCGACTTTCAAGCGCGTGTGGGTTTCGATCTGTTGGGCGATGAGCTCGCCCAGGATGAACGACTCGGTGAAGTTCTTCGACCCGACCACGATGCGGTCAGAGTGCGAAGGTTCGCAAGACGAGAGCAGCAGACTGGCAACGATAAGAGACAACGAAATTACGCGGAGATCGCTCATCGCGCCTGCAGTCGCCTCTCCAGCCATCCCACGCCGAAATCCGCGAGCAGCGCCAGAATCGCGGCCGGAATGGCTCCGGCCAGAATGACGCGGTTGTCGACCATGGCCAGCCCGCGAAAGATGAATTCTCCCAATCCGCCAGCCCCGATTGCCGCGGCGATCGTTGCCAGCCCAACGGAAATTACAATCGCGACGCGTACTCCTGAGAGAATTACGCTCACTGCCAACGGCAGCTCCACCTGGAAGAGAAGTTGCGATTCCGTCAGCCCCATTCCTCGCCCGGCTTCCACAACGCCGGAATCGACTCCGCGAATTCCGGTGTACGTGTTCCTGATAATCGGAAGCAACGCGTATAACGTCAGCGCGAGAATCGCCAGCCGGTCCGCGCGGTCGCCAAGCCATGGCACCGGCAGCAAGAATCCGAACAGCGCCAGGCTCGGGATCGTCTGGATCACGTTTGCGCTCGTGAGCACCGGTTTATTGAAGCGCGGCCGATGCGCGATCAAAATGCCTAGCGGTATCCCGATGAGCATGGCGAAGGCGGTTGAGAGTCCGACAAGCCACAAATGTTCCAGGCTGAGCTCTACGACCTGCCCACGGTTTTCCAGCATGAAGCGAAGTACATTCATGATGTGCCTCTATTTGCGGCCGACTCCAATCCGGTTCCGAATGCCCTGACATAAGCTGCCGCCCAGGGATCGCTGGATTTCACAAATTCCTCAGGTCGCAGAACCGTGACCAAGTTTCCGGCTTCCATCAGGGCGATTCGCGACCCCAAGCGCAGCGCCTCGCGCAGGTCGTGCGTCACGAACACGACGGTTTTGTGCAGCCTCTGCTGCAGAGACAAAAATTCGCGTTGCAGTTCATCGCGCGTCAGCGGATCGAGCGCCGCAAAAGGTTCGTCCATCAGAAGAATCTCCGGATCTGCCGCCAATGCCCGCGCCACACCCACTCTCTGCCGCTGCCCTCCCGACAACTGATGCGGATAGCGCGACGCCATCTCTGGCCCGAGCCCGACCACCTGCAGCAATTCCTGCACTCGCGCGCGAATGCGATCCTGCTGCCAGCCTTCAATCTTGGGAACCAGCGCGATGTTTCGCTCGACCGTGAAATGCGGAAACAAGCCAACATCCTGAATGACGTTGCCCATGCTGCGCCGCAATCGAATCAGGTCTGACTGCTGATTCGGCACGCCATTGACGCGTACCTCTCCCGACGTAGGTGAAACTAAACGATTAATCAGCTTCAGCGTGGTGGTCTTGCCCGATCCGCTGCGGCCCAGCAACACAAGCGTTTCGCCGCGGTCGACCTGCAGGTTCAGATCGGAAAGAACCTGCACCCCATCGACCCGATAGGCAACATGGCGAAACTCGATTACCGGGATATTTGCGTCCCCAGGCATGTCCGCTCAGCATACCGGAGTTGTCCGCAAGGCCCAAACAGGATGCGCGCTAAATCTGATTTGCAATGCGCGCCTCTCCCGGTGACAATCTTTGCTATGGCAAAAGATGCTCGGGGCGCAGCCAAAAACTCTCCTGCCGTTCAAAAAGAGCCCTTCTCGCCGGGCGCTCTGGTGATCGCCACGCTGTCGAATCCACGGGAAAAATTTTGGGGGATGATCCTCGCCCTCGCGCCCGCCGGACTCAGTCTCAGCGGCGCCGAACTCGCTTCATTCGAAGATCTCACCGTAATGGTCCGCGACGGCGAACCGTTCACGCCTGCCGTCGTATTCTTCCCCATGCACCGCATCGAGCGCCTCGAACTCGATCTCCCCGACGGCGGACTGCCATCGCTCTCGCAGCGCTTTCTTTCGAAGACCGGCATCGATCCCGCGATCTCTCTTTCGCCGCAGGGTGAAAAGACCGCCATCAACTCCGCCGATCTTTCGCGAACCCATGCATCGAAGGAGCGTGCGTGAAGCTCTCGAAAGTCCTCACAGCTCCCAACCAGCTCACGCTGCTGCGGATGATCTTCGTCCCATTCATCGTGATTCATCTTGTAGACGGGCGCTACTTGTGGGCATTGGTCGTTTTCATCGTTGCCGGATTCAGCGACGGCCTCGATGGCCTGCTCGCGCGCACGCTTCATCAGCAAACGCTCCTGGGGCAATACCTCGATCCGATTGCCGACAAGCTCCTGCTCAGCACCATGTTTCTTGTGCTCTCGATCCTGCATAAGATTCCGTGGAAATTCACCGTTCTGGTTTTCAGCCGCGATATTTCCATCCTCGCCGCCAGCGCCGTCCTCTTCGCGATCGCCGGGCTGCGCGACTTCCGTCCCAGCATTTTCGGCAAGGCCAACACGTTCTCTCAGATCGCCGCCGTGTTTTTCGTCCTCCTGTTTCAGGTGGAAGCGGTCCGCTGGATATGGATCGCCCGCACTGTATTTCTCCGTGCGACCTTCATCTTCACCATCGTTTCTGCCCTGCATTATGTGATTCTCGTGCAACAGCGCCTCAAGGATCCCACGCACTTCCTGCCTCCTGCGCAAGGCCCGCATCATTGATGGCATTTGACCCGCATTCCGCGCATCCCTAAAATCTTAGGTTCGCTTGGCGGCACTCCGGCTCAACTATGCCCCTTCGCCTCTACAACACCATGTCCTCGCAAGTGGAGGAGTTCCGCCCTCTGCGCGACGCCGAAGTCCGCATGTACGCCTGCGGCCCGACCGTTTACGACTACGGCCATATCGGCAACTTCCGTACATTCATTGCCGTCGATCTTCTGCGGCGCTTATTTCGCCAGAGCGGATACAGAGTGCGTCACGTCATGAATATCACCGACGTGGATGACAAGATCATTCGCAACTCGGCTCGCGACGGAGTTACGGTGCAGCAATACACCGCGAAATACGAAAAGGCGTTTTTGGAAGATGCCGCGATGATCGGCATCGAGCAGCCCACGCTTGTACGTGCCACCGAACACATCCCGGAAATGGCCGAATTCGTTGCGAAACTCGTGGAAAAGGGCGTCGCCTACCGCACCGACGACGGTTCTTATTACTTCCGCATCGCCAAATTTCCGCAGTATGGAAGGTTATCGAAGAAAGATTTCAGCGGGATTCTCAACGGCGCTCGTGTCGACGTCGATGAGTACGACAAAGACAGCGCCCGTGATTTCGCCCTCTGGAAAGCGCCGAAAGCCGGCGAAGCCTTCTGGGAAACAAAGATTGGTCCGGGACGCCCTGGCTGGCACCTTGAGTGCTCGGTCATGTCAATGGAGGAACTTGGCGAAAGCTTCGATCTGCATGCCGGCGGAGAAGACTTGATCTTCCCGCATCATGAAAATGAAATCGCGCAGTCGGAATCGCAGACCGGCAAGCCCTTCGCCCATTTCTGGTTTCACGCGCGCTTCCTGCTGGTCGAAGGCGAGAAGATGTCGAAGAGCCTTGGCAACTTTTTTACGCTCCGCGATCTCGTCCTCAAGGGACACAAGCCGTCATCGATTCGCTATCTCCTGACGTCGGTTCCGTATCGCAATCAGCTGAATTTCACCTTCGACGGGCTGAAGCAGGCGGCTGTATCGGTAGAACGCCTGCGGAATTTCCGGCTTCGTCTGCGCATGGGCAACTTTGCCCCCGGATCCACTCCCGAGATTCAATCTCTCGCAACAGATACTGTCGCTCGTACGCGTGCTGCGCTGGAAGACGATCTCAACACCGCTCAAGCCCAGGCGGCGATCTTCGAAATGGTGCGGCAAGCGAACACCGCATTCGACAACGGCTCGTTGAAGAAGGCCGATATCCTGCCTCTGCTCGATACATTGGCCAAGTTCGACGAAATCTTTGCCGTCCTTGAAGATGACGACGCCCCGAAGATGAAAAAGGTTCTCGAATGGGCGCAGGCCGAAGGACGCCAGAACGACATTAGTAACGAACTGCGCGAGGCCGTCCGCTCGGGGCAACTCTCCGACGCCGAAATCGAGGCGAAGGTCGCCGAAATAAAGGCGGCTCGCACTGCTCGCGACTTCAAGAAATCGGACGCGATTCGCGCCGAACTCGCGGATGCCGGAATCCTGGTGGAGATCACGAAAGACGGCATCCGCTGGCGCAGGAAGTGAAGCGGTCTTCTAACTCCCTCTCTTCACGCCGCAAGAGCAGCTGTTGCTGGTGTTAAGCTCAAAGCTGACTGCTGATCGCTGACAGCTGCTTGTGAAATCTCTCGACGAATATCTTCGCGATGCCGAACAAGCCCACGGACATCTGTGCGCCGGGCAAGTCCTTGGCGTGCGCCTCGCCATGCTTGGGTTGCGCAAACTGGAGATCGACGATCCGCACGGCAAAGATCGCAAGCGCCTCGTGACCTTCGTCGAAATCGACCGCTGCGCCACCGACGCAGTCGCCGTCGTCACCGGATGCCGCCTCGGAAAGCGAGCTTTGAAATTCCGCGACTGGGGCAAAGTCGCCGCCACGTTTGTTGATGTGAATAGCGGCAAAGCGATCCGCATCGCCGCGAAAGAGTCATCCAAGGCGCTCGCGCGTCAACTGCATCCCGAAATCGAAAACAAGAATCAGCAGCAGATGCTCGCCTACCGCGAGATCTCGGACGAAGACCTGTTCACGACACAGTGGGTGAGAGTCGATCTTCCTCCGGAAGAATTCCCGGGCTACAAGGGCGAGCGGATCGTATGTGAGCAATGCGGCGAAGGTATCAACTTTCGGAGAGAAGTGCGCCGTGAAGGCAAAGTCCTTTGCCGTGCTTGCGCCGGCGAGAGCTACTACAAGAGCTTAAATTCGTAAACCACCAAGGTCACGAAGCCTCACGAAATGAAGCCTCTTGCGCTCGTTCGTAAGCATTCGCAATCCGCAGAATCGTTGCCTCGTCGAAGTGCTTCCCGAGAATCTGTAGCCCGATCGGAAGTTTTTCGTGCGTCTGTCCGCATGGAACCGAGATCCCCGGAATCCCCGCCAGATCTGCCGTCACCGTGTAAATGTCAGCCAGATACATGGCCAGCGGATCATTCGATTTCTCGCCCAGCCGGAATGCGGCCGTCGGACTGGTGGGCGTAACGATCGCATCAACCTTTCGAAATGCCTCTTCGAAATCACGCGTGAGCAGCGTTCGCACCTTCTGCGCCTTGAGGTAATACGCATCGTAGTAGCCTGCGCTGAGCGCATACGTCCCCAGCATGATGCGCCGCTTCACTTCCGGGCCGAAACCTTCGTCGCGGCTGCGCCGGTACATTTCCGAAAGCGTCTTCACCCCGCGTGCGCGATGGCTGTAGCGCACGCCGTCATAACGCGCCAGATTCGACGAAGCCTCTGCCGTCGCAATCAAGTAATACGTCGGAATCGCATAAGGCGTATGTGGCAGCGACACCGGAACAATCTCGCAGCCGAGCGACTTCAACTTGTCGATCGCGCTCTCCACTGCTTGCCGCACTTCGTCGTCCAGTCCTTCGCCGAAATATTCTTTCGCGACGCCCAGCTTCAATCCGCGGACTGGTTTTTCAAGTTCCGCGACATAGTCAGGCACAGGAAGATTCGCCGAAGTCGAATCCATCGGATCGCGCCCTGCAATCGTCTTCAACACGATCGCCGCGTCTTTCACCGTCTTGGTTAGCGGGCCGATGTGATCGAGCGACGACGCAAACGCGATCAGACCATACCGCGACACGCGGCCGTAGGTCGGCATCAATCCCACAACTCCGCAGAACGAAGCCGGCTGCCGAATCGAGCCGCCCGTATCCGAACCGAGCGTCGCGACGGCCATATCAGCCGCAACCGCCGCAGCCGAACCGCCCGACGAGCCTCCCGGCACGCGGTTCAGGTCGCGCGGATTCCGCACCGGCTGATAGGCCGAATTCTCGTTCGACGAGCCCATCGCGAACTCGTCGCAGTTCATCTTTCCGAGGATGACCGCGCCCGCGGCCTCCATTTGCGCCACTGCGGTGCAGTCGTAGGGAGGAACGTACTTCTCGAGAATCTTCGATCCGGCCGTCGTGCGCACCCCACGCGTACTCATCACGTCCTTAATTCCAACTGGCACGCCACCCAGCGCGGGAAGCGCCTTACCTTCCGCTGCCATTCGATCGATGCGCTCCGCCTGCTCCAGAGCATGTTCTTTCGAGAGCGTCAGGAACGCGCCAATCTGTCCGTCCTCTTTCTGGATGCGGGTGTAGTGCGCCTCGGCGAGGGCCACCGCAGTGATCTTTCGCTCCTGAACTGCGGAGCGGGCGGCGTCAATCGTGAGGGAGGTCAGTTCCATTGAGTGGAATTCGAACGACTATCTTTCAATCACCTTCGGAACGCGAAAGAAATCTTCGTCTGCATCGGGCGCATTCGCCAACGCTTCTTGAGGTGGCAACGATTTCCGCAGACCTTCGAGAATGTCCTCGCGGCTGGCATACGCGAAACGTTCGCTGCCCTGCTTCGATTCATCCACACCATACCGGTCGGAAACCTGCGCCATTGGCGGCACGTCCGAAGTGTCCAGTTCATTCAGCCGGTCAATGTATTCGAGGATCGAGTTCAGGTCGCGCAACATGCCGCTGCGTTCCTCGTCGGTGAGATCGAGGTTGGCGAGGTCCGCGACATAGGCGACATCCTGTTCAGTAACTTTCATGAGGACTCAGCGAATGCTCTTTCTTGGATCTTCCTGACGTTCCACGACAAACTCGATCCGGTGCACCATTTCGAGCGTGTATCGATTGATCGCGGTGAGATAGTGCGGAGCCAGAATCTGCAGTTCCGATCTCCATCCCAGATCCGGGACGGCCACTCGCAGTATGCCATCCAGAAAGCTCAGTGCGCGAGTACGCTCGGCCACCGCCGAGCCGCAGACCACCGGCCAAGCCATGAGCGGAGCCTGCGCTGGAGGCGCCTGCCGCAGCGATTGCGCGACGATTTTTTCGAGGTCCGATCCGGCTTGTTCCATGGGATAGCTGCAACTCGCTGGACGCTGTATGGCCCGAAGGAATTTTAATTTTAGCATTCCGTTTGATGGCTGGAGGCTGTGGATCACGCAGGAAATTCGCGCCGGACAAACTTCAGCGCCGCATCTCGCGTCGGCAGCCGCCCCTCGAGTTGCGCGTCTTCCACGGCGTTCAGGATTTCGCGAAACTTTGGCCCGGGAGCGTGCCCCTCGGCGATTAAATCATCCCCCGTCACCAGCGGCGTGGGCCGCATCAATTCTGGAGGAGTTTCCTGCTGTTTCTCGCGAATCCACTCATAGGTCGTCAGATTCCGATGGCTGGCCAGGCAGTCGGCGCGATGCAGAGCCAGATGTTCGCCGAATTCCGGCAGGCGCATGAATCGTTTCAGGGTCGACTGCTTCATCTTCATGGCATCCATGAAGCGCATGTGATTGTCGACCAGCGCCAGAATCAGTTCGGTCTCGTCGTTGGAGAACCGCAGCCGCCGGCAAATCTCTTCCGCGATCTTGACGCCGATCTCGACGTGGTTGTCGAAGCGGATGCGATCGGGCGCCACGCGAAACGTCGCCGGCTTGCCAACATCGTGCAGAAGCGCTCCCCAGGCGAGCGTTATCGGGCAAGGCTGCGGCAGATAATCCAGCAGGAGCAGCGTGTGCACGAAAACATCGCCCTCGGGATGAAACTCCGAAGGTTGCTCCACTCCTTTCATCGCCGAAATCTCCGGGAGGACATGCTGCAATAGGCCGCTTTCATCGAGCAACAGAAATGCCCTCCTGCCGTGCCCTTCCGTCAGCATGCGGGTCAGCTCTTCGCGCACCCGCTCGCGCGAAACGACCTTGATCTGCTCTGCAAGCTTCCGCATTGCCGCGAATGTGGCCGGATCGATCTTGTACTCAAACCGCGAAGCAAATCGCACCGCCCGTAACATTCGCAACTTGTCTTCCGCAAATCGGTGTTCAGGATTGCCAATCGTCCGGATGAGTCCCGCAGCCAGATCCTCGCGCCCGCCAACGAAATCGAGTACCTCACCGCTCACCGGATCGAGCATCATCCCGTTGATCGTGAAGTCGCGGCGCGCCACATCCTCATGTGGATCTTTGCTGAATCGCACCTCGTCCGGATGTCGTCCGTCCGAGTAGCCAATATCGCTGCGAAACGTTGCCACCTCAACACATGAGGACTTCGAGGAACCCTCCCCGCACACATCGGCTGCCAGGTTGGACACGGGGATCAACACAACCCCGAACTGCGCTCCAACCGCGTAGGTCTCGGGGAAAATCTCCATCACCTGCCGAGGCGTCGCATCCGTCGCCACGTCATTGTCTTTCGGAGAACGCTCCAGCAGCAGGTCGCGCACGCATCCGCCAACGAGGTACGCCTGAAAGCCGCGCTCCCGCAGCTTCTGGACGATGCCCGTCGCCGCCTGCTTCAGTTCGAGAGATTCCTTGCTCATCCTGATTTCATGATACCGCCGGTCGGCACGATCCTTTCAAGCATAGGGTCGAGCTCCCGAACCCACTTGAAACTTGAAACCCGAAACGCGAAACTGGAAGTCACATGCCCGACGCCTTCATCCTCGGCATTGAAAGCTCCTGCGATGAAACCGCCGCGGCCGTCGTCCGTTCGGGCGAGCAGCTGATCTCGAACGTCGTAGCTTCGCAGATCGCCACCCACCAACCCTATGGCGGAGTCGTCCCCGAACTGGCCTCGCGGGAGCATCTGAAGGCAATCGTGCCCGTGGTTCGCCAGGCATTGGCCGAGGCCAAGCACACCTACGATTCCGTGGACGCCATTGCCGTCACCCAAGGCCCCGGCCTCGCCGGAGCTCTGCTGGTAGGCATCAGCTACGCCAAGGCGCTGGCCTTTGCGCTCGAAAAGCCGCTAATCGCCGTGAACCACCTCGAAGGCCACATCCATGCCGTCCTCCTGGAGGAGCGCGAGAAGGGCAATCGTGAGCTGCAATTCCCGGTTCTGGCCCTCGTCGTCTCTGGAGGCCACACGCACCTTTATCTTGCATCTCAGAACGGTGACTCCTGGTCTTACGAGAACATCGGCCACACGCGTGACGACGCCGCCGGAGAAGCCTTCGACAAAGTCGCCAAACTCCTCGGCTTGGGATATCCCGGGGGCCCAGTGATCGATCGCCTCTCGACTTATGGCGATCCGAAAGCGGTGAAGTTTCCGCCGGCGCAGATCAAGCATCGCGACCGTCGCGGCCGCCACGATGAAAAGGAAGTTTCGCCGGAAAATGACAGTCCACGCTTCGACTTTTCCTACAGCGGAATCAAGACCGCGATCCTGCGCTACGTGGAAACGCACAACATGCGGAATGCGATCGAAGCGCGCCGTCAGGCGCTGGTAAAGATCCCTAAGCCGAAGCTTGAGGACTATCTCGCGCACTGCGACAAGCTCACGCTCGATCTGGTGGCATCGTTTCAGCGTGCTCTCATCGAAGACTTGGTCAGGAAAACGCTGGCTGCGGCCGAGGCCTGCCGTGTAGCCACTCTCTTCGTCACCGGCGGAGTCGCGGCCAACCAGGAACTGCGCCAGACCTTCGAACGCGAAGGCGCCAAGCATGGATTGCCCGTCTACTTCCCCTCGCGTCCGCTCTCGACCGACAACGCGGCCATGATTGCCGCCGCAGCCTATCCGAAATTTCTGGTGAAGGATTTCGCGTCCATGGATTTCTCGGCAGAAGCCGGCCTTCTGCTCCGTTGACATCGGGCGAATCGCGAAGCGACTAGCGGAAGATCACATCTCGCGCTCTTGTGTGCTCTCTTCGATGTTCATGTCTTTGAATTCGCTCGACTCGAAAATCTCGCCGCACTCCTTGCACTCGACGAATTCCGACTCTTGATCGCGGCTCACGATTTGCACACGCGGATGCTTGCAGGGTGGTTTCATATCTACGCTTTGAGAAGAGGGGGGCGACTTTGGGGTCATAAATCCGGAAGGTCCCTACCGACTACGAGGGCAATTTCGCCGGAATTTTCCGGTATTGTAGAACGGCGTGGCCGCTTGTCAAGACCCCACCCGTTACGCCGTCGTGAATTCGTAACAAGCCGCAGAGTCGAGAATCGAAGCACAAAAGACACGAAGTGGCACGAAGGAATAAATATCTTCCCTTTGTGCCCCTTCGTGGCCTTCTGGTTGTCTCGCTTTTGCGTCGAGAGTCGCCCACCGCAGCTCCGTCGAAGCGATGCAATTCCAAATTTCCGACCTTTTTAATCGTATAACTCTAACCCGCTCAGCTCTCAATACTTACATTTAGATGGCGAATCTCACCACCCGCTGCCCCGGCTTGCCTCTCACCGCCGGATTGCCGTACAATGAATTCCGACGAAAAAGGTCGGAAATATACCCGACTAATTTCGCCCTATATCGAACTTAAGTGCTGAAGCTGACTAAAAAGGCCGACTACGCTTTGATGGCGATGAAGCATCTCGCCGAACACGCGGCCGGAGCTTCGCGTAGCGCCAAAGACGTCGCCGACGCCTACGGAATCCCGCCAGAGGCGCTAGCCAAGATTCTGCAGCGTCTGGCAAGGGCCGGCTTGCTGCAATCGCAGCACGGGACCAATGGCGGATACACTTTGGCCCGCGAGGCGCATACGATTTCGGCCTTCGAAGTCATTCAGGCGATTGACGGGCCGCTCTTCATTACCTCCTGCGTCACGGTTCGCGGCGAGTGCGACCAGAGCGATCGCTGCAACATTCGCGAGCCGCTGCGCAAGGTGAATGAAAGCATCGAGGCTGTGCTGAAGCGCATCAAGATTTCACACATGCGGGAAGAAACAGAAGAAACCGCCGCCCCCGCTGCAAAGTCACCCGAACTGGTGACGATCACCTGAGGCGAGAGACGAGAGTTTTGAAGAAAGTAAGGGTCGTACGCAGCGAAGGTTTTGGCGAACGGCGAACGACCAAAGACGAATTAGATTTTCTGATCAGGAGAGTCAATCAATGAGCACGGATGTAAAAATCCCCCAGGTACACGCGGAAGCCCATAGCCCGAACGGCAAGGGCATCAAGCTGCCCATTTACATGGATAACCACGCGACCACTCCCATGGATCCGCGGGTTCTCGAAGAAATGCTGCCCTACTTCATGGAGAAGTTCGGCAACGCCGCCAGCCGCAATCACTCTTTCGGATGGGCCGCAGAAGAAGGCGTCGAAACCGCGCGTGAACGCATCGCGAAGCTGGTCGGTGCCACGACGAAAGAAATCATCTTCACCTCCGGCGCCACCGAGAGCGACAACCTCGCCATCAAAGGCGTTGCCGAGATGTACCGCGAGAAGGGCAACCACATCATCACCGCGGTCACCGAGCACAAAGCGGTGCTCGACACCTGCAAGCGTCTCGAGAAATACGGCTACCGCGTCACCTATCTTCCCGTCCAGAAAGACGGGCTGATCGATCTCGATGACCTGAAGCGGGCGATCGACGACAAGACAATTCTCGTCACGATCATGTTCGCGAATAACGAAATCGGCGTGCTGCAACCCGTTGCGGAAATCGGCAAGATCTGCCGCGAGAAGGGCGTGATCTTCCACACCGACGCGACGCAGGCCGTGGGCAAGGTTCCCGTCGATGTAAACAAGCAGAACATCGATGTCATGTCGATCTCTGGTCACAAGATGTATGGACCGAAGGGCGTCGGCGCGCTCTATGTTCGCCGCAAGAATCCGCGCGTGCAGATTTCCGCCATCATCGACGGCGGAGGCCACGAGCGCGGCATGCGTTCCGGTACGCTCAACGTTCCGGGCATCGTCGGACTCGGCAAGGCGTGCGCCATCGCACAAGAAGAAATGCCACAGGAATCCTGCCGCCTTGCGGGTTTGCGCAACCGTTTGCGCGACCGCATCACCGGCAAGCTCGACGAGGTCTATATCAACGGCTCGATGGAGCATCGTTTGCCCGGTAATCTGAACATCAGCTTCGCTTACGTGGAAGGCGAATCGCTCCTGATGGGCATCAACGATATCGCCGTTTCCAGCGGATCGGCGTGCACCTCCGCGACACTTGAGCCATCTTATGTATTGAAGGCTCTGGGCACGGGCGACGATCTGGCGCACAGTTCGATTCGTTTCGGCATCGGCCGTTTCAACACCGAGGCCGAAGTGGACTACGTTGCCGACCGCGTGATCGAAACCGTCGAGCGCCTTCGCGAACTTTCTCCGCTCTACGAAATGGCGAAAGAAGGCATCAATCTGAAAGACGTAAAGTGGGCCGGAGAGTAGAGATTTGTGAAGGGCACGCTTTTCGCCGTGCCGTAAACGAGGACGATTTGTTAGCGGCTTTCGCCGGTGAGGTACTACAGAGTTTAGGAGAAGCAGAATGTCATATAGCGACAAAGTCATCGACCACTACAACAATCCCCGCAACGTCGGCTCGCTCGACAAGAACAGCCATGACGTCGGAACGGGACTGGTCGGCGCGCCCGAATGCGGCGACGTCATGAAGCTGCAGATCAAGGTCAATCCCGAAACCAACGTCATCGAGGAAGCGAAGTTCAAGACGTTCGGCTGCGGTTCGGCCATCGCCTCATCCTCGCTCGCAACCGAGTGGGTGAAGGGCAAGACTGTGGATGAAGCTCTTTCCATCAAGAACATGGACATTGTGAAGGAGCTTTCGCTTCCTCCGGTGAAGATCCACTGTTCGGTGCTGGCCGAAGACGCCATCCGCGCCGCGATCGGCGATTGGAAGAAGAAGCAGGAAACAAGCAAGCCGGTAGCCGCGGAAGCCAAATAACGGTGAGCGATGAGCATTGAGCGATGAGCTAATACCAGGTTTGCTCACTGCTCAAGACTCATTGCTCGTTGCTGAAGAGTTATGACGACTGCAATTGAAAATCCGGCTGCCGCGACCGCGAAGGGCATCCAGGTGACCGACAAGGCCATCGCCAAGATTCGCAGCGCCATGGCGAAAGAAGGCATCTCGCCCGAGCAGGGAGGCTTGCGTCTTGGCGTGCAGGGCGGCGGATGCTCGGGGCTGAGCTATAACATCCGCTTCGATTCGCAGCCGCGCGAGCGCGACCGCATCTTCCAGTTCGCCGACGTGCGGGTATTTGTCGACCCGAAGTCGTTCATCTATCTGCACGGCATGACCCTGGACTATCAGGAAACCCTGATGCAGCAGGGTTTCGTATTCGTGAATCCGCAGGCCACAAAGTCGTGCGGCTGCGGCACTTCGTTCTCCGCCTGAGCAAGAGGAAGTCAACCGCCGAGGACGCCGAGTGCGCCGAGAGTAAACCGGGGTTGTTCCTTGGTTCTCTGCGTCCTCAGCGATCTCGGCGGTAAAGTTTGTGTGTTAGGAATTCGAACGTGACGACGAAATCATCTCTTACCGCGATCAGCGCAAAGCCT